>ERZ1673734.1594-NODE-1594-length-14425-cov-5.260473_pt1 | contig 14425 bp, 8 predicted proteins | sample MGYA00580199_ERZ1673734 | MGnify/ENA primary metagenome ERZ1673734 (study PRJEB41218, sample SAMN15661742) | gut metagenome | host: Homo sapiens | place: Canada: London | collected 2015-08-20/2019-03-30 | study: EMG produced TPA metagenomics assembly of...
TCAATGCAAAAAAATATGTCAAAATTCTACATGCGGCTTCTGTCGGTGTGCCTCGCCGCCCTTGTCCTGGCGGCCTGCTCCTCCTCGGAGGGCGGCGGTGACGACGGCCCGACCGCCGGACAGATCCCCGATAAGGCCGGAATGACGGTGAAGGGAATCGTGAAGGACAGCGCCGGCAATGGCATTGCCGGGGTGGTGGTGAGCGACGGCCTGGAGGTGACGGCGACCGACGAACGGGGGATTTACTATCTGGCCTCCGACCTCGCGCGGCGCAATTTCGTCTTTGTCTCCGTGCCTGCCGACTGCGAGATTCCCGCCACGCAGGGCTGTCCGCGGTTCTACCGCAAAATCGACCGCAAACAGGCCGTCAACCGGGCCGATTTTACGCTGACACGACGCAAGACTCCGTCCGACCGCCATTCGCTGATCGTTATGGCCGACATTCAGCTGGCTGCCGATAACACGTCGGTGGATTCCTATCTCGGTCATGTCGTTCCCGATGTGCTGAAAACCGTGCAGGGACTTCCGACGGAGGTTTACGGAGTCAGCCTGGGCGACCTGGTCTGGAACGATATGTCGCTTTTCCCGAAGTACCGTCAGGGGCTGGAGACGCTTGGCTTCACGACCTTCAGCCTGCCGGGCAACCACGATCACGATCCGGCCGAGTTGACCGATTCGCTCGCCTTGCAGAGCTACGAACGCTATTTCGGTCCGGCGAACTACTCGGTGAACATCGGGAAAATCCATTATCTGTTCCTCGACAACATCCTTTTCGACCATGCGCCGACCGCCGAAGAGGAGTATATGATCGGTCTTACGGACGAAATTTGCCGTTGGATCGAAGCCGATTTGCGCTACGTTCCGGCGGGCAGCACGCTCGTCGTCTCGTCCCATTGCCCGATTCTCTATCACACGAAGAACACCGCAGCGCGCAACCACCGCAATTTCCAGCGTTTCCTCGATGCGATAAGCCCCTATAAGGTCCATGCCTTCGGGGGGCACAAGCACTACCATGACATTTACCGTTACGACGACGGACGCAAGGTCATGCACTGCATCGCCCGCACGCCGGGCGACCTGTTCATCAACGGCGACGTCAACTGCGACGGCACGCCGCGCGGCTATGCCGTGGTCGAGGTCGATGGCGAACGGCTCTCGTGGTATTACAAGCCGGCGGGCGGGAAGCGCGATATGCAGATGCGCCTCTATGCACCCGGACGCACCAATTCGGCCTGTGTCTATGCCAATGTCTGGGGTTATGACACGGCCTGGAGCGCCGTGGAGTGGATTCCCGCTTCGGGCGGGCAGGCGGAGGCGATGGAGCGGACGCAGCGCACCGATCCCTATTACGAGGAGGTGCTGGCGACGGGTGTGCGCGGAGGGACGCCGACCAATACGTGGCATATGTTCCGGGTCGATCCGGGCAGCGAGCGGGGCGGCATGGTGCGGGTCACCGACAGTTTCGGGCATACCTACGAATCGTCCGTGTCCTGGTAAATACGACATTCGAACAAAACCTTAAATACAACTTCAACGATGAAGAGACTTTTTCTTTTTCTGACCGTCGCGGCAGCCGTTTGCTGTGCGGCGTGCAGCGACGATCCCGAGGTCGCCGAATCCAACCTTTCACTGCTCGAGGATAACGTGACGTTCGATATGTTCGGAGGGCGCAGCGTCCTTGAAATCACGGCCGATTCGCCGTGGACGGTCTCCTGCGACGACGATTGGTGCCGCACCAACGTCGCTGAAGGTTCGCACACGAAGAAGATCGTTCTGAAGGTCGACCAGAGTTTCCTGCCCGAGGAGCGCACGACCGCGGTGCGTTTTTACGCCGCGGGCGAAGAGAAGCACACCGTGACCGTGACGCAGGAGAAGTTCGAGCCGATCCTCGTGCTGGCGGAGAACGGCGCCGATATAACCGTCTACGGCGCCGGGAGCGAACCGGCCCTGAACCTGCGTGCATCCGTGGCATGGAAAATCGAGGGTGCGACCGACTGGTGCGCCGTGTCGCAGTCCGAAGGGACGAAAAGTTCGGTCGTGAAACTGTTGCTGACCGACGACGGCGAGGGCGTGCGTCCGCGCAGCGCGACGCTGACCGTCTCCTCCGAGATGGAGGGCGTCGAACCGCAGCAGGTGACCGTCGTGCAGCGGTCGACCGGAGCGAATACGGTCGTGGTCCGGGCGGGTGAAACCCGTGCGTTTCCGGCGCGGCGCACCGACGGCGCGTATGTGAAGGGCGTTGCGGCGGACTGGGTCTGGACCACCGACGCAGAGTTGCTTTCGGGGCTTGACTACGACGCTTCCCGGAATGAAATCATCTGCACTGCGGCCAAGTCGAAGCAGGGCAGCGGGCTGGTCGCGCTGTTCGACGCCGAAGGCGCGGTTGTCTGGTCGTGGCTGGTCTGGGTCGTGGACAAGATGCCTTCGGACGTGACCGTCGGCGGTATCGCCTGGCAGGACCGCAATGTCGGGGCCGAATACCATTCGACCGATCCGAAGGCCTGTGTGCAGGATTTCCGCTCCTACGGACTGTTCTATCAGTGGGGCCGCAAGGAGTCGTTCATCGGCGCGAAGATCCTCTCGAAGAACAAATATTACGAGGGGCATGCGGAGTATCCCGATGCTTTCGGCGCGATGACGCGCGAGGTGGTTTTCAACGCCTCCCGCACCGCCGGCTGGCAGATCAGCGGCGAGGAGATGACCGCCGCAACGGCAAACGGCAATCCGACGACGTTCTATACCCGGTCGTCCGCAGCGATGTCCGAAGGCTGGACCGAGGGAGGCAAGGGGCTGAACGATCCCTGCCCGGTGGGATACCGGGTGCCGACGGCGGCCGAATGGCAGTCGCTGCTTGCCTACGTGGACGGCAACGCCGCCAAGAACCAGGATTCGGGCGACACGTACAGCCGCTGGTATGCGCTCAATTCGGGCGGAACCCTCATCGGCCCGTCGACGATGTTCCGCAAGGGCGATAACGGCCGCATCCACTATCCGGGGCGTTCGGCAGCCTATTGTTCGTCGACGCTCGCCGGCGGCAAGCCGCTCCCGATGTACGACTGGAAGGCGGGCGACGCCACGGGCGAGGGGACCTATTACGAACGGAAGATGACCACAGCCTACGGCATGCGCTGCGTGAAGGAGTGACGCCGCTGCGATCGCGGGGGCTTCGGGCGGGAGTGAGTTTATTCCGTTCCGAAGCCCTTTTTTTGCGGTATTTTCATTACCTTCGCATGTCTTTTCAAACTTTTACCGATGAAAAATAGCATCTTTACCGTATTGGCGGCCCTCGTGCTGTATCCCGCCGGGGCGCAGCCCGTCACCCCGCAGGACCGGCGGCGCGCCGCGGAACTGGTCGAACGCATGACGCTCGACGAAAAGATCGGCCAGCTGGTCCAGCAGCGCGGAGGCGGCGCCGTCACGGGACCCGACAAGACGGAACTTTCCGTCGAACGGCTGGTCCGCGAAGGGCGCTGCGGCAGCGTATTCAACATCAAGTCCTTCGAGGAGACCGAGCGGTTGCAGCGGATCGCCGTCGAGGAGAGCCGGCTGGGCATCCCGCTGTTGATCGGCGCCGATGTGATCCACGGTTTCCGGACGATCTTCCCGATCAACCTCGCCGTTGCCGCCTCGTGGGACCCTGCCGCCGCGGAGTCGCTGGCCCGCGTTTCGGCCCGCGAAGCCTCGGCCATGGGCATCCATTGGACCTTTTCGCCGATGTGCGACGTTTCGCGCGACCCCCGGTGGGGCCGTGTCTCCGAGGGCGCGGGCGAAGACCCCTATCTGGGCGCGCGTGTCGCCGAAGCGATGGTGCGGGGCTATCAGGGCGACTTGTCCGACCCTTCGTCGGTTCTTGCCTGCGTGAAGCATTTCGCCGCCTACGGCGCTCCGCAGGCCGGGCGCGAATACCATGCGGTCGATATGTCCGAGCGGGTTTTCCGCGACAGCTACCTGCCGCCTTACCGGGCGGCGCTCGATGCCGGGGCCGCGACGGTGATGACCTCGTTCAACGACCTCGACGGCGTTCCGGCCACGGCCAACCGCTGGCTGATGCGCGACCTGTTGCGCGACGAACTGGGCTTCGGCGGATTCGTGGTGACCGATTACGGCACGATCGGCGAACTGAAAGCTCACGGCGTGGCGGGCGACGATGCGCAGGCTGCCGAACTGGCCCTGCGCGCCGGGGTCAACATGGACATGATGAGCGCCGCCTACCTGTTCCATGCCGCCGAACTGGTGCGGGAGGGGCGTATCCCGGAGTCGTTGATCGACAGCCTTTGCCGCGAGGTGCTGGCCGTGAAGTTCCGCCTGGGGCTGTTCGACGATCCTTTCCGCTACCAGGCGAAGGAGCGCGAGAAGTGCTATTACGCCCTGGAACATCTCGATGCCGCGCGCCGCGTGGCCCGCAGTTCGATGGTGCTGCTGGAGAACCGCGGCGGCGTGCTGCCCCTGAAAAAGGGGAGCCGGATCGCGCTGGTGGGACCTTTCGCCGATTCCCGGTGGGACCTGATCGGCTCGTGGGTTCATTTCGCCGAGGCCGGTCGGACCTCGACCTTTCTCGACGGACTGCGGGCGCGTTTCGGAGCCGACCGTGTGACCTATGCCCGCGGATGCGACCCGCACAAGGCCCTCGAAGGCGGTATTTCGGAGGCGGTGGCCGCAGCCGCGAAGTCGGACGTGGTGCTGGTCGCGCTCGGATTGAAGGCGGGGGAGAGCGGCGAGGCGGCAAGCCTTGCGTCGCTTGCGCTGCCCGACGCGCAGCGTGACCTGCTGGAGAGCTTGAAGCAAACCGGGAAACCGGTTGTCGTCCTGCTGGTTACGGGCCGTCCTATGGAGCTGGCCCGCGAAGCGGAACTTGCCGACGCCCTGCTGCTGACCTGGTATCCGGGCACGATGGCGGGCGAGGCGCTGGCCGATGTCGTGTCGGGCGACTACAACCCTTCGGGGCGTTTGCCGATGACCTTTCCCCGCACGGTGGGGCAGATTCCGATCCATTACGACAAGAAGAGCACGGGACGTCCGGCCGACGAGTCGGGCAAGCCCAACAAATACACTTCGCGCTATCTCGACGTACCCAATTCGCCGCAGTATTGTTTCGGCTACGGGTTGAGCTACACGACGTTCGGTTATTCGGACCTGCGGGTGCTGACGCCCGAAACCGCCGTCGGCGGCGAGGTTCGCGTGTCGGTCCGCGTGACCAACACGGGCGGCCGCGACGGCGAGGAGGTCGTGCAGCTCTACGTGCGCGATCTGCTGTCCGGTGTGACGCGTCCGGTTCGTGAACTGAAAGGTTTCCGGAAGGTCATGCTTCGCGCCGGGGAGAGCCGCGAGGTGACCTTCACACTGACGCCCGACGACCTTTCGTTCTGGCGTCTCGACAAAAAGTGGGGCCAGGAGCCGGGCGACTACCATGTCTGGGTAGGGCACGACTCCGACTGCACGCTCGGCGGCAGTTTCCGGATCACCGAATGATTCGTCTCTCCGGCACGGCGGCCGACGCCGCGGGTGCGGGACAGCTGCAAGGGAGCAGCGGCTTCGGCCGCCGCTCCCTTTTCCGTGCCCGGCGGGACGGTCCGGATGTCCCGGAAAAACCCGTTCGGAGATGTTTCGGACAAAAGGTTCCGGGGAATGGCTGGGCTTTCGCAAATTTTTTCTACCTTTGGAGGTCAAAACAGTACGCAATGATGGATTTGAAGACGATACGTGCCGAACTGCGCAAGCTGACCGCGATTGTCGACGGCTGGGTGCCTTCCGGGGATATTCCGGCCCTCGAACGCGACCTGGCGCTGGAAAAACTGCGGACGCTCTACGATGCGGTGCGCTTTACGGAGGTGGAATCCCTTCCGGAATCCCCGGTTGCGGAGACGGAGCCTGCGGCGGCTCCGGTGCCCATCGACCTCGGGGCGGTGCTTTCGCTCGACCCGACGGACGAAGCCGTGTTCGAACCCGGTCCCGATGCCGTTTCCGGACCCGCGTTCGATGCGGAGGCGGAACCCGCAGAGCCGTTTTCCGAACCCGATACGACGGTCGCGGCCGATTCTGCCGGGGCGTTTGCCGGGGGGAAACCCGATACGGAGACGCCCGGAATGGCGGAGCCTGCGGCGTCGGATTCCGAGCCGGAACTTGAGGGGGAATCCGGATTTGAGCCTGATCCTGAAGCGGCGTCCGAAGCCGCATTCGTCGCCGGAGAATCCGAACCGGCCGCCGAATCCGGGCCGGTCGCTGCGCCTGAATCCGAGGCTGCGGCTGAACCGTCTGCGAAGCCGGTCGCTGCGCCCGGACCTGCCGCTGCGGCTGAATCGGCCGTCGTTCCGGAACCCGCTCCTGCGCCAGCTCCGGAACCCGCTCCTGCGGAGAAACCCCAATACATCGCGCCCACGCTGTTCGGGCTGGAGGAGGAGACCGTCCGCCACCGTCACAAACAGCGCGTCATCATGTCGCTCTACGATACGCCCGCGCCCGCCGAAAAGCCCGCAAGGCCCGAAACGGCGGAAAGACCGGCGGAGCGTCCCGAACCCGCTGCCCGCCCCGAACCCGCTGTGACGCTCGAACCCGCTGCCCGTCCCGAACCCGCTGCGACGCCCGGACCGACTGTCCGTCCCGGGTTTGCCGCGACTCCCGAACCGGCGGCTGCGCCTGCGTCCGCAGGTCCCGGGCCGCAGTCCGGAACGTCCGTGCCGCAGTCCGCGGCGGAACCCGTCACCGTTTCGGAAGCGCCTGCCGCCGCCGAGCCGGAGGAGGCCGAATCCGGAGCGAAGGAGGTTGCGGTCCCTGTCGGGGCCGTGCTGGGCGAGGTGATCAACCACGACGTGCAGACGCTGGCCGATACGATCGCTCCGCGGCGCGACATGGCTTCGGAACTGCGCCGCGGCGAACCGGTCGCCGACCTTCGCAACGCCATCGGCATCAACGACAAGTTCCTGCTGATCCGCGATCTGTTCGGCGGCGACGGCGAAGCCTATGAAGAGGCGATCGCGACGCTCAACGCCTTCGACGATTTCGACGAGTGCATGATCCACATTGCCGAGAACTACGCCTGGAATCCCAATTCGGACGGCGCGAAGTTTATGATGGAACTGCTCGAACGCAAATTCGCCTGACACGATGGCCAAACTCTATATCGTACCTACGCCGATCGGGAATCTGGACGACATCACGCTGCGCGCGGTGAACGTCCTGCGCGAGGTGGATTTCATCCTCGCCGAGGACACGCGCACGACGTCGTTCCTGCTGAAGCACCTCGGCATCGAGCAGAAACTCCGTTCGCACCACAAGTTCAACGAGCACGCCACGGTCGAAATGGTTGCCGGGGCGATCGCCGCAGGACGCAATGCCGCCCTGGTGTCGGACGCCGGGACGCCCGGCATTTCGGACCCCGGGTTCCTGTTGGTGCGCACGTGCGTCGAGGCGGGGATCGAGGTCGAGACGCTGCCCGGCGCCACGGCGCTGATTCCGGCGCTGGTGCAGAGCGGGTTTCCGTGCGACCGTTTCTGCTTCGAGGGCTTCCTGCCCCAGAAGAAGGGGCGGATGAAGCAGTTGCAGGCGCTTGCCGGCGAGGAGCGCACGATGATTTTCTACGAATCGCCCTACCGCGTGGTCCGGTGTCTCGAGCAGTTGGCCGAGGTTTTCGGCGAAGACCGCCGGGTTTCGGTGTCGCGCGAGATCACCAAGAAGTTCGAGCAGACCGTGCGCGGAACCGTCGCCGAGGCGCTCGGGCATTTCCGCACGACCGAACCCAAGGGCGAGTTCGTGATCGTCGTGGCCGGAAAGCCCAAAGGCCGCCGCGTCCGGGAGGACGGGGAGGAGTAACTCAAATCGAAACGCATTGATGGAAGAGAACCGTACAGACGATACACAAAAGGTAAAACGTTCGTTTTCGGCGTGGCTCGTGGAGCTGCGCGAATTTATGAAGGGCCGTTTCAGCCTCGACGAGGACAAGGCGCAGCGCGACGAGGTCGTGGCCTCCGTCTCGAAGGGCGTGGAGTTCCGCGGCGTCAACCTCTGGGTGCTGATCTTCGCCACGATGATCGCCTCGCTGGGCCTGAACGTCAATTCGGCCGCGGTGATCATCGGCGCGATGCTCATTTCGCCGATCATGGGCCCGATCATGGGTGTCGGCCTTGCGCTGGGCATCAACGATTTCGAACTGCTCAAGAAGTCGCTGCGCAACCTGGCGCTGATGTTCATCGTCGCCATCATCACCTCGACGGTCTATTTCTTCATCTCGCCGCTCTCGTCGAACAGCAGCGAGCTGCTGGCGCGTACCGTGCCTACGACCTACGACGTGCTGATCGCCCTGTTCGGCGGCCTGGCGGGCATCGTGGCGCAGACGCGGCAGGACCGCACGTCGACCGTCATTCCCGGCGTGGCCATCGCCACGGCCCTCATCCCGCCCCTCTGTACGGCGGGCTTCGGACTGGCCACGGGGCAGTTCCGCTTTTTCATCGGCGCCTTCTACCTCTTCTTCATCAATTCGGTGTTCATCGCGCTGGCGACCTATGCCATGGTGCGTTTTCTGCAATACGAGAAGAAGGTCTTCATCGACAAGGTCCGCGAGCGCACGGTCAAGCGGCTGATGATGGTCATCACGCTGGTGACCTTCATCCCGAGCGTCGTCATCGGGTTCCACATGGTCCGCGTCTCGTTGTTCGAGGCCGTGGCCGACAAATACGTGTCGCAGGTCTTCAACTTTCCGCATACCCGCGTGATCGAGTGCAACAAACACTACGCGCAGGGCAAGAACCCCTCGCAGATCGAGCTGCTGCTCGTGGGCGAGCCGCTGGGCGAGGAGGTGATCGAGAATGCCCGTACGCAGATGCGCAATTTCGGGCTGGAGGAGGCCGAACTGGTCGTCCGGCAGGCCAATACGGAGGACAAGGTCGACGTGGTTTCGCTCCAGAAGAGCTATCAGGAGCTGCTGGAGGAGAAGAACCGCCGGATCGGCGAGATGTCCTCGCAGCTGAAACGCTACCGGGTGACCAACGTCGAGGTGAACGACATCTCGCGCGAAGTGGGGGCCATGATGGACAACATCGGGGCCATTTCGCTGACCAAGGGCATCACCTTCGACGTCGAGGGCACGCCCGGCGATACGACGCTCGTGTGCGTGGTGACGCCCCGGGATTCCGCGCTTCCGGTCGACCGTGAAACGCTGATCCGCTGGTTGAGAATCCGCACCAAGGTCGAGAACGTCAAACTTTTCGTGGAACCCTAATCCGGGCGGCAGGCATGAAACGAACCGATCTGACCATTTTGCAGCGCTTCTGGCTGGAGACCCTTTGGCTGGGCGCACGCGTGTTCGCCGTGATGCCTTACTGGTTCAAGTACTACGTCGTCGAAAACCTGCTTTTCGTCCTGCTCTACTACTGCCTGCGCTACCGCATGAAGGTCGTCAAGACCAACCTGCGGAACTCGTTCCCCGAGAAGAGCGAACGCGAACTGGCCGTCATCCGGCGGCGGTTCTACCGCACGCTGTCCGAAATCTTCGTCGACACGATCAACATGGCCTACATGAACGAGGAGAAGGGGCGGACGGTGCTCACGGTCAAAGACGTGGAGAAACACGTGGAAGCGGTGCACGGCCGCGATTGGATCGCCATGACGGCCCATTTCGGCTGCTGGGAGTACTGCTCCTACTGGGGGCTTTACGAGCGGTCGCAGATGCTGGTCGCCGTCTACCATCCGCTGCGCAGCAAGGTGATGGAGGAACTCTACCGGCGGCTGCGCAATTACGAAAATTCGATGACCGTCTCGATGAAGGAGAGCCTGCGTTTCTACCTGCGCAACCGGACCGGAGGCATCGCCGGCAAGAACCTCGTGATGGGGCTTATCGCCGACCAGAATCCCCCGCGGCGGCCCGACAGCCGTTGGTTCCGCTTCCTCAATCAGGATACGATCTTCTTCGACGGCGGCGAGAAACTGGCCCTGCGCTGCAACCTCCCGGTCTACTTCGTGAAGATGAACCGCCTGCGGCGGGGACGCTACGAAATGTCCTTCGAACTGATTTATGACGGCAAAGAGGAGGTCGCCGAATACGAAATCACGCAGCGTTACGTTCGTAAGTTGGAGCGGATGATCTGCGAGTGTCCCGAACTGTGGATGTGGTCGCATCGCCGCTGGAAGCACAAACGAACTCATGCCGGTCGCTAAAATCATCATACTCAACTGGAACGGCGCGGACCACCTGCGTCGTTTCCTGCCGTCGGTCGTGGCCGCGGCTCCCGCCGGCGTCGAGGTCATCGTCGCCGACAACGGTTCGACGGACGACTCTCTCGCGGCGCTCGCCGCCGGGTTTCCGTCGGTCACGGTCCTGCGCATGGACCGCAACTACGGCTTTGCCGGAGGCTACAACCGCGCATTGGAGCATATCGAGGCCGACTATTACCTGCTGCTGAACTCCGATGTTGAGACCCCCGAGGGGTGGCTTGCGCCGATTCTCGACTGTCTGGACCGGAATCCCGACGTGGCGGTCGCCGCGCCGAAGCTGATCTCCTGCGCCGACCGCACGGAGTTCGAGTATGCGGGGGCTGCGGGCGGTTTCATCGACTACCTGGGCTATCCCTTCTGCCGGGGGCGCATCCTGCGCTGCGTGGAGAAGGACCGGGGCCAGTACGACGACGAGCGCGACGTTTTCTGGGTGAGCGGCGCGGCTTTCTGCTGCCGGGCCGACGTGTTCCGCGCGCTGGGCGGCTTCGACGGCGATTTCTTCGCCCACATGGAGGAGATCGACCTCTGCTGGCGGATGCAGCTGGCGGGTTACCGGGTGCGGATCGTGCCCCGGAGCAGGGTCTACCACCTGGGCGGCGGCACGCTCCAGACCGATTCTCCGGCCAAGGTCTTCTACAATCACCGGAACAATCTCGCCATGCTTTACAAGTGCGCCTCGCCCGCACAGCGGCTTTGCGTGGCCGTTGCGCGCCCGGCGCTCGACCTGCTCGCCGCGCTGTCCTACCTCATGCAGGGCCGCCGGGACAACTTCCGCGCCGTGTTCCGCGCCTGGCGCGACTTCATCCGCTGGCACGGGGCGCTGGCCCGCAAACGGCGTGAGATCCGCGCGAACCGCAAGGGTTCCGCCGCGGAAAACATCTACCGCGGCTCGGTGGTGCTGCGCTACCTTTTCGGCCGGCGGACCTTCGGCGGCATGATGCGCTGACGCGGAGCCGATGTCGTCGTTTTCGCAACGGGACTTGTGCGATCTTCGTTTTTTGCGTATCTTTCTGAAAAATACCCTCGCTTATGATACGTGCGGCTCTTCTGCTGTCGGCAGTCGTGTGTTTTTTGCAGCCTTTTCGCGCGTCGGCGACAGGGCAGGCTGCCGAACGGCTTGTCATCGGGCGCGATACGATGCAGTTGTTCGCACTGCCGCTGGCGACGGCGGATTCCGCCGTGCTCGCCCGGCTCGAAAAACGGCTGGACGAACTCGATGCCTCCGGCTCTACGGCTTGCTGGCGTCGGTGTATCGGTGTCTGGCGGCTGGACGACGAGGGCATCTTGTGGCTTGAGTGCGTGAACACCGAGGACGGCGACGTCGTATTTTCCGGAGCGGAGCTGGTTCCCGAATTTGCAGCGGGATCACGCGCCCGTGCCGGCTGGTTCAGCGGAGAGATCCGCTATGGCACGGGGAATCTGGTGTATTACCAACACGATGGATTTATGCGGAATCTCGAACGCGAATGGGTGGCTGCGGTGTCCGAGGGGCGCGTGAGTGAGACGAAAGCCTACCGGAACCGGCTGTATGAAAGAGGTGCGGATGCGACGGACAATGCACAGCGTGTGGCCGCGGCGTTCGACAGCCTTCATGTCGGAAAGTCGCCCGATCTGCTGTCGCTGTATGTGGTCTTTGCAGCCGATTCCACAGGGCGGGTGGTTCGGATCGACCGGGCGCGACTGTTGTCGGAAAAGGGAAGTCCTGTTGTCAGCGATCCGGCTGACCCGCTGTTGCAGGCAGCTCTGCGGGCGTTTCGCTCGGTGTCGCGCTGGGATGCCTGGTGGGTCGGAGGGGTCTGGAAGGAACAGGCGTATTTTATTCCGCTGCGCAGGGCCGGAATGGTTTGGAAACCGCGAAGAGGATAACGATGCTTATTGCTCCGGCTTGCAGGGGAGCGTGAACCAGAAGGTCGAGCCTTTGCCCGGTCGGGATTCGACGCCGATGCGGCCGCCCATCGTTTCGACGATCGACTTCGAGATCGCCAGTCCGATGCCGATGCCCTGCCTGAACGATCCCGCCTTGACGAAACGTTGGAAAAGCTGTCCCCGGTGTTCTTCGGGGATGCCGGCTCCCGTGTCGGCGACGTAGACGTAGAGTTCCCCGCCGCGGATTTCGAACCCGAAATCGACGGAACCTTCGGAGGTGAATTTCACGGCGTTGCTCAAAAGGTTGGCGATCACCTGAATCAGCCGTTTGCGGTCCGTGCGGATGTAGCGGACGGGATATTTTCTGTGGAAGGTGATCCGCACCGGGCTGTTCTCCGGCTGCCGCATGCGGAAACCGCCTTCCAGCTCTTCCATGACGGCATTGAGTTCCACGTCGCTATATTCGTAGCCGAGGGTTCCGGCTTCGATCTTCGAGAGATCGAGGATGTCGCTGAGTTGCTGCATCAGTACCTCGCCGTTGGAGCGGATGATGCGCATGTACTCCTGTTTCTTGGTCGGGGCGGGGTCGTCCATGAGCAGTTCCGAGAATCCGATGATGGCGTTCAGCGGCGTGCGCAGTTCGTGGCTCATGTTGGCCAGGAAGCGTGATTTCATGCGGTCGGACTCTTCGGCGCGAACGCGGGCTTTCTCCAGTTCGCGCTGGGTGCGTTTCTGGGCCGAGATGTCGCTCACGGTCAGCACCACCCGGGGGTGTCCTGCGACGGTGAGGAAATTGCCCGCCACGCTTACGTCGCAGTCGACGGTTGCCGTGCGGTCGTCGGAGGTGTAGAGCACCATCGGGACCTCCAGTCCCGAGAAGCCTTTCTTCGTCCGGAACACCCCGGTGATGGCCGCGCGGACGGGACAGTCGGCGCACAATTCGTGCGTGCCGCAGACGCCGGCGTCCTCGCCGTTCCTGCAGCGCAGCAGGTTGCCCACCTTGGGCGGTGCGGCTTTCGGAGCGGTTCCCGTCGTGGAGCGATAGTTGGTTTGCAGAACGTTGAAATCGGGGTCGATCAGCAGCAGGTAGGCGGCTACGTTGCGGAATATGCAGTCGTTGATCCGGTCGCTTGTTCGGATGTACCGGCGCTGGTAGCAGATACGGACGGCCAGGAGGACGCAAAACGCCGCCAGCACCCCTGTTCCTATTACGTATAACAACTGCATCCGATTATTCCGTTTTCGTTTCCGATCCCAAAGGTAGGTAAAATCCGGTGAAATAGGAGGGTAAATGATAAAAAAAGGCATCCGGAATCGTCCGGATGTCTTTTTTTGTCGGTGGGGGATCTTTCTATTTGTTGATCTTGGCCCACGAGTCCTTGAGCGTCACCGTGCGGTTGAACACCAGATGACCGGGGGTCGAGTCGGTGTCGGGGCAGAAGTAGCCCACGCGCTCGAACTGTACGGCCTGGCCTACGGGGATGTCGCGCAGCGACGGCTCGAGGTAGCCTGTGATTTTGACCATTGATTCGGGATTGAGGTTGTCCTCCCAGGTCTGCCCTTCGTCCACGTCGTCGGGGTCCTCCTTCGTGAAGAGCGGGTTGAACAGCCGGATTTCGGCCTCCACGGCATCCGCGGCCGACACCCAGTGGATGACGCCTTTCACGCGGCGGCCGTCGCTCGACGAACCTCCGCCCGACATCGGGTCGTAGGTGCAGCGCAGTTCGGTGATGTTGCCCCCCTCGTCCTTGACGACCTCCTCGCACTTGATGAGGTACGAATAGCGCAGGCGCACCTCGCCGCCCGGCGAGAGGCGGAAGAACTTCTTGGGCGGATTCTCCATGAAGTCGTCGCGCTCGATCCAGATCACCTTCGAGAAGGGAACCTGCCGCGTGCCGGCGGCTTCGTCCTCGGGGTTGTTGATCGCCGTGAACAGCTCGGTTTTGTCGTCCTCGTAGTTCGTGATGACCACCTTCAGCGGATTCAGCACGGCCATGCGGCGCTGGGCGACCCGGTTCAGGTCTTCGCGCACGCAGTATTCCAGCTTCCCGAGGTCGATCACGTTGTCGCGCTTGGCGACGCCCACCATCTCGGCGAAGTTGCGCACCGAGGCGGGCGTGTAGCCCTTGCGGCGCAGGGCGCAGATCGTCGGCATGCGGGGATCGTCCCAGCCCATCACGGCGCCCTCCTGCACGAGCTTCAGCAGTTTGCGCTTCGACATCATCGTATAGGTGAGGTTCAGGCGTGCGAACTCGTACTGGTGCGAGGGGAAAATGTTGAGCGCCTGGATGAACCAGTCGTACAGCGGACGGTGCACGTCGAATTCCAGGGTGCAGATCGAGTGGGTGATCCGCTC
>ERZ1673734.1597-NODE-1597-length-14407-cov-5.246168_pt1 | contig 14407 bp, 16 predicted proteins | sample MGYA00580199_ERZ1673734 | MGnify/ENA primary metagenome ERZ1673734 (study PRJEB41218, sample SAMN15661742) | gut metagenome | host: Homo sapiens | place: Canada: London | collected 2015-08-20/2019-03-30 | study: EMG produced TPA metagenomics assembly of...
GCCATAATTTTTGATTTTTAGTGTTGATAACTCATGTTGTCACCGCAAATATATATGAGAAAAATTGATAAATAATTGATTTGCAATGTGTTAGGATATACATTACATCTTGTGTCATCACATTACACCGCAGGCCGGAGAAAACGGAGTGAAAAAACGGGGTAAAACGGCAGGAAAAGGAGAAAAAACGAAAGGCGGCAAAGGAAAGGGAAAAGGATGGAACAGGCCGGACAGACAAGGGCATGGCGGTATGCACAGCCGCACAGAAGAAAAGGAAAAACTGTAATTATGCAGAGTTGGGAGCGAGCTGCTTTTGTCCCCCTTGATGTGTCCTTTCGTGACAGGAAGCGGAATTCTGTTTACGGGAATAACCGGATGGCGTAATCCATTGGGATGGCATACGGGAGCATGGTTCTCCCGTCGGATTCTTTTTTATTTTGACCTGTATCTATGCGTCGTAGGTCGCTTCGCTTGCTAAGTCCCGGTACTTTCCCCAACTCGGACGGCAATACCGGAGCGTTTTTTCGGGCGGAAAATTACCGCAGGGAATTTTGTGTCCCGAAAACCGGAGGCTTGAACGTGGAGGTATTCGCCCTCCGAGTTAACTTCTCGGAAGGGACTTGTCAAGTGAAGCGTGGCTTATGACCGTATTATTGGAATGATTATGGACATTGATGTTTACGATTGAATTCGACATCTGATATGTCCAAACGGTCGGTTTGTATTGATGTACATGTATTGTGAATATTAGAATTAGATTAAGGTATAATTGGTTTCTGATACAAAGATTTAATCCTTGACCTCATCCATACTCATAAAAATCAAAGATTAAATCTTGAATTGTGTCATAAAAGTTCTTCATACACTCCGAATCCGAAACATCCGGCTATGACAAAATCTTCCCCGCTTTTGTCAGCCAGTGACAGCAGGCTGTCCAGAGTATCGCAGTAGAAAAAGATTTCATCGTCCATTTCCGTATCGGAATCCATGTTCAGGGCTATTCTTGTTTCCAGTGTCTCCAAGGTGTCGTTCCAGCGTATGGCGCATTCGAGGAAATGCGGTTCATGTCCCTTTTCAGTACGGTACTCCTGATATTTTTCACGGATTTCCTTCTTGATTTCCTCCGGCTTCTTCCAGGAACTGTCATCCACGATTTCAAGACTCAGACCCTCGACAAGCAGACAAGTGCCTCTGTCATATACCATCAGGGTACGTTTTCCCATGTGTTTTTTTCTTAAGTTTTCCCAATCGGGAATGTCCCACCGTTCGGTAGTCCATACTCCCCGGTAATTTTCAGGGACAGCGAGGTATTCGCTCAGTGTCATTCTTTTCATCTTTCTGTGTATTTATGGTGAAATAAAAAGAACCTTGCAGGTCTTGCAAGGCTCTCCAAATGCGGGATAGCGGTCAAACTCGTTGCAGGCGTCCCAATCCACGCTCATCGTGTATCCTTTCGGGAAATGTGTGCCGATAAATTTTTCAATCATGGCCCGTTCCTCTTCGTTCAGGCTGCCGTCCTCTTCCGTTCCGTATTCCAGGGCATATATGGCCCATTCGGGAATGTTGTCCCATTCCGTCTTTTTCATGTGCGCTGCCATAGCATACCGTTTATGCGGCGGAAAGTCTGCCGATTATCTCCTGAAGTTCCTGTTCCCATTTCCCGTCGCCATTGCCGAAGGATGGATAGGTAAGCTGGTACCAGTTGTGGTAATCGAAGAGTTTCATCCTCAGCGGATAGTAGTCGAATATTTTCCGGCCGTCCCTAAAGATGCGGATATGATTTATACCTACGTTCATGGCCTGTAGTCCGTGTCCGTTTAGAATCTCATGGAATCTTTCCATCGGGGTGAAGTTGCTTCTGCTCATATCTTTCATTTTTTGAGTTAGACATCTGCGGCTTGTCAAGCCGGTATTTTATTTCTTGCCTGCCTTTCTGTCCCGTGCCGGATTGCGCAAGGCTTTGCGAAAAAATACCGGAGCACTCGTGCGAGGATGATTTTTTCAGCAAACCACGGAGGGGCCCGGCCTTGCACAATCCAGCGGGCACGGGACGACCTTTGCAGGCGGAAATAAAACAGCGGTCTCCCTTTTTCTCTATTTTCAGTCATTGTTTTCTTCTCCCTCCTGCTGCGGGATGAGGTGTCTCAGCTCCGGATCATTTTTTATTCTTTCCATTTCTTCTTCTATTATCTGCAAGACATCCGCCTTTATCTGCGAGTAGTTGCGGTCAATCTGCTGCTGCATGATATCGTTTCCGTCCGCGTCCCTGAACTCGTTGATGACAGGAATTTTCTTGTAGGCTTTCATCTCTTCCGATACCTTTGCGCTGTCCACGATGATGCGGGCATGGAAAATCTTCTGGTCTATCTCTTCCCCGAAATTGTCTGCCACGCTGCCCACGAACGTACCCTGCGAAAGATTGGCTATCTTGGAAGCGGGTATCAGGGAATCAAGCTGCGTGTTGATAGAGGTCGAAGTGTCCTGACGGTTGATGGATATGGACTGCCGCTGCTGGAGAATCTTGCCGAACCGTTCCGACAGTGATTTTGCCGTTTCTCCGACCACCTGTCCGCTGAAGATATTGCCCACCGTGTTCTGGATAACCTTCGCCTCCTTGTCGCCGTAGTCACGTGCAAGCTGCGAGAAGTCCTGGAAGCCGAGACAGACGGCCACCTTGTTGCTTCGGGCGGTCGCAATCAGGTTGTCGATACCACGGAAATAGATGGTCGGAAGCTCGTCGATGATGATGGAACTTTTCAGTTGTCCTTTCTTGTTCACCAATTTGACGATGCGCGAATTGTACAGGCCGAGAGCCGCCGAATAGATATTCTGCCTGTCCGGATTATTGCCCACGCAGAGGATTTTGGGGTGTTCGGGATTGTTCAGGTCAAGGGTGAAATCGTCTCCCGTCATCACCCAGTAAAGCTGTGGCGAAATCATCCTTGAAAGCGGGATTTTCGCACTTGCGATTTGGCCTTGCAACTGGTCCTGTGCGCCTCCTTGCCAGGCGTCCATGAACGGGGAGAGGTAGTTTTCGAGGGACGGATACGAGGTCAGAATCGTGAAAATATCCGCATAGGGCTTGTTCAGAAATTCGATCGCATGAGGGAACGTGCAATACTTTCCGTCCTTGTAAATCCGCAAATACCAGATGATTGCGGCAAGCAGGATAATCGGTGACTCCACGAAAAAATCACCCTGTTTCTGTATCCAGGTCTTGTTCAAATTGAGCATTATGGTATAGGCACTTTCGTAGGCATCGCTGATATCTGCCATGAATCTTGGATTGATTGGATTGCATCGGTGGCTGCGTCTGGGGTCGTCGAAATTGATGACATAGAATTCCGGCTTGACTTTGTAATGTTGTCTGTGCTTGAGCAGATGGTTGTAGGCTATCTCCGAAAGGTCCGGAAACTTGTAGTCATAGATATACATGGCAAAGGATTTCTCAATCTGCTGTTTGATGTAGTTGTTCACCACGGCATAGCTCTTTCCGGAGCCGGGTGTTCCCAGTACGATAGAGGCTCTGAACGGGTTCACGATGTTGATCCAGCCGTCCCATTCCTTGCCCTGATAGACAAATTTCGTGGGCAGGTTGACGGAATACTCGTTTTCCATAAGCCTTGTTTCCTGCATGAAACTTTCGTTGGCGGTGTTGAATACGTCTTCCATGAGGTTGTGTTTCAACATACGGCTGATCCATATTCCCGACATAAGCAGGAGAATGTAGCCCGTGGTAAGCGTCAGCGTATATATGGTAGCATTCAATGTCGTACTGAACGGCAGGTCAAGCATCCACCAGTTCATGAAGAACAGGACGATGCCGCCGAGGAAGGCGGCGTATATTTTCCGCCACGTCATCTTCTGGTTCTTGACACCTTTCGTACCCAGACACGAAAGTCCCAGGAATATGAAGGCGAACACTTTCGTCACGAGCAGGTTGCTGAACAGTCCTGCCGTCCTCTGGAAGTTCAGCAGAATCCTGTCCACGACTCCGATGTTGATGCCCATATCCACGAATGCGCTGTAGCAGAACCAGTAGACATGGATCACAATAAACACGATGGAAATGGCACGCATGAACTCCATGACCTTGGCCAGTCCTCTTAAATCATCTTCTTGTTGCATAACTGTAAAAATTTTGATGGTTGGTAATTGACAATCAGGATATGCCGCGTGAACGGCGTTTCTTCTTTTTCTTGCGTTGCAGTCTGCGGGCGAGTGCCTCCTCCTGCGGGTCCGGTCCGTTGATGTCGGGACTGAATATTCCGAAAGCCTGCTCGATGGCGCTTTCCATGTTGTCGGAAAGGCTCTCCCGTGTGGAGGCATATTGTCCGGTGGATTCCGGCTCCGGAAATTCCTGCGCCCTGTTAAAAAGCTGTTCGAAGGCGTTGGCGGAAAACTCCTTGCCCAGACGGGAACCGTTATATACCTCACGGTTTCTGTGGTCTATGAAGGTCACGCCGTAGATACGGCCTTCCTCGTTTTCCCTGAACACCACGTCAATGCCCTTTTCCCCGAGCAGCCGGATGAAATCTTCCCGGTTTCCTCGGCAGCCGTGCATGGCCAGCGTGACGGCATCATGGATTTTCGGCTGCCACTTCCGGTTTCTGAAATCTCGGACATTGACGGCAATCCTTTTTTCTATCCCTTCGTAGCCGAAGCGCTTGCCGATGAGCGAAGACTTGATGGGCGTGCATACCGGCCTGCCCGCATCGTCCGTCAGGGTATATACGATACCGTTGTAGGGTGAGCCTTCAAATTCTCCCCGAACCTGTTTGGCCTCGATGTTGAAGCATGAGAGCATGGCACTGAACTCCCCGAATGTCTGGAAGCGGTAGGCGGTGAACACACTTTTGAGGATATTGCCGACCTGACGTTTCACGTCCCCGTCCCGGTAGTCCGCCTTCTTGAGATACGGTTCCAGCAGTTCGTTCCGCTTGTCAGCCACAGGCTTGAGTCCGAATCTGTTTTCCAGTTCCCGGCAGGCTTTCATCGAACGATTCCATTCGTATGCGTCACTGATTTTCTCGCCGTTCTCCTTCACGCAGGTGGAGACAATATGGACATGCCTGCGGTCGATGTCCTCGTGCAGATAGACGATGTAGGGCTGGTCGCCGTAGCCCATCTTCTGCATGTACTCGCGTGCCAGTTCCGCGAACTGCCCGTCCGTGAGGCGGTCGTCCACCGATGGGTTCAGAGAGATATGCAGTACCGGCTTCTCCGTGTTCCTGTTGGCGGCGAGGTAGCTCTCGAAAGCCCATAGCGTCTGCTGCATGACATTGTGGGGATTTCCGGTGAGGTCGGTAATCATGCGGTTGCCCGCGATGATACGGGCGGTTGCCTCATCCACTTTACGCTGGTTGTAGATGACCGCCCCGTAGAGCGATACACCCCTGTTGATCTTAGCCACCATTCTGCTGTTCCTCCTTCTTTCTTTTTATAAGGTATTCCTCCTCGAACTCCCGGGTAAGCATGATGATCCGCTTGCTCAGCACCACCAGGTCGATGGTGGCCTTTTCCAGATTGCGGAGCAGGGCGAACGCCCGTTTCTCGCCGAAATTGGACTTGACTGCCTTCACAGTCTGGTTGTAGTTGTTGCCGATGGCCTGGAACTGGTGATAGAAATTTGTAAGTCTGATGTAGTAGTCCATCGCAGCCTTGTCGATTCTGACGACCTTCATTTCACGTCCGAAAATCATCGCCTTGATGAATCTTGCCCGTTGTTTCATCCCGGATTTTTCAAACAGCAGCTCGAAATTTCCGTTCTCTTCCGAAGTCAGTTTGATACCGTAGCGGAATACTGCCGGGTCGGTCTTCGGTTTTCTGCCCGTGCTTCTTCTTGTTCTTCTTTTACTGTTTTCTTCCATACGCATTGAGATTTTCTGTTTCTGATTTTACGTCATGGATTTCCGACTTTGGAGGAAATCCCTCCCGAGCCTTCAGGCGAGTGGCAAGTTTGTTTTGGGATGCCCGAATCATTTCGGGCTGCCCAAAACACAACTTGCTATGTTCGCTTGAACATGAATTTGCCTGAAGTCAAATTGAGTTTTGACCTTCAGCCTCATTCTTCGGCTTCGGGATAGCTCCATCCGGCGTCCATTCCGTTGTCGGTGGCAAAGTTACGATGGTATATCTATCTGTAAAACAACACATTGTATGTAACAAGATGTCATACGGTGACAAGGGTCGTCACCGTCCTCTGATGATGGTGGTTGTTCGGGAAAATCCCCTTTTATTTGCAGTGCGGACGGTTGCGACCGGCCTTCTGATAGCGGAATAATGGTCATATTATCCGATGATTCCGGTAACGGTCGGGATGATGGAAGCAATATCGGACGAGACTGTTGACGGATTGTCATGACCAACAGACAGACCGCGGATGGAAGTGATGTCGGAAAGATGCGGTAACAGTCGCATTAAAGGTTATGACACCGGATGATACCGTTAACGGATGCGGATTCGGATGGTTGGAAAGAAACGTCTGCGGATTCACGGATTAGTGGATGACACCGGTATTTATTCAATAACAATTAAAAAGAAAGACTTATGAGTAAAGAAACTTTGTTCGTTGCGATCAGCAACCAGAAAGGAGGGGTCGGGAAATCGGCCCTGTCCGTAGTGCTTGCCAGTTACTTCCATTTCGAGAAGGGGCTGAATGTGGCCATCGTTGACTGTGACTCTCCCCAACACAGTCTCGTACGTATGAGGGAGCGTGACAAAAAGGCTGTTTCCAACAGTGCCTATTACCGGCAGCTGATCAAACAGCAGTGGAGCCAAGTGCAGAAAAAGGCCTATCCCATTGTAGGTTCTACCGCTGAAAAGGCAAGGGAGGCGGCTGATGAGATTGCGGCAAGCGGGGATTACGACCTCATCTTTGTGGATCTTCCCGGAACGGTCGAGTCCACCGGGGTATTCCGTACGATTGTCAATATGGATTACGTGCTTACTCCCACCGTTCCGGACCTGATTGTGATGCAGAGTACGCTGGCATTTGCCACGACCGTGCTTGACCACATCAAGAAGATGGAAAATACCCCGTTGCTCAAGGACATCTTCTTTTTCTGGAACAAATTGAAAAAACGTACCAATGTGGAGATTCTCAGGTCATACTCGGAAGTCATGAGAGAGCTGCATCTGACAGTCCTTGACAGCACGCTTCCTGACCTGTGCCGTTATGAAAAGGAGATTACCCATGCCAAGCGTGCCTTTTTCCGTTGCACGCTGATGCCACCTCCGGCCAGGCAACTGGAAGGCAGCGGATTGGTGGAACTTGCGGAAGAGCTTATTGTCAAACTTAAACTCGGACAGTCATGAAAAAGAAAATCGTAGAGGTGGACGAAGATGTCCTGAAGGATATCATCGTCGGCGACATACCTGTTTTCGGCAAGGACAGCCCCGCCCCGAAAGAAAAGTCAGTGGAACATCAGGAAGCGAAAAGCCCTGCCGCAACCGTACCGGCAGATGCTCCAGCGGAAAAGCCCGCCGCGGAGAAGCCCAAAAGGAAAAAGGATGAATCCTTCGGATACCGGGAAAGGTTTCTGGTCAATATACCCGCTTCAAACCGTTCCCATGTGTATATCAACCGTGAAGTGGCCGAGTGCATCAAACGGGTACTGCCTGTCATCGCTCTGGAGATGAGCATATCCGGCTTTATCAGCAATATCCTTGTGGACCATCTGCAGAAACACTGGGACGAAATCAACGAATTGTATAACAAAGAGTATTATAAACCATTAAAACCATTTTGATTATGACACAGATTATTTTTCAGGCCATTGTTGCCTGTTGCTGCATTTACACTGTTTACAGATTGTCTTTGTTTATTTTCCGTAGGCTGTTCAAGGGCAGGAAAAGCGGAAAGGATGTCCGTGACGTTTCTGTTGAAACGGCAGACAGCACAAGATATGACAATGGGGATGATGATGCTCCCAAAATAACATTTGAGGTACTGGAAAACCTATCCGCTTTCAAGTCTCCGGGAACTGGTTCTTATAAATCCTCCTATCTGGTAAGTTATCCTGTAGGCAACCGGATACAAGTATATATCAACCGGGAGAGTTATGCCTACATCAAGCGTTTTCTGGCAGTTACCGCTCCCGAGGTTTCCATTTCCGGTTTTGTAAACAGGATTATAGATGAACATTTGAAGAAGTACGAGCATGAGATGTCAAAGCTGTACATGGAATGTATTACCAAACCTTTATAATTATGACTGAGATATTTTATTTTACCGTGAAGGCAGTATGTGCTGTCTATATATTGTGCCATTTGTGGACATTCATTTTCCACAGACGTATGTACGGAATATGGGACCGCATTTTAAGACTGATGCGGATTGCCCGTGTCAGAATGTGGAGATACCGCAGACAACGCAAGGAAGAGGCGGAGCGTCGTGCCCGCAGAAAGGCAAGGCGCAGAAAGCCGGAAACGGATAACTCCAAAGGAAAAACCGAAACGGTTGTTCCGTCCTCTTCTTCGGATAACGATGATGTGATAGGCAAGACAAAGGTCATCTATCTGGAAGACCCGAAAGTTGCAAGGATGACTCCAACCCGTTCCGAGCCGATGGAGAAAATTCCATTGGAGGAAGACGAGGATATCGGTTCTGATGATGTGGAGCAGGAAAACAAAGGGCTGACGGAAGAAGAGCGTGAGGAACTGATGGCTCCCGTAGATACCGAACCCGACCCGGATTTCAACACGGCATTGACAATCGAGGAAATAAACAACGTAGCGGAAGTACTTACTTCCGGGATTGTTGACGAACAGAAAGCCCTGCGTGCCGCAAGAACCATCCATTACAAACTGAGTGAAACGGAGATACTGGCTTTCCTGACCGACAAGCTGAGCAATCTGGATAAGGTAAACGGTTTGCTTGACAAGTATCTGGGTAGCCGGAGGGGTGTATCAGGGAGAAAAGGCAGTAAGGAAGATGAGCCTTTCGATATAGATAAGTATGCGTGATCAAGAAGTTCAAACGTGGCCAGTCTGAAACGGTTAGGCCGTTGAAAGAGATACAGGTTGAATCTGAAAGAGTGATACGCACATGAAAACTTTGCTTTCATATCCCTGCTTCCCCTTTTCGTATTTAGGGAGAAGTGGGGGTATTTCATGAATAGGGATATGAAGCCTTTATCCGGTTTACACAGGCAGGAAGTGTTTTTTATAAGTGAAGTAAAAAGCACTGTAGAAATTGTTGTTTAATGAATTGTATTGTCATGGGATCAAAACAGTTTAGATAAAACAATAAGAGTTAATTGTCTTAAACTTAACAGAAAAGGAATAGTCTGATAATTAGTCAGGTTGTTTCTTTTTCTTATTTTTGAGTATCATTATTATGACTGGTTATGAAGACGCTTTTGTTTATATTGCTTTCGTGGATTGTAGTGAACGGACTTTCTGCCCAGAACAACCATTTTGCTGATATATCCGTTTTGTCGGCAAGCAAGATGCAGGAAGAAAGGATGAAAGAAAAATGTCTGGACAGTATTTGGCGTGCAGAGAACATTTGGAATTTGGGCGTTTTGGACATGTCGGGAAAACCATTTAAAGACTTGTCCGTAATCGAATCTCCAAGATGGGCAGTATGGGGTTATGATCTGGAGAAATATTTCACTTCCCGGATGGTTTATCCCAAACATATGTTGACAAAGAACCAGGCCGGATATTCCATCGTCATGTTCTCTCTTGATACTTTAGGCTTGCCTCATAATGTCAGTATTCTGACAACCAGGCATAAAGACTTTGACAAGGAAGTAATCAGATTGGTTAAGGAGCTTCCACACTGTCTGCCATGTCGGGACAAGAACGGCAAACGCATGGAATGTCTATACACGGTATATGTTCCATTCCTGCCACAACATTATAGAGACAGAGTGAAGGCAGACAGTATTGCAGAAGAAAATGCAAAACAGAGCTTTGTAGAATGGGAAGCCGTGTCTTATTTCCAAGATGGAAAACCGGGCGCTGCACAAGATTACATCACTCAACGTCTGGTGTATGACCCTTCATTGTTGGGCGACAAACAGCAAATAAGAGGACTTTATACGATACGAATCAATTCGTATGGAGAAGTATATGAGGCTGATGTTGTGCGAAGTTGTGGAATACAGAAATGGGATAATCAAGTATTGGAAATAATCAAAGACATGCCTCGCTGGACGCCCACTATCAATTATTACGGCAAAGGGGAATATCGCAATTCTGTATGGACAACACCCATATTCTTTAAGAAGGGAGAAAAGACAGACTGATTGGTTAAAGGAAAGTTTATAATTTACTATTCAGTAAGTTATTCAACTTTTGTATGCATGATGCTTCCAATGTTCCTATGTAGATTTTTTTTAGGCTTCCATTTCTAAAGTGAATATTAATTCCTAATGTTTTTCCGTAGAAAAATCCATCCTTAAATATTTCAAATTTATAGATGTCTTTGAAAGGGATAAATTCTTTTTTAAGCAATCCTGCAATTAAAAGAGACTCTTTATTGAAAACTATTTTTTTTGCACGTTTCATTAGAATGAATCCACTTAATATACATGGGATTATATATACATACCAAATATCTTCATTATGTGATATGACTGCTAAAAATGATGTACAAGCAAATAATAGAATTATTGTACTGCTTATGTATTTGTATGTAAATTGCATAATTGTTATCAAAAGATTGTTGAACATGCTATAAGTCCTATCCCTATAGTTTGTTGTCATAAAGTTACCTGTCACCATAAGGAAATAACAATATTTGTTGGATTGTCATCCATGCGTTTATAGAGTTCAAAGGTAGGCATTTATTTAAAATGATGTTCTCTGTTCGTAGCCTTTTTATTGCAATATCTCTATAACTGGTCCTCCTTTCATTCCCGTTTGGTTCACAGATTTTTCTTTAGTCCGCATTTTCCTGTATCAGCCATTGTTCCAGCTATCGGGAAATGAGCTTCTTTTTATCTCCTTTTACATACCGTTTGTCCTTTATGAAATCCATCGTATGTACGGATTATGATTCTCTGCTATTCCGGCTGTCGCATGTCGAGAAGTAGCGAAGGCACGAGCTACCTTCGCCGGAAGGATCAAAAGCCGTTTTTCCACTGTTTTTCCGTTGCTGGAATCCCCTTGCCGATGTAACGTAATGACACCCGATGTCACGCATCGTCAGTGTTGTAAATCAATGAATTACGTATTATATATTCGTGGTCGAAATCATTTTTTGTCTCACCAATTAAAAGTTTCGACACATGAAAAAAAGATTCTTTTTTGCAGCCATGGCGCTGCTTGTAACGACAGGGGCTTTCGCCCAGGGTAACGGTATCGGTGGTATCACTGAAGCCACCAACATGGTCACTTCCTATTTCGATCCGGGAACCAAACTGATTTACGCCATCGGAGCCGTGGTCGGCCTTATCGGGGGCGTGAAGGTCTATTCCAAGTTCTCTTCGGGAGATCCCGACACCTCCAAGACGGCAGCCAGCTGGTTCGGCGCCTGTATCTTTTTAATCGTGGCCGCCACCATCTTACGCTCATTCTTCCTCTGATTATGGCGGAGTATCCTATCAACAAGGGAATCGGCCGCAGCCCTGAGTTCAAGGGGCTGAAAAGCCAGTACCTGTTCATCTTTGCCGGCGGACTGCTCGCCCTGTTCGTTCTGTTTGTCATCATGTACATGGCAGGCATCGACCAGTGGGTATGTATCGGTTTCGGTGTCACCTGCGCCTCGGTGCTTGTCTGGGTGACTTTCCGCCTGAACGCGAAATACGGTGAATGGGGACTGATGAAATTGCAGGCGCTGCGCCGACATCCCCGCTACATCATCAGCCGGAAGAGTTTCCTCCGGTTGATTTGTCCAACCCCGAAAAAACGAAGCGTATGAGAAATGTAATGAAAGCCGCCACGCTGGAAAGCCGGTTCCCGCTGATGGCCGTCGAGCACGGGTGCATCATCAGCAAGGATGCCGACATCACCGTGGCCTACAGGGTGGAGCTGCCGGAAGTGTTCACGCTGACACGCGCCGAGTACGAGGCCCTCCATTCCACATGGGCGAAGGCTGTCCGGGTTTTGCCGAATTACAGCATCGTCCACAAGCAGGATATCTTCATCGAGGAGAGCTACAGGCCCGACATCTGCCGGGATGACCTGAGTTTCCTCAGCCGCAGCTTTGAAAGGCATTTCAACGAGCGGCCGTACCTGAACCATACCTGCTATCTGTTCCTGACCAAGACCACGAAGGAGCACAGCCGCACGACCAGCAGCTTCAATGCCCTCACGCGTGGGTTCATCATCCCCAAGGAGATGCAGGACAAGGATACCGTCGCACGGTTCCTGGAATGCTGCGGGCAGTTCGAGCGTATCGTGAACGACAGCGGCCTGGTCCGCATGGTCAGGCTGACGGACGAAGAGATTATCGGTACGGAAACCTCCGCGGGCATTATCGAAAAGTATTTCTCGCTCTCGCAGGAGGACACGACCAGTCTGCAGGACATCACCCTCGGAGCCGGGGAAATGAAGGTCGGAGACAATGTGCTCTGTCTGCATACCCTCTCCGAGACGGAGGATTTGCCGTCATCCGTGGGTACGGACAGCCGTTATGAACGGCTGTCCACGGACCGCAGCGACTGCCGCCTGTCCTTTGCCGCACCGATAGGGATACTGCTTACGTGCAACCATATCGTGAACCAGTATCTCTTCATAGACGATTCGGCGGAGAACCTGAGGAAGTTCGAGCAGACTGCTCGTAACATGCACTCGCTGTCCCGTTACAGCCGTTCCAACCAGATCAACCGTGAATGGATTGAGGAGTACCTGAACGAGGCACACAGCAAGGGGCTCACTTCCATCCGTGCGCACTGCAATGTCTTTGCATGGAGCGACGACCGCGAGAAGTTGAAGCGTATCAAGAATGATGTGGGCAGCCAGATTGCCCTGATGGAGGCCAAGCCCCGTCACAATACCGTCGATGTACCTACACTCTTCTGGGCGGCCATTCCCGGCAATGCAGGTGATTTTCCGTCTGAGGAAAGTTTCTACACCTTCATCGAGCAGGCCCTGTGCCTGTTCATCGGGGAAACGTCCTACAAGGATTCGCTTTCTCCGTTTGGCATCCGCATGGTGGACCGTCTGACCGGAAAGCCTGTCCATCTGGACATCTCCGACCTGCCGATGAAGAACGGTACGATTACCAACCGCAACAAGTTCATCCTCGGACCTTCGGGCAGCGGAAAGTCATTCTTCACCAACCACATGGTGCGCCAGTATTACGAACAGGGAGCGCATGTGCTGCTGGTGGACACGGGCAATTCCTATCAGGGACTGTGCAGCCTTATCCATGCCCGCACGCATGGAGAGGACGGCATCTATTTCACTTATGAGGAGAGCGATCCGATAGCCTTCAATCCTTTCTACGTGGAGGACGGTGTGTTTGACATCGAGAAGAAAGAGTCCATCAAGACGCTTATCCTTACCCTGTGGAAACGTGATGACGAGCCGCCGACACGTGCCGAGGAGGTGGCGCTATCCAATGCGGTCAATCTCTTTCTGGAGAAAATCCGCAGGGACAGCAGCATAAAACCCTCCTTCGATACCTTCTATGAGTTTATCCGTGACGAGTATCAGGATATCCTGAAAGAGAAGCGAACCCGTGAGAAGGATTTTGACGTGTGGGGATTCCTGAATGTGTTGGAACCTTATTACAAGGGTGGAGAGTATGACTTCCTGTTGAATTCCGATAGACAGCTTGATTTGCTTGGCAAACGGTTTATTGTCTTCGAGCTGGACAATATCCGTGACAACAAGGTGCTACTTCCGATTGTCACCATCATCATCATGGAGACTTTTATCAGCAAGATGCGCAAGTTGAAAGGTATCCGGAAAATAATCCTTATCGAAGAGTGCTGGAAGGCATTGGCATCCGCCAATATGAGCAACTATATCCGCTACCTTTTCAAGACCGTCCGAAAGTTTTTCGGGGAGGCTGTTGTCGTTACCCAAGAAGTGGAAGACATCATATCGTCACCCATTGTCAAGGGAACCATCATCAACAACAGTGACTGTAAGATCTTGTTGGACCAGCGGAAGTATGTCAACAAGTTCGATGAAATCCAGTCCCTGCTGGGCCTGACCGACAAGGAACGTGCCCAGATTCTCTCCATCAACATGGCCAACAGCCCGTCCCGCAAGTACAAGGAAGTGTGGATAGGTCTCGGCGGAACGCAGTCGGCGGTCTATGCCACCGAAGTCTCGCCCGAAGAATACTACACCTACACGACCGAGGAGACGGAAAAGCTGGAACTGATGCGGCTTACCCGGAAGCTGGGTGGCAATATCGAGCTGGCAATCAAGCAGCTGGCCGAGAGTAAACGTAACAGTAAGTAACATTCAAAAATCAAGAAAGACATGAAATTTACCGAAT
>ERZ1673734.1600-NODE-1600-length-14377-cov-40.853442_pt1 | contig 14377 bp, 14 predicted proteins | sample MGYA00580199_ERZ1673734 | MGnify/ENA primary metagenome ERZ1673734 (study PRJEB41218, sample SAMN15661742) | gut metagenome | host: Homo sapiens | place: Canada: London | collected 2015-08-20/2019-03-30 | study: EMG produced TPA metagenomics assembly of...
AGAAGTTCTGTGAATTCCGTGAAATCTGTGGGAGAATACACTCAGCAAGAAGTTCCGTGAATTCCGTGAAATCTGTGGGAGAATCTACGCACCCTAACATCTGTGCAGATCTGTGAAATCTGTGGGAGAACATCGATATTCCCACAGAATCCACGGAATTCACAGAACCTGCTGCTGAGAAGAGCCTCCCACAGATTGCACAGATTATCACAGATGCTACTAACAATGCACCCTAACTTCTGTGAGATCCGTGGATTCCGTGGGAGAACCTACGCACCCTAACATCTGTGCAGATCTGTGAAATCTGTGGGAGAACATCCTCAGCAAGAACTTCTGTGAGTGGATTCCGCGGGAGCCAACCAAGTAACAATATATAAATATGTATAGGACAATCAGGACAATAGCCATTGCGCTGTGCGCACTGCTGACAGCGGCGTGCACCGACACCGACTACGAGTATGCGTCGGAGCGCTGCTCCTTCTTCTTCAACAACCAGGTGTATCAGGACGTGACGCTGCAGAGCGCTCTCAACCCGCTCTCGCCCGGCGTGTTCTGCAATGTCTACGAGGGCACGGAGAACGGCAGACGCTTCATCTACTTCGTGAGCAACCAGGGACTCAGCAGCAAGAAGGAGCCGGCTGGCGACGACGCACGACGCACATACACGCTCGGCCTGTACAACAAGAGCGGCATCATCGTGGGATACGGCAACCTCGGAACGCCACCGACATTCTACGTCTACGACAACCAATGCCCCAACTGCTACGCTGAGACGCAGACCATGGGCTACCGACTGAGGATGAACGACCGAGGTATGGCGGTATGCCCCACATGCAAACGAGAGTACGACCTGAACAACCGTGGCGTGACTGCCAACGGCAAAAAGCTGCTGCGCTATCGCGGTAGCGCCACAGGACCGCTCGGAGTGCTCGTTGTGAACAATTAGGAGTTTTGAGTTTTGAATTTTGAATTTTGAATTGTCGGCTACGCCGATGAGGAATTATTCAATTTTGAATTTTGAATTTTGAATTTTGAATTGTCGGCTACGCCGATGAGGAGTTATTCAATTTTGAATTTTGAGTTTCCAAGGCTTAGAGAGGCTTAGAAAGGCTTAGAAAGGCTTATAAAGACAGGAAGAGAGGCTTAGAGAGGCTTAGAGAGCCTTAGCAAGCCTCAGAAAAACAGTGAAAAGGCCTTAACAACACGCCCCAAACAGCCAAAAAGCAGCGAAATAATGCACAGATGCGGGGTATTTGTGCAGCGGAAAAGCCTTTTTATTAGAAAATATTTGTCTATTTGCCAAAAAATTTGTTCCTTTGCATCCACATTAAATTAGAAATCAATATTATAAACAATTTAAAACATTAAAATTATGTCAGAAATCGAATCAAAAGTAAAGGCTATCATCGTTGACAAGCTCGGCGTAGACGAAGCAGACGTTAAGCCAGAAGCAAGCTTCACAAACGACCTCGGTGCAGACTCTCTCGACACAGTAGAGCTCATCATGGAGTTCGAGAAGGAGTTTGGCATAAACATCCCTGACGATCAGGCAGAGAAGATCTCTACTGTTGGCGACGCTATCGCTTACATCGAGAACGCAAAATAAATAAACCTTATGGTTTATAGTTTATGGTGTGCACAACCCCATAGCAATCATTCATTGTTATAATTCCATTGTGCACCATAAACCATAAACCATTTTTTTTGACATTTTTCAGTTACATGGAATTAAAAAGAGTAGTAGTAACAGGTCTTGGCGCAGTGACTCCGTTGGGAAACAATCCAGAAGAAACATGGAACAACCTCCTGAACGGCGTAAGTGGCGCAGCACCTATTACATTGTTTGACGCTTCTTCGTTCAAGACACAGTTCGCTTGCGAAGTGAAGGACCTTAAGGTCAACGACTACATCGACCGCAAGGAAGCACGCAAGATGGACCGCTACGCACAGCTCGCTATCATCGCAGCGATGCAGGCGGTGCAGGACAGCGGCATGAACCTCGACGAGGAGGATAAGAACCGCATCGGCGTCATCTACGGCGTGGGCATCGGTGGCATCAAGACCTTCGAGGAAGAGGTGGGCTACTGGGCAACACACCAGGAGAACGGCCCGAAATTCAACCCCTTCTTCATTCCGAAGATGATTGCCGACATAGCAGCCGGACACATATCTATTATGTACGGCTTCCACGGCCCCAACTTCGCCACTACATCGGCTTGCGCTTCTTCGACAAACGCTCTCGCCGACGCGTTCAACCTCATCCGCTTGGGCAAGGCTAACGTGATTGTAAGCGGCGGTGCAGAGGCAGCCATCACACCGGCTGGCGTAGGCGGATTCAACGCTATGCACGCCCTCTCTACACGCAACGACGACCCAAAGCACGCTTCACGCCCGTTCAGCGCATCGCGCGACGGATTCATCATGGGCGAAGGCGCCGGCTGCCTCATACTCGAGGAGCTGGAGCACGCCAAGGCACGCGGAGCGAAGATATACGCAGAGATGGTGGGCGAAGGCATGTCTGCCGACGCTTATCACATCACAGCATCACACCCGGAAGGACTCGGCGCCTGCCTCGTAATGCAGAACGCACTCGAGGACGCCGGCATGAAGCCGGAGGACATCGACTACATCAACGTACACGGCACATCAACACCGGTGGGCGACATCTCTGAGGCTAAGGCTATCAAGCAGGTGTTCGGCGAAGCTGCATACAAACTCAATATCAGCTCAACAAAATCAATGACTGGTCACCTCCTCGGCGCTGCCGGAGCTGTAGAGGCACTCGCATCAGTGCTCGCAGTGAAGAACGACATCATACCGCCGACTATCAACCACGTCGAGGGTGACGAGGATCCGGAAATCGACTACACGCTCAACTACACCTTCAACAAGGCACAGAAGCGCGAGGTACGTGCGGCACTGAGCAACACGTTCGGTTTCGGTGGTCACAACGCATGTGTAATATTCAAGAAATATGCTGAGTAATCTCATCGACAGAATGAAGCTCCCTTTCCGCAAGGACAAGGAGCTTTATTTGTCTTTACGCAAAATCATCGGATTCTACCCGCACGACATAAGCTACTACAAGCTCGCACTGATGCACAAGAGCATGTACAAGCGCAACGCAAAGGGTAAACCCGTGAACAACGAACGACTGGAGTTCCTCGGCGACGCCGTGCTCGACGCTACCGTGGGCGACATCGTATACCGCCACTTCCCCGGAAAGCGCGAGGGCTTCCTCACCAACACGCGATCGAAGCTCGTGCAGCGCGACACGCTGAACAGACTGGCGCAGGAGATGGGCATCAATCAACTCATTCTCTCAAGCGGACGGTCGCAGTCGCACAACTCATACATGGGAGGCAACGCCTTCGAAGCGCTCGTCGGAGCCATCTACCTCGACAGAGGATACGACGCCTGCATGGAGTTCATGCGCAAACGAATACTGGCACAAATGATAAACATCGACAAGGTTGCTTATAAGGAGGTGAACTTCAAGAGCAAGCTCATCGAATGGAGCCAGAAGAACCGTGTGCGCATCGACTTCAAGTCGATTCTCGAAGAGAAGGACAAGACCGGATCGCCCGTGTTCGTCTACCGTGTGACGCTCGAAGGAGTGGAGGGATGCGAAGGAAAGGGCTACAGCAAGAAGGAAAGCCAGCAGCTGGCGTCGAAACTGACGCTGGAGAAGCTGCGCCGCGAACCGCAATTCATCGACCTGGTGTTCGCCGCAAAGACCGACCGCACGAAGATGGAGGAGGAACCAGTGGAGAACGTGCCCTCAACAGAACAGCACGACGACTTCATCGTGGTGAGCTCGGGAATGGAGGGAGAAGGGTTTTATAACGAGGATGGCGAGGCTGGCTGTTCTATCTCTTCTAGAGAAACTAGCTCTTCTAGAGAAGCCAGCTCTCCTAGCAAGCCTAGCTCTCCTAGCAAGCCCAGCTCTCCTAAAGACTCCAAGGCTAAGCGCAGCCGCCGCTCGCCGATGTACCGCAAGGACGAGGCAGCAGCCGAAGCCGCTCCTGCCAACAAGGCAGAGGCAGCGACTAACAAGACAGAGGCTTCAGCCAAGGCAGAGCCCGTTTCTTCGGGCCTCACCCCCGCCGACCTCGACCTCTCTGACGAAGACTTCGACCTCAGCCATATCTCGGCGAGAGCACAGAGCCGCGAGGAGATAATCGCTGCTGCAGAAGCCGCAGCGTTCGGAGAAGAATAAAACGTTATTATCCGTAGGAGGCTACTGCATTAGCTTCCCGCTAATGCCGTAGCCTCCTACAGTTACCTTCTCATCGCAATCCTGTAGTTTTAACATCTCAACATCACAACATCTCAACATATATCACCACCTCAACATCTCACCACCTCACCACCTCAACATCTATCACCACATCACCACCTCAACATCTCAACACCTCACCATCTCAACATATATCACCACCTCAACATCTCACCACCTCACCACCTCACCACAACAACATCTATCACCACCTCACCACCTCAAATCTACCTTTTTATACAAAATTAACCCTTGTAATGCACACGCAACAAGGTTTTTATTTAATTTTGCAACAAAATACTTACGACTATGAAGAAATTATTACTTGCAACATTGCTTTTGCTCGGTATCGTAACTACCGCAAGCGCACAGCTGCCGAAGGTGATGCTTAAGAGCATCGACGGCAAGTCAGTGTCTACAGACACACTCTCAAACAACGGCAAACCGTTCATCATCGACTTCTTTGCAACATGGTGCAAGCCCTGCAACCGCGAGCTCACCGCTATCAGCGAGGTGTACGATGAGTGGCAGGAAGAGACTGGCGTGAAGGTTATCGCCGTGTCTATCGACCAGGCACAGAACATCAACAAGGTGAAGCCGCTCGTAGACAACCACGGCTGGCAGTATGAGGTTCTGCTCGACCCGAACAGCGACTTCAAGCGCGCGCTCGGCATACAGACCATCCCTTACGTTATCGTTTGCGACGGCAACGGCAAGATCGTGTCTAAGCACAACGGATATACCGAGGGTGCTGAGGAAGAGCTTATTGAGGAAGTACGCAAGCTTGTGAACAAGTAAACGAGTTGACATGTTGATATGTTGACATATTGACGAGTTAGCAGTTATCACTCCCACCAACAACCCTAACAACATTAACATGAACAAGAAGCTTACGCTCGCTCTCGCTGCCCTCAGTCTGTCGGCAACCACAGCGAGCGCACAGACCATAAAGGTAGCAAAAGACTACGACGTACAGATTACGGGTAGCTTGCAGACCGACTTCCTCGTTCCGCAGGAAGACAACAAGATTGGTACGGGAACCTACGACGACAAGGTGCTGAACAACACCTACGCTGAGGTTCACGCCCTCTCGAAGTACGTAGACGCCGGCGTGCGTCTTGAATATCTCGACCATCCGCTCCCAGGCTTTGACAAGGACTTCAAAGGCTGGGGTGTGCCGTTTTATTACATCAAGGGCAAGATGAAGAACGCCGAACTCACACTCGGTAACTTCTATGAGCAGTTCGGCTCGGGCTTCATCCTCCGCACATACGAGGAGCGCTCGCTGGGCATCGACAACTCGCTGCTCGGCGGTCGCGTAATGGTGCGTCCGTTCAAGGGGGTGCAGGCAAAGGCTGTAGTAGGCACACAGCGCCGCTATTGGGACACACAGTCGCTCATAGCAGGTGCCGACCTCGAGCTCAGCGTGTCTGAGTGGTCGCAGAAGATGCAGCAGTCGGGCACAAACCTCACGCTCGGTGCATCATGGGTTGTAAACCACCAGCACCAGAAGGAGGACGTTTTTGCCGATGCCATCCATAAGTTGCGCTTCGTTGAGAACACCAACGCTTTCGACGTACGTGCCAACTTCCAAAAGGGAGGCTTCAGCGTGCTCGGCGAGTATGCACAGAAGACTGAAGACCCTACGTTCGACGGCAAATTCCCGTACATCTACCGCAAGGGCTACGTGACGATGATCTCTACGTCCTACTCGCAGAACGGTATGAGTATCCTCTTGCAGGCTAAACGTTCGGACAACATGAACTTCCGCTCATGCCGCACCGAAACATCTGCCACAGCATCTACAATCAACCACTTGCCAGCGTTCGCCATGCAGCAGACATATGCCTTGGCTTCGCTCTATAGTTACGGCACACAGCCTAACGGCGAGTGGGCATATCAGGCAGAGCTCGGTTACCAGTTTAAGCGCAAGACATTCCTTGGTGGCAAGTATGGTACAAGCGTGAAGCTCAACTTCTCGCACATCCGCTCTATCGACAAGAAGATACACGACGGCGGCAAACCAGGAACAGACGGCTACGGTTCGCCATTCTGGAAGCAGGGCGACGAGCTTTATTATCAGGACATCAATGTGCAGTTAGAGAAGAAGATCACGAAAGACTTCAAGCTCAACCTTATGTACATGAACCAGTTCTATAACAAGACCGTTGCAGAGGGTCATGGAGGCATAATACACTCCGACATCTACATTGCAGAAGCTAAATACCGCATCAATAAGAAGCTCACCCTGCGTGGCGAGGCACAATACTTGCACACAGACAAAGATCAAGGCGATTGGTGTTTCGGACTCTTGGAGCTCTCGTTCTTGCCCCACTTCATGTTCACTATCAGCGACCAGTATAACGGCAACGAACACTACTATACATCTTTAGGTGCTGAAGATAAGTCAAAAGGTACACACAAGGAGCACTATATCAATGGTTCTGTCACCTTCACTCATGGTGCACACCGTCTGCAAGTGGGCTACGGCAAGACACGTGCAGGCTACAACTGCTCGGGTGGCGTATGTCGCTACGTACCAGCAAGCAAGGGTGTAACAGTATCTTACAATTATAACTTCTAAAGCCACTATTATGAAACTGAAGAATATATTGTTAGGCGCAGCAAGCGCCATCGCCATTTTCGCAACAGTGGCATGTCAGGAAGTCGATCCCAACGACCGACTCATCTATGTGAAGCCGGCTGAAGCAGGACGCGCTGTGCTCATCGAAGACTTCACCGGACAAAATTGTAAAAACTGTCCGAATGGTACAACCATCATCAACGATATAATTAAAACTTACGGAGAGGACAACGTTATCGCAGTAGGTATACATAGTGGTCCACTCAGTGAGGACGGTGAAGATGGACTCGCTACCGAAACGGGCAATGATTACTACCGCAATTGGGACAAGGACAGCAAGCATGGACAACCATGGGCTATCTTCAGTCGTGCAACAAAGCAACCAGTCGGAAATGTCAACACGTGGGCACAATATGTAAACAAGCTTATTACGAAGAAAGCCCCTATCACACTCAGCATCAACAACACTTACGACGCTACATCACGCCAACTCACCACTGCTATTGACGCTATCAGCATCGAAGGCACAACAACTGGCAAGTTGCAGGTATGGCTCATTGAGGACGGCATCGTTGCTTTCCAGATAATGGACGACGGCACAACCAATGACAACTATGTGCACAACCACGTGTTCCGCGCAGCTGTCAACGGCACATGGGGCGAAGACGTAACCGTGGACGAAGGCGCGATTGCTAAGAAGCAGTACACGTACACACTGCCCGAGAAGTGGAACGCCGAAAAGGTTTCGGTAGTAGCCTTTGTGTACAACGACAAAGGAGTTCAGCAGGTAACAAAGAAGGCTGTCTTGGCAGAGAACACTGCCGAGTAGTAACGTTCAATACACCCTAACAATAAATAACAATAAAAAACTGAATAATATGAAGAAAATCTTTACACTTTTTGTTGCTCTTTTCTGCACTGTAGCAATGTTCGCACAGGATACAAAGGGCATGTTCGAGTTCGCAGACAAGAATGGTAACGTCGTTCCAAATGGCTCCACATTAACAAAGACAGAAGTAGAGAAGTCTGGCAAAAGATTTCAGATTAATACAGGTCTCTTTGTAAAGCCAGTAAAGCCTGAGCTTAACGGCGAGAAACTGGGTGCTAAGCTGCGTGTAGAAGTAGAGAGTATTGACCATGGTACAATCCAGTACTGCCTTCTTGGCAGCTGCAGTGCTGCTTCAAAGAAGGGCACATTCAACAGTACCAGCGATTTTGTTGATAAGCTTGACGATTTGGCTACAGAATGGATTATGGGCACAGACAAGGAAGGCAAAGCATTGAAAGGCGAAGCAACTGTTAAACTCACATTGGTAGCTTGCAAAAAGGTATCATTAGGTCTTAACGATTTCGATATCGAAGAATTCGAGTGGCAAGAAGTTGGCGATTGCTCAAGCGTAACAGTGAAGTTCGTTTACGACGGTACAACAGCTATCAACGGTGTTGCAGACAACACAAACGCTACAGTCGTAGCACGCTATGCTGCCGACGGCACACGTCTCTCTGCTCCACAGAAGGGCTTGAACATCGTGAAGCTCTCTAATGGCAAGACCGTGAAATACATTAAATAAAAGAATAAGTTTTAACAATTCAGAAAAGCAACAGAACAGCTTATATAAATGAATATTAAGGCGTTGCCCTCAGTGGGCAGCGCCTTTTTTGTTGCATTTGTTTTGTAGAGTCAGCAGTTTGCAGTAACTTTGCAGAAAGAATCATTAGGGGGCTTCCAGGGGGTGCACTTGAGACAAGTGCACCCCCTAAAGGCACCAACAAAGCAAGAAGTACACCAACAGAGCTACGTTGGTGCACTTCTTGCTCTGGCAAGCGGCAAAGCCGAGCGGAGACAAGTGCCCCCTAAAGACGCCCCCTAAAGGCACCCCCTGAAGGTAGCTAAAAACTCTAAAACAAATTACACAGATATACAATGGAATGGATTGACAGTCTTTTCACCATACACTCAGCAGTACAGACGCTGGTAGTGCTGGCGCTGATCATCAGCGTGGGCATGGCACTGGGCAAGTTGCGCATCCGCGGCATCTCGCTCGGCGTGGCGTTCGTGTTCTTCATGGGCATCGTGGCGGGCAGCCTCCACTTCACTGCCGACGAGCAGATGATCAGCTTCGCCGAAACTTTCGGCCTCTCCCTCTTTGTCTACGCCCTGGGTCTGCACGTAGGTCCTAACTTCATAGGCATGATGCGCCACGACGGTGCGTCGCTCAACGGCTGGGGCTTGGGCGTGATACTGCTCGGCACCGTGATGGCACTCTCGCTGTGCCTCGTACTGCCTATCAGCATCCCCGACATGGTGGGCATCCTCTGCGGTGCCACGACCAATACGCCGGCGCTCGGTGCGGCTCAGCAGGCGCTTGCCACACAACATATATCGAGCAGCGGCGCCGCATTGGGCTGTGCCGTGACCTATCCGCTGGGCGTAGTGGGCGTCATCTTCGCCATGATACTGCTGCGCAAGTTCCTCGTGCGCAAGGAAGACCTTGAACGCTGCCAAAGCTCTGACGACGACAGCACATACGTCGGACAGTTCATCTGCGTCAACCCCGCCATCTCTGACAAGACGATAGCGCAGATATCGCAGTCGACCCACCGCCACTTCATCATCTCGCGCATCTGGCGCAACGGAAAGGTTATCGTTCCGATGGCACAGACCGTGATGCAGCACGGCGACAACGTGCTCGTGGTGACCAACCGCGACGAGGTGGCTGCCATGAACATCCTCTTCGGCGAGCATGTGAAGAAAGACTGGAACCGCGACAAGATAGACTGGAACGCCATCGACTCGTCGGTGGAGAGCCGCGTGATAGTGATGACGCGCAGCCGTCTGAACGGCAGAACGCTCGGCTCGCTGCACATGCGCGAGACATACGGCGTGAACGTGTCGAGAGTGATGCGCGGCGACATTAAGCTGCTCGCAACTGATACGCTCCACTTGCAGTACGGCGACCGCGTCACCGTCGTGGGCACACCCGAAGACATCGACCACGCAGAGGCGTTCCTCGGCAACGCCGTGACGGGTCTCAACGAGCCTAACCTCGGCGCCATCTTCTTCGGACTGCTCTTGGGTCTGGCGCTCGGCATGATTCCTATCACCATACCGGGCATGAGCGCACCCGTGAAGCTCGGCATCGCCGGCGGCCCTATCATCATGGGCATCATCATCGGTTCGCTCGGCGCACGCATACACCTCATCACCTACACCACACGCTCGGCGTCGCTGATGCTGCGCAAGATGGGCCTCTCGCTCTACCTCGCCTGCCTCGGACTCGTAGCCGGCAAAGACTTCCTCGGCACCATCATACGTCCAGAGGGTCTCATGTGGGTAGGCATCGGCTTGGTGCTCACCATGCTGCCGCTGCTCATCGTGGGCGCTATAGCGCTGAAGACGCGCAAGTTCGACTTCGGCACCATCTGCGGTCTGCTCTGCGGCGCAATGGCTAACCCGATGGCGCTCAGCTACGCCAACGACACCATCCCTGGCGAACGCGCCGCCGTGGCGTACACCTCGGTGTATCCGCTCGGTATGTTCATCAGAGTGATCATAGCGCAAGTAATAATCATGTTTATGGTGTGAGGAGTGAGTTTTGAATTTTGAGTTTTGAATTTTGAATTATCGGCTACGCCGATTAGGAATTATCCAATTTTGAACTTTGAATTCGCTACTCAAAACTCATAAATTCAAAACTCATAAATTCAAAATTGCCAAAGGCAACAATTCAAAACTCAAAATTCAAAACTCATAAATGCAAAACCCTCCCGATTACCGTCACGACACCGTGCTGCCACTCCCTATGGAGGTGACGGCGAACGCTTGGGCTGTAGACGCAGCCTGCTCGGGCAATCCCGGCCCGATGGAGTATCAGGCTATCGACCTCGCCACAGGAGCGCAGGTGTTCCACTTCGGACCCGTACACGGCACTAACAACATAGGCGAGTTTCTCGCCATCGTACACGCCTTGGCGCTGCTCGACAAGCAGGGCGTAACGGGCAAGACGATATATTCCGACTCGCACAACGCCATTCTGTGGGTGCAGAAGCGCCAGTGCAAGACCAAGCTCGAGCGCACACCCCAAACCGAACAGCTCTACCAGATAATAGCACGCGCCGAAACATGGCTGCGCACCCACCAGATAGTGAACCCCGTGGTGAAGTGGGAGACGAAGCGATGGGGCGAGGTGCCTGCCGACTTCGGACGCAAGGGGTAACACCACTTTTTAAAAACCTAAAACCTATGCTATACGCCATATATTTCATCTACGGACTGTGCGTCATGTTCTACTTCATGATGTCGTGGCTCTTCTACCGCAAGGACAAGGAGATGCTCTCGCGCCTCGTCACGGTGCTTATGTTCGTCATCGGTCTGCAGTGTCTGAAAGACCTTTTCTTCATTAAGCCGATTACCGAACTCGATGAGATAGACTGGATGGTAGTGACAGCTGCCGACATGGTAGCCGTGCCGCTTTATGTCTTCGCGCTCATAGAGCTGTGCAGCCCTACGAGCCTCACACGCCGCACAATCGTATTTCATGAACTGTTGTTCATCGTGCCTTTTGTGCTTCTGTCGTTCACAAGAGACGTTGTATTCTATTATGTCATGGTGCTTGAGGCAGCCGTATACGGCGCAAGCTACGTTATATGGGCAACATTTGCCATCCCCAAGTACAACGCCCAACTGAAGCAGCGCTTCTCCTACACCGAGAACATCAACCTGGGCTGGCTCCGCGCCATCTTCTTCTCGTTCACCTTCATTCTTCTTATATGGATTGTCGATTGCATAAACGTCAACTATGCACTCGAGGCTCTGTATATGATAAGCTCGCTGGTGGTGTGGATGTTCATCAGCTACTACATCTACAAGCACGAGTCGGTGCTCGACGAGCTCTCCGACCTTGCCGAAGGCAGCAGCGAGGAGACGCCTGCGCCTGCAGAAGCCAGCGACACGGAGATGTCGGAGATAGGCAAGCGCATCAGCACGCTGTTCGACAACGACCGCATCTTCCTCAACCCCAACCTCAAGGTGTCTGACATCGCTACCGAGATAGGCACCAACCGCACGTACGTCAGCGCCTTCTTCAACAAGGAGGCGGAGTGTACGTTCTACGATTACGTCAACCGATACCGCATAGAATACGCCTGCAACCTGCTCACGAACTCGGAGGAGAACATCGTGCAGATAGCCGAGAAGTCGGGATTCAACAGTTCGCAGTCGTTTATTCGCGTTTTCAGCAAGATAAAAGGCACTTCGCCCACAAAATATCGCAAGGAAGAAAACGTTTGAACCTCAACGTGTTAGAAAAGTTGTTAATAGATTTTTTACGTTTTGACAACTCTGTTTATCCTTTGTGAACGATAAATTGAGAGTTTGGTAACAAGAGTTTTTAGATCGTACGCTAACTTTGCAATCGAAACCTAAAGACAAGAAATCGTTACTAACATTAATAACTTTAACTAACACAAAACTTATGAAGATAATCAAGCTCATGGCACTGGCTGCCATCCTTATGCCACTGTTGTTCTCTTGCTCAGGTGGCGGTTCATCCGCAGGTATGCTCGGACAGTTCCCTGACAAGTACGCACAGTTTACTGAAGAGAAAGCCGAACTGAAGAAGGAGGCTGAGAACATCAAGACAGAAGCCGACAAGAAACGCTTCCTCGAAAAGTCGGAGAAGCTCAACAAAAAGTGGAAGGAGAAGCTGGAAGCTACAGCAAAGGACCTCAACGGCAAGCCCATCGAGTTCGCCGAGTCGCAGTTTGAGGTTACGTCTCCCGTATCTCTCGAGTTCGAGGAGTTCTCAAGCAGTTCGGCTCTCACACCTAAGTTCAAGGTGAACGGCGAGGCGAAGGCGGCTTCCGACATCACCACCGACCAGAAGTACTACTACTCTACCGAGAACGTATACATCACCGGCTACGACGCCGAAGGCAAGCAGGTGTACAAGGCAAGAGTGGGCAGCGTAGAGGTGCAGGACGCCGACGGCAAACTGCTCGTGAAGGCTGGCACACCGGTGAAGTTCGACAAGCTCGGCTTCGGCAAGGCGGACGTTGAAGGCAGCAAGCTGGCTAAGAGCTACAAGCTCGAAATGGTAAGATAGGCTGATTGAATGGCGGAGAAACGCTCCGCCACTACCATCACAAAAACTATTAACATAAACCGATACACCCCATAAAACTAAATAATATGGACGAATTGATTAAAACCGTAAGACAGAACAAGACACCTATTGTCATAGCACTCGCTATACTCATGTTCGTAGCGTTCGGCTTCTGTCCAGCCATCGACGTGGCAGGCAAGGCGAAGATCAACGGACTAAAGGTGCTGTTCGAAGGCAGCGGACTCGGTTTCTCACGATTCCTCTCCGTTCTGATATTCCTGGCTCCAATGTTCGTTGTGCTCAACAATTCGGTTAACCTGAAGCTGACGGGCAAGCTGAGCGAGCACTTCTGCACGCTATGCTTCATAGCTGGCGTCGTGCTCTGTCTGCTTTTCGCCATTGCTCTGCCCTCTGGCATCTCTCTCTCTTGGGGCAGTTGGCTCTATATGCTCATATCTCTGCTCGGCATAGGCGTATGCCGCATAGATATATTCACTAAAAACTATCTTAACGAATGAATAGGATCACAAGGCGCATTCTCCATTTAGTAGTGTGGGGGTGCGCCTTTTTCGTTTTTGCAGCCGCCGCATGGGTCGGCTTCTGCTGGCTGAAACGACCTCCGTATCTCGTGCCCGACACGTCGGCGTTCGCCACGGGCGACGTGTTCTTCAGCGTGGGCGACGCATGGGAGTCGGTGGCTGTGCGTGCGCTCTCGGGCTGCACTTCGTTCGAGGTGTGCGACTCTACCCCGTCTCATTGCGGCATCGTCATACGCTATGCCGACGGTGTGCGTCTGGCGCATGCGTCTACGGTAGCTAAGAAGGTGGTGATGGAGACGCCGGAGGAGTATCTGCGCAAGAACGGGTCTTACTGCATCTACGCCCGCAAGGCGCCCTGCGCGGTGGATACGACTGCCGTGAGGCGCACGGTGGAGGCGCTGGTGGAGCAGCAGGTGCCGTTCGACTTCAACTTCGACCACTCCTCGGCGAAGGCGCTCTACTGCACCGAGTTCGTGGTGCATGTGCTCGAGCAGAACAATTGTTTCTGCTTCTCAAAACTCCGCAAAAGAAACTATATGTATCCTAACGATGTGCTGAAGATTATTTCAACGCGTTAGAATGTTCTCCCACAGATTTCACAGATCTGCACAGATTGTTAGGCTGCGTAGGTCCTCCCACGGAATCCACAGATCTCACAGAAGTTAGGGTGCGTTGTTAGTAGCATCTGTGAAAATCTGTGCAATCTGTGGGAGGCTCTTCTCTGCAAGAAGGTTCTGTGAATTCCGTGGATTCTGTGGGAATATCGATGTTCTCCCACAGATTTCACAGATCAGCACAGATGTTAGGGTGCGTAGACCTCCCACGGAATCCACAGATCTCACAGAAGTTAGGGTGCGTTGTTAGTAGCATC
>ERZ1673734.1603-NODE-1603-length-14367-cov-5.050657_pt1 | contig 14367 bp, 14 predicted proteins | sample MGYA00580199_ERZ1673734 | MGnify/ENA primary metagenome ERZ1673734 (study PRJEB41218, sample SAMN15661742) | gut metagenome | host: Homo sapiens | place: Canada: London | collected 2015-08-20/2019-03-30 | study: EMG produced TPA metagenomics assembly of...
AATGCTGAAATCGAAACCGAACTGAAAGAGTGCGCTGATTCCAGCAGAGAATGGGACAGCAAAATGGAACATCTACTGCACATTTTAACATAATACATCGGATATAAAAGGACAAGCATCCATTTTAGATGCTTGTCCTTTTGTATCATCAGCTAATCATTTCAAAATGCTTCAATGCTTCCGTAATGGCTCTTTCCTTCTCCGGCGGGCATTGGGGCTGCTTGGCGTTTTCGGATTTCGGCTTATTGTAGTTCTCACGCTCAATGATGCCGTATTTCTGCTTCACCTGTGCGATATAGAGGTGGCTGACCTTCAAGCCAGTATGCTCCAGAACATACGCCTTGATTTCCTCATAGGTTGCCAGTCCTCTTTTATCCTGCACCAACTCCTCAACATCCACATCAATGTGGATATAACTGTCGGCTTTTTTGTGGGACAAAAGTACCACCGTCTCAACTTGCTGTTCATTAGTTCTGACAAATAATGCTCCACTTTCACCGTCGTACGTAACAGGGAAAGTGAAATGGATCGTCTTTATCAGATGCTTGTCATCCCGCTTTTCCGGATACAGCTCTATGAACGAAACCACAAGAAAACAGGCCCTTTCCCGTATATCCAAGAGGTAGGAAAAGTGGGGTAGAAGTTGAAATTTTCCACGCTTTGAGACACAAAATGAAAAAGCATGATATAATACAGGAAAATGGAAACGGAGGCTGCTGTATGCAAGTCAAGCTGACAATCGGAGAGCGTTTGAAGGATTTGCGAGTAGAGCGCAAACTGACCTTGGAGCAGCTTGCCGCTGAGGTAGGCATCTCAAAATCCGCGCTTGGCAAATATGAATCGGATAACGGCAAGGACATCAGCCCGTACAGCATTCTGTTGCTGGCGGACTATTACGGTGTTTCCTGCGACTATCTGATGGGGAGGACGGAAACAAAAAATCACCCAAACACAGCTCTGCATGAGCTGCATTTGAGTGATGCTTCGATTGATATATTAAGAACAGGCAAGTTCAACCACCGGCTGCTGTCGGAGCTGATTTGCCACAGGGATTTCCAGCGTTTCATACTGGATGCGGAAATTTACGTTGACCGGATCGCAGATATGCGGATCAAGGATATGAATACGGTTCTGGAAGCTACCCGCCAGATGGTTCTGATGGAGCATGGCGAGGAAGCTAACGATCTGTACCTCCATACTCTGAAAGCGGCGCAGATACAAGAGGAAGAATATTTCGGGCATCTCGTTGCGGACGATCTGAGCAGCATCCTGCGGGACATCCGGGAGGAACACAGGACAGATGCTCTGACCGCGGACGATGACCTGTCTGCCGCCGCTGTGCAGAAGCAGTTGATGGAGGCCGTACATTTTGAGAGCAGCTCCGAGGAAAAGAAAATCCGCGCGTACCTTGCAACACTTGGAATTGATTACGACACGCTCACGAAAGAAGAGTTTGTTTCTCTGATTGGAATCCTCAAGAAGTCCAAGCACATGAAAAGTCCCATCAGCCAGCGCGGGAAAACGACCATGACCCACGGCAAGGGAAAACGGAAGAAACGCTGAAACAGGAGCGTCGCTGCGGCGGGACGGGGGCTGTATATACCTCTGCTTCCACGTCGTCGCAAACTCCATATCCCTCGCTTCGCCGCGAGCGGCAAAGCTCACTCATTTCGTTGCTCCTCCTTTCCCCACAAAATCTCTGATTTTGCGGGGAGCCCCGTCAGCCAGTCGGATTTTGCTTTTCAAAAATCCTGCATTTGTGTCACCTTGGTGTCACAAAATCCGCCTGTCCTACTGCCGCAGAAAAGTGTCTATCAACCGCTATCTGCCCGTAAAGCAGATGGCGAAGCCAGCCCCTTTCCCGCGTCAGCCGGAAGCAAAGGTATAACACACTAGACTTTCCTACGGAAAATCGTGTGCCAAGGTGGACGCTGTCCCCTTTGGATACCCCTGCCAAGGGCAACGCAGTTTCCCTTTGGATACCCTATGCCAACAGGGATGCTCTCGCCCCTTTTGGATGACCCAGAGCCGAAAGGCGGGTGCTGCCCTCCTTTGGAAACCTCCCGAATTTTCTGCGTCCGTGAGTATCCAAACTGCAAAATCACAGTGGGGATACCACGCCTTGAAAATAAAAAAGGACAGAACCTTATTCCACGAATAGGATAGAGGTTCTGTCCTTTTTTAAAAGATATTCTTCTGCAATAAGCTATTTTTTCTCATCCAGCAGCATGACACCATCTGCAGGATTCCGGTCAATGGCTCCCACAACGCGGTGAGGTAGGTAGGGTTCCTCCAGATAGGCGATATCCTCCGCTGTCAGCGTGACTGCCAGCGCACCCACAGCATCATCCAGATACCGTGCCTTAGTTGCGCCGATGATAGGAGAAGCGACGCCCTTTGCCCAATGCCATGCCAGCGCGATCTGCTGCATCTTCACGCCGTACCGCTCCGCCAGTTCCTGTACCCGCAGGACGATCTGCATATCCTGCTCCTCAGTGCGGTCATACTTACCCATAGCCACCCGGTCGGTTTGGCTGCGCAGGGTATCTGTGTTCCACTGGGGGCGGGTCAGATGTCCCGCCGCCAACGGGCTGTAGGGCATGAGGGAGACGCCCATTTGCTTACAAATGGGAATCAATTCCCGCTCGTCCTCCCGGTAGAGCAGGTTGTAGTGGTTCTCCATGGCCTGAAACTGCGCCCAGCCGTGGTCACGGGCGGCAAGCTGCATATTGTAAAACTGGTAACCGTACATGGCAGAGGCACCCAGCGCCCGCACCTTGCCGGCCTTCGCCAGATCGTTCAGAGCCTCCATGGTTTCTTCGATGGGCGTGTCATAGTCAAAGCGGTGGATGATATACAGATCGAGATAATCCGTTCCCAGCCGCTTCAAAGTCCCGTCGATCTCCCGGTGAATTGCCCCGGCGGACAGCCTGCCGGGATTGAAATAGACCTTGGAGGCAATGACCACCTTGTCGCGGGCGACGTTCTTTTTCAATGCCCGCCCCAGATATTCCTCGCTGGTTCCGGCAGAGTAGCCATTGGCGGTATCAAAAAAGTTGATTTCCAGAGAAAGTGCGTGTTTGACCACTTTCTCTGTTTCTGTTTCATCCAGCGTCCAGTCGTGCATGGTCCCCGCCTTGCCGAAGCTCATACAGCCGACACACAGCTTGGAGATTTGAATATCCGTATTTCCTAAGGTTGTATATTCCATTGCAAAAACTCCTTCAGAGCTTTTCCTGTACCGCATTCCGTGTGATACTGACGCTCTCCCGGGAGTACAGCGTTTCATCGTCCATTAGCTGTAACGCCAGTTTCACAAGGGACGGAATCGTAGTGACATATCCTTTCGCAGGCTCTCCTTTTACGGACAGGACGAAATCGTCCTCCGCCCCCTCTCTCAAATAACCCGGACGAAGTACCGTATAATTCAGACTGCTGGCCTCTACGATGTCAACCGCCTGACGGTTGGGGATTTGTGCCGGTTCATGATCCAGGTTGTCCTCTCCGTCAATCTCATCCGGGATCTCATTGTAAATTCCTACCGCCCCCATAAAAATAAGGCGCTTGACGCTGCTTTCGGACATAGCGGCGACAATGTTCCCGGCAATCTTAGGCAGCGCATCCCCGGATATGGCGCAGTACACCACGTCCTGCCCCTGAACCGCCTTTGTTAAGTCCTCCATGTTTTCCGCGTCACCATTGATAACAGTGGTACGGGAATCCTCAGAATAATGCTCCCCCGCATGGCGGGCAAACAGGGTGATATGATACGCTGTATCTGACAGCAGTTTTTTTGAAATAGCGCTTCCGGCGGTACCGGTTGCGCCCAGCAAAAGGATTTTTTTCATAAGCATTCTCCTTCTGTTACCATTTCATTGCAGCTTCTACCATTGCCGGGTTTTCAGGATTTCCGATCATAGGTGTAGCCGTGTCCATGTTAGCAAGGCGCTCCATTTCGCCTACCGTGAGCGCAAAATCAAACAGTTCAAAGTTTTCTTTGATGCGTTCGGTATGGACTGATTTCGGAATGACGATCACACCGCTCTGCATGAGATACCGCAGTGCGATCTGAGCCGCGGTTTTACCATGTGTTTTTGCAATCTCCACCAAATCGGGATTTTCGAACATTTCATTCTTTCTCCCCTGACCCAGCGGAGCGTAAGCCATATGCTGAACATGATATTTTTCCAACCATTCATGTTCGGCACGGCGCTGGCAGAGCAGATGGGTTTCAATCTGATTGACAGCGGGTACCACCTCATTGAATTCAATCAGGTCGATCAGACGGCCCGGATCAAAGTTGGAAACGCCGATCGCCCGGATTTTTCCTTCGTGGTACATCTTTTCCAGTTCACGCCATGCCGCATAGTAATTGCCAAAAGGCCAGTGCAGCAAAACAAGGTCGAGATAGCTGGTTTTCAGTTTGTTCAGGGATGCTTCCACGGTTTCACGGGTATTTTCATAAGAACGGAAGTTCACTTTCGTCACGAGAAACAATTCCTCGCGGGGGATACCGCTTTTCACGATTGCGTTTCCAACGGCCTCCTCATTCCCGTATGCCTCCGCCGTATCGATCATGCGGTAGCCGCTTCGGATGGCAGCCAGGACACTTTCCTCACATTCTGAGCCGCCCATTAGAAATGTTCCGAAGCCGATCATAGGCATTTGAATGTTATTGTTCAGAGTAATCGTGTTCATGATCGTTCCTCCATTTATATTTCAGCACTTGTCTAAAGCGCTTACAGCGTTCAGACTGCGGGGATAGCCGATGTAGGGCAGGCACTGGGACACTACCCGGACAAGGAAATCCTTGTCGTTGCCCAGGTTCATATTTCCCTTGGCGTGGGCGATGAGCTGCGGTTCACAGCCGCCCTGGGCCATGAGAAAACAGAAGGTGATCATCTCCCGCTGCGGGAGGTCAAGGCCGGTGCGGGTGTAAAAATCTCCGAAGCAGTTAGCGGCCAGCCAGCGGTTGATGTGGCCCTTCTTCCACGCCTCTTTCATGTGTTCTCCGAAGATCTTGGCCTGAGCCTCTGCACCTTTTTCCAGCCGGTCATTCATAGTCGTGGTGGCCTGACCGGGCAGGGGCAACGCAATCTCCATCTGCGTAAAGGTTTTATTGGTCACGTTCAAAAAGGGAAGCATCCGTCCGTAGCCGAGGTAATCCGCAGCCTGATAAACGGTCTCCTTGACCATCACCGGCGTGACGCTGTTTTCCAGCGCAGCGGGCAGCATTTCCCGGAAGGCATCCACGCCGCCGCATCCGATCAAAGCGGCGAGAATTGCCAGATAGCGTGCAGGCGCATCGAGCTGCTGGTTTTCTTCCTTCACCACCTCATCAAAGGCGAAGTGCCGGAAGCGCTCCATAAATTCCGGGTCAGTCTTTTGCAGTTCCATGGGGCACCCTCCTTAAAGCGCATTTGCCCAGTCCGCAAGTGCTTTGTCGGATACGCCGTTCACCATTTTACCGGCTTTCCAATTCGCATTCGGGCAGAGTTTTCGCAATTCATCCACCGTTCTTCCCATGCCGCTGCCGCCGGAGGTGGCAAAGGGTACCAGAGTCTTTCCGGTAAAATCATAGCTCTCCACAAAGGTGTTGATAATACGGGGCGCAACATACCACCAGATGGGGAAGCCAAGGAACACCGTGTCGTAGTCCGCCAGATTGTGAATCTTCTCGGCAATCTCCGGGCGGGAGGACGGGTCACTCATTTCCACGCTGCTACGGCTCTTTTTGTCCATCCAGTTCAGGTCGGCGCTGCTGTACGGGACTTTGGGCTTGATCTCGAACAGGTCAGCGCCCGTGGCCTTTGCCAAACGCTCAGCGGCCTTTTTTGTCGTGCCGCTGGCGGAAAAGTAGGTTACCAGTTTCTTGCTCATTTCATCTTTCCTCCAATTCACAGTATTCTTTCTCTGTCGCCGGCTCGCACCACTCGTTGGAGGTATCCTCGCCGGGAACCTCAACGGCAATATGGGAAAACCAGCTGTCTTTCTTCGCTCCATGCCAGTGCTTAACTTCGGGCGGAATGGTAATGACCGTGCCGGCAGTCAGAGACACCGGCGCTTTGCCTTCCTCCTGATACCAGCCCTCACCGGCGGTGCAGATCAGCATCTGCCCGCCGCCTTTTTTTGCGTGGTGGATATGCCAGTTGTTCCGGCACCCCGGCTCAAAGGTGACATTTGCCAGGAAAAGGCCGCTTTCCGGATTTGTCAGCGGGTTCAGATACGACTGCCCGATGAAATACTTGGCATAGGCCGTGTTCTCCGCTCCCAGGCCAAACACATTTTCACGGGCGAATTCTTTTTGATCCATTGTTTTCATACTTCCTTCTTTCACATGCTCATGCACTTGCCCAACACTTCGCCGGTTTTCAGATACTGATAAGCGGGCATCTCGAACAGCACCGGCTTGAGAACGCTGTAATCCAGTCTGCCACTGTCATCCAGCACGGTTTCCTCCGCATAGGTGGCTGCGATCTTGCAGATGAAGCTCTCAAAGCCTTCCGTTTTGTAGACATCCTCAACCGTGCAGGCCATGGAAACAGGGGCAGCGTCAATGATCGGTACGCCGCCATCTGCGATGTGATGGGCAAACAGCTTGGATTTATCCTCTTTTGCCCCGCTGACGCACCCCGCATAATCAGCCTCTTTGAGCATGGCTTCATCCACGATATTGATGGACAGGGTCTTCATCGCACGGATGCCCTGATTGGAATAATGGCTGTCGCTCATGCTCACCATCACCCGGTCATGACCGATGATGCCCAGATGCCCCACCAGAGTCCAGTTGGGCTTCCCGTTTACCATGGTGCCGACCACCACCAACGGGGTGGGATACAGGGCCAGTTTAGCGCCGATATTCTTCTTCATTTTGAAATCCTCCTGTTATTTTGACATTGCATCGCCTTATTCAGAAATTCCGTTATCCGCGATCCAGCTTTCAATGCTGCTGTCGTTGGCACCGCTTGCACGCAGGCCATCCCGCACATCGGCATCCGGCTCCGCAGCCCGGATATCCGTTACAGACTGGGTAATACCGCTGCTGCCGGATGTGCAAAAAGGAAGCACTGTCTTTCCGGAGAGATCATACGTGTCCAGGAAAGTATTGATGATTCGCGGCATCGTTCCCCACCAGATGGGGTAACCAATAAACACGGTGGCGTAGGAGGAAACATCGATGGCTTCGCTGCCAATGGCAGGACGGGCAGAGGCGTCATTCATTTCCTGATTGGCACGGCATTCATTGTTGTTGTAATTCAAGTCTTCGTCGGTGTAGGGAACTGCCGGGACGATCTCGTACAGATCCGCTCCTGTCAGCCGAGTGATTTCTTCCGCAACGGCCTTTGTATTGCCGGTGGCGGAGAAATACACAACCAGCATTTTAGCGGCTTCTTCTGTCGGTTCTGCCGCAGGTTCGGAGGACGGCGTTTCGGCCTGGGATTGGGTTGCGGATGGTTCCGTATTGCTGTTCGTTCCGCTGTTCACGCCGCAGGCTGTCAAAGAGAGCAACAGACAGATAACCATAATCATAGAAATTCGTTTTTTCATGGGAATACCTCCGGTTAAAGCTTTTTCTTGCTGTTAATACTGTGTCGCAGGTAGTCCAGCCTTGCGAGCTGTGCTTCCTTGAAGTGGATCTCGTCCAACGCATGATCCCGTTTTTGCGTGAGCATTTGCATTCGCAGCTCCTTTGTGTGATCTCCCTCCTGAAGCAGACGCATATAGGTCTCGATCTCGCTTCCCGTAAATCCCACATCGTGCAGCGTCATAATCATGCTGAGGCGCTCCAGATCGCTGTTATCGTACTGCCAGGACCCCATCACTTTTTTGACTTCCTGGCAAAGCCCCCAGCTTTCATATTCGTCCAGAAGCCAAATTGGGATGTTGTAGCGCTCACTCGCTTCCTGCTTCGTCATGGTTTCTCCTTCACTTTCACACAAAAAATATAGGTGTCCTTTCGAACACCTATATCGTATCGCTAAGCCCAAAAAATGTCTAATGCTTATATTCTATTTCGAGAAATGCTTAAATCGTATTTCTAATATGTTGGATAAACAGCGCGTTCGCCGCTGAAAGCATCTGGTTCTTTTTCCACACCAGCACGGAGCCTGTTTCCATCCGAGGAGCAAGCGGAACAAAGCGAAGATTCTCAAAAACGGCTCCCAAATCAAAGCACAAAGCAACACCCAGTCCCTGCTCCACCATGAACGCCGCATTCACGATCAGGTTGTATGTTGCCGCGATTTCCAACTGGTCAAAGGAATCACCAAACCAGTTGGCCAGTTCGTTTTTTACCAGCTCTCGGCGCACCATGAGCAGCGGAACGCCACGCAAATCCTCCGGCGTGACAAATTCTTTCTCCGCCAGCTGCGAATCGGCTCGCACCAATACGCCCCACTGTTCTTTTAGCGGCAGACGGATAAATTCGTACTTGGAAATATCCACAGGCTCCACCAGCAGCCCCATATCCAGCAGCCCTTTTTCAAGGCGTTCCTTGATGTCATCTGCAATGGCGCTGTAAATGCTGAACTGAACCAGAGGATACTTTTGACGGAAAGAAACCATCTTCTCGGAGAGCGCCGCCATGCTCTTCGTCTCTCCGCAGCCGATGGCAATTTCACCGGTGGGCATTTCCTCCTTGTGCTGCAGTTCCATCTTCGTTTTTTCGGACAGAGAAACCAGTTCCTGCGCCCGCCGACGTAGCAGCATCCCGTCCTCGGTCAGAGTGACATTGTGTTTTCCACGGTGAAATAGCTGCACTCCCAATTCTTCCTCCAGCTGCATGAGCTGTCTGGAGAGGGTAGGCTGCGTCACATGCAGGAGCTGTGCTGCTTTGGTTATATTTTCTTCTCTTGCCACCATCAGGAAATACTTTAAGACTCTTAGCTCCATATCCTTCACCTCGTTTGAATTAGAATGATTATAGCAGATTTTCTGCGTCAACTCAACATATCTTATGTCAAAATATGCCTAAAACGTATGGAAAATGAACCGATGATGTCTCACAGCACAGTCGTTTTGTGTGGCTGTTCAGGTTCTATTAGGAAAACTCTGATAACATATGATTGTAGCTATAGAGCGCATAAAAAGCAGGCAAGTCTACTCTTTTTCTTGAATAGACCTGCCTGCCGAATCTTATATTGAACTAAATCATTCCGAAGTGCTTCAACGCCTCTTTGATTGCTTTCTCTTTTTCCGGCGGGCATTGGGGCTGCTTGGCATCCTCGGATTTCGGTTTATTGTAGTTCTCACGCTCAATGATGCCGTATTTCTGCTTCACCTGAGCGATATAGAGGTGGCTGACCTTTAAACCGGTATGCTCCAGAACATACGCTTTGATCTGCTCATAAGTCGCCAGCCCTCTTTTGTCCTGCACCAACTCCTCAACATCCACATCAATGTGGATATAACTGTCGGCTTTTTTGTGGGACAAAAGTACCACCGTCTCCACATTCGCCGTGCCGGGGAACATATCCACCGCCGCGGCGCGGACGGCGCAATACCCCTCCTGTGCAAACCGCTTCACATCCCGGGCCAGGGTCGCCGGATCACAGGAGACGTAGACGATACGCTGCGGCGCCATCGATGCCGCTGCGGCGACCACCTCCGGGCTGAGCCCCTTGCGGGGCGGGTCCACGCACAGCACGTCCGGCCGCAGGCCCTTTGCGGCGAAGTCCGCCGCCGCGTCCGCCGCGTCGCCGCAGAGGAACTCCACATTTCCGATGCCGTTGCGTTTTGCGTTTTCTTTGGCATCGGCAATGGCCTCCGGCACGATCTCCGCGCCGATGACCCTCGCCGCCCGCCGGGCCATCACCTGGGTGATGGTGCCCGCGCCGCAGTACAGGTCCAGCACCGTCTCGTGCCCGGTCAGTCCCGCGAAGTCCACAGCGGTATCGTACAGCACCTCCGCCATGTCATGGTTCACCTGATAAAAGGACGGCACGCTCAGCCGGAAGGACAGGCCGCACAGGGTATCCTCCAGCACGTCCGCGCCCCACAGGGTGCGGTATTCACTGCCCAGTACAGCCCCGGTGGGCTGGGTGTTCACGCCCAGCACCACGCCCACGGCATTCGGCATCGCCTGCCGCATAAACGACACCAGCGTGTCCTCGCGGGGCAGCTTCCTCCCGTTGACCAGCACGCAGACCAATGACTGCCCCGCGCTGTTCGTTCGGACATACAGGTGCCGCACCAGACCCCGCCGGGTCCTTTCATCGTAGCAGGGCACGCCGCATTCCCGGATGTACCGCCGCAGGGCCTCCGCCGCCGCGTCGGCCTGGGGCTTCTGTATCCGGCAGCAGTCCACCGGGATCACCTGATGGCTGCGGGCCTTGTAAAAACCCACCTGTCCACCGGCGTCCACAGGATACTGGCTCTTGTTGCGGTAGTGCAGCGGCGCACCGGAGAGGATACCCTCCACTGTCACATCGCTGCCGCCGATGCGGCGCAGGGCGTCCTGCACCCGCTGGCGCTTGGCCTCCAGCTCCTCTTCCCTGTCCATGTGACGGAAGTCGCAGCCGCCGCACCGCCCATAGTACGGGCAGTCCGGCTCCACCCGGTGGGGCGAGGGCGCGTATACCCGCACCGCCTTGCCGAAGGCGGCGTTTTTCAGTACCTTCAGGATGAGCACATCACAGTCCTCGCCCCGCAGCGCCCGGTGGACGAACACCGCCTGCCCGTCGATGCGGGCCACGCCCAGTCCCTCGGAGGTATACCCCTCGATGCGGGCGCGGTAGGTCTTGTTCTTCTCCGGCACGGCTCAGAACTCGAACTTGCTGATGACCTTGCCGATGGCGTCGGCAAAGGCGGCCAGCGTCTTGTTGTCCCGGCCCTTGCTGCGGCGGATGAGGCCGATGAGCATATCGCCCAGCTGGACCAGCTTCTGGTAGGCCGCCGTGGCCTTGGGCGCGCCCTCATAGGCGCGGGTCTTGCGCTCCGGCAGGTAGCCGGGGGCAAGCTGCTTGTCGGCGATCAGATCGTACTCCTCAGTATACTGGGGCGCGTGGGCTGCAAAGCCCAGCCCCTTTACCGTCTCGGCGTAGACGGGCGCCACCTCGCGGTCACCGTGGACCACGAACACATGGGTAGTCTTCGCCGGATCAAAGTGCTTGATCCAGTCCACCAGGTGGTCGTGGTCGGCGTGAGAGCTGAGGCCGGGGAAGTTGACGATCTTGGCCCGGACGGCCACATCCTCGCCGAAGAGCTTGACGCTGTCGACCCCGTCCAGCAGGTTTCGGCCCAGGGTGCCCGGGGACTGAAATCCCACGAACACCACGGCGCTGTCGGCGCGCCAGAGGTTATACTTCAAATGGTGGCGGATACGGCCCGCGTCGCACATACCGGAAGCGGAGATAATGACCTTGGGGGTCTTGTCCACGTTCAGCAGCTTGGACTCGTCCACCGTCTCGGTCAGGTGCAGACCGGGGAAGCTGAACATATGGGTGCCGTCCTGCACCAGCGCCAGAGCGTCCTCATCCAGATAGCCCCGCAGATCGCCGCAGAAAATCGTGGTGGCCTTCTTGGCCAGCGGGCTGTCCACGTACACCGGGAAGTCCTTGACGGACGTGACCAGATTTTTGTCCTTGATCTCGCGGATAAAGTACAGCAGCTCCTGGGTGCGGCCCACGGCGAAGGAGGGGATGACCACGTTGCCGCCCTTGCCCAGCGTCTCGTCGATGATCTCCGCCAGCTGGCCGGTGTAGCTCCACACCTCGGTGTGGTTGCGGTCGCCGTAGGTGGACTCGGTGAGCACATAGTCCGCGCTGTCGAAGAACTGGGGATCGCGGATGATGGGCTGATCCACATTGCCGATATCGCCGGAGAACACCACGGTGCGCGTTTCATCACCCTCATGGCAGGTGAGCTTGATGCTGGCGCTGCCCAGCAGGTGGCCAGCATCGATGAACTGCGCCGTCACGCCCTCCACCACAGGAATGTCCTGGCCGTATTCGCAGGTCTGGATAAACTCCCGCACCCGCAGGGCATCGGCCACGGTGTAGATCGGCTCTACCTCCGGACGTCCGGCGCGCTTGTTCTTGTGGTTCTGGTACTCCGCATCCTGCTCCTGGATATGGGCGGAGTCCTGGAGCATAATGTCCAGCAGATCGGCGGTCAGGCGGGTGGTAATGATCTTACCCTGAAAGCCATTTTTGATGAGCATGGGGATGCGGCCGGAGTGGTCGATATGGGCGTGGGTCACCAGCACCACATCAATGCTGCCGGGGTGAAAGGGCAGCGCGGTGTTGTCGATCTCGTCCCGGCCCTGCTGCAGGCCGCAGTCCACCAGGATATGCTTGCCGTTGACCTCCAGACAATGGCAGCTGCCGGTAACGCACCGGTCAGCGCCGTAAAAGCGCAGCTTCATGGCGAAAACTCCTTCTCTTTGATAGTACCGTCAGTATACCACACTTTTCCGCGCTGCACAACCGCAAAGCGGCACGACTGACCGATAACTGTTCACAGAAAATCTTTTTGCATTAGACAAAAGAGTGTGGTATACTCTACTGGTATAATTATGTACGATTATCTTTTTACTTAGAAAGGATACAGAATATATGGGACTGTTTACCAAGGTCTTCGGCACCTACAGCCAGCGGGAGCTGAAGAGTATCTACCCCATCGTGGACAAGATCACCGCCCTGGAGGACGAGTACAGGCAGCTGACCGACGCCGAGCTTCAGGCCAAGACCCCGGAGTTCAAGGAGCGTCTGGCCAACGGTGAGACGCTGGACGACATCCTGCCGGAGGCCTTTGCCGCCGTGCGGGAGGCCGCGGACCGCGTGCTGGGTATGCGCCCCTATCCCGTCCAGCTGGTGGGCGGCATCGTGCTGCACCAGGGCCGCATCGCCGAGATGAAGACCGGCGAGGGCAAAACGCTGGTGGCCACCCTGCCTGCCTATCTGAACGCGCTGACCGGTGAGGGCGTTCACATCGTCACCGTCAACGACTACCTGGCCAAGCGTGACTCCGAGTGGATGGGCAAGGTCCACCGCTTCATGGGCCTTACCGTGGGTCTGATCATCCACGACATGAAAAAGGAGGAACGCCAGAAGGCCTATCAGGCGGACATCACCTACGGTACCAATAACGAGATGGGCTTCGACTACCTGCGTGACAATATGGCCCTGTACGCCAACGAGCAGGTCCAGCGGGGCCACGCTTTCGCCATCGTGGACGAGGTGGACTCCATTCTGATCGATGAGGCCCGTACCCCCCTGATCATCTCCGGTATGGGCGAGAAGTCCACCCAGCTGTACGATATGGCCGAGATGTTCGCCGCCCGGCTGAAGAAATTTGTGGTGGTGGAGAGCGATGACAAAGAGGAGGAAGCCACCGACATCGACGCCGACTATGTGGTAGACGAGAAAGCCCGCAGCGTCACCCTCACTGCCCGGGGCGTGAAGAAGGCGGAGGAGTTCTTCCATCTGGACAACCTGTCCGACCCGGAAAACAGCACCATCGCCCACCACATCAACCAGGCCATCAAGGCCCACGGCATCATGAAGCGCGACGTGGACTATGTGGTCAAGGACGGCGAGGTGGTCATCGTGGACGAGTTCACCGGCCGCCTCATGTTCGGCCGCCGGTACTCCGAGGGTCTGCACCAGGCCATCGAGGCCAAGGAGCACCTGTCCGTCCAGCGCGAGAGCAAGACGCTTGCCACCATCACGTTCCAAAATTACTTCCGCCTCTACCGCAAGCTGTCCGGCATGACCGGTACGGCGCTGACGGAGGAGGAGGAATTCGCCACCATTTACGCGCTGGACATCATCGAGATCCCCACCAACCGCCCCATCGCCCGTATCGACAACGAGGACAGCGTGTACAAGACCGAGAACGGCAAGTACCGCGCCGTCATCCAGCAGGTAAAGGCGTGCCACGCCAAGGGCCAGCCGGTGCTGGTGGGCACCGTGTCCATCGAGAAGAACGAGCTGCTGGGCAAGATGCTGACCCGCGAGGGCATCAAGCATAACCTGCTGAACGCCAAAAACCATGAGCGCGAGGCCGAGATCGTGGCCCAGGCGGGCCAGTTCGGCGCCGTCACCGTGGCCACCAACATGGCCGGTCGTGGTACCGATATCATGCTGGGCGGCAACGCCGAGTATATGGCCAAGAACGACCTCCGCAAGGCCGGGCTCACCGACGAGCTCATCGCCGAGGCCACCGGCTACGCCGAAACGGATAACCAGGAGATCCTGGACGCCCGGAAGCTGTTCGCCGAGAAGCTGGCCCAGCACAAGGCGGAGATCTCCGGCGAGGCCGACAAGGTCCGCGCCGCCGGCGGCCTGTTCATCATCGGCACCGAGCGCCATGACTCCCGCCGTATCGACAACCAGCTCCGCGGCCGTGCCGGCCGTCAGGGCGACC
>ERZ1673734.1604-NODE-1604-length-14358-cov-5.546948_pt1 | contig 14358 bp, 12 predicted proteins | sample MGYA00580199_ERZ1673734 | MGnify/ENA primary metagenome ERZ1673734 (study PRJEB41218, sample SAMN15661742) | gut metagenome | host: Homo sapiens | place: Canada: London | collected 2015-08-20/2019-03-30 | study: EMG produced TPA metagenomics assembly of...
TCCAACCTGATCTCCCAGCTGAAGCAGGCGGGCAAGGAGGACAAGTATTACGACGTGCTGGCGGAGATCCCCCGCGTCCGCAAGGACTTCGGCTATCCCCCGCTGGTAACGCCCTCCTCCCAGATCGTGGGCACCCAGGCTGTGATGAACGTCATCATGGGCGAGCGCTATAAGACGTTCCCCAAGGAGAGCCGCGCCATGCTCAAGGGTGAATACGGCAAGCTGCCCGGCGAGGTCAACGAGGAGGTCCGCTCCAAGGCGGGCATCGCCCCTGAGGATGTCATCACCTGTCGTCCCGCCGATTTGCTGGAGCCGGAGCTGGAGAAGTACCGCGAGGAGTTCAAGAGTCTGGCCAAGTCCGACGAGGATGTGCTGAGCCTGGCGCTGTTCCCCCAGGTGGCGCCCAAGTTCATCGAAAAGCGTGACCACCCCGCTGCCGAGGCGCCCGCAGCTCCCGCGGCCGCCCCCGCCAAGCCCGCCGATGATAATGCCGTCCGCGAGCTGTATGTGGAGTGGAAAAACTGACAGTTCTTCTTTCCTTTCCCGCAGAGAGCCGGAAAAGCCCCCGCTTTTCCGGCTCTCTCCCTGATTTCAAAGAAATCCTGTTCTTTTCGCAAAAAAAGCTTGCAATATCGGCGCACATCGACTATAATAACACCGTTAACAGGATATGCACCTTTAGCTCAGTTGGTAGAGCACCTGACTCTTAATCAGGGTGTCCAGGGTTCGAGTCCCTGAAGGTGTACCATGATTTCAACAGCTTCGGCTGATGGAATAGAAGAAAAATGCGGCCCGTTGGTCAAGTGGTTAAGACAGAGGCCTCTCACGCCTTTAACATCGGTTCGAATCCGGTACGGGTCACCAAGTTCAAACTCCGCCTTCGGCGGGATGATTTAGCTCCATCTTTATGATGGAGCTACTTTTTTCGATAGGAGGCCCCCATGGCAAAGCAATCCATCCGTCTCTCCGACCATTTCACGTATGGCAAGCTGCTGCGCTTCACGCTTCCCTCCATCTGCATGATGGTCTTCACCTCCATCTACGGCGTGGTGGACGGTCTGTTCGTCTCCAATTTCGTAGGTAAAACGCCCTTTGCCGCCGTAAACCTGGTCATGCCCTTCGTGATGATCCTGGGCGGCATGGGCTTTATGATCGGCACCGGCGGCACCGCCCTGGTGTCCAAGCTGCTGGGCGAGGGCAAGCAGGACGAAGCCCACCGCACCTTCTCCATGCTGGTACTGTTCACACTGCTGTTGGGCGCAGTACTGTCCGCCGTGGGCATCCTCACCATGCCCGCCGTGTCCCGTCTGCTGGGCGCGTCTGATGCCATGATGGCCGACTGCATTCTCTATGGCCGCATCGTCACCGGCTTCACCTTCGCCTTCATGCTGCAAAATGTGTTCCAGAGCTTCTTCATCGCCGCCGAAAAGCCCCGCCTGGGCCTTTTCGTCACTGTGGCCGCCGGCATCACCAACATGGTCCTGGACGCACTCTTCATCGCCGTTTTTAATTGGGGTGTGGCCGGCGCGGCCATCGCCACCGGCCTGAGCCAGTGTGTAGGCGGCGTACTGCCTCTGATCTACTTCCTGCGGCCCAACACCAGCCTGCTGCGCCTGCGGCCCGCCGCCCTGCATCTGCGCCCCATTCTCCAATCCTGCGGCAACGGCTCCTCCGAGCTGATGAGCAACATCTCCTCCTCCCTGGTAGGTATGCTCTACAACTTCCAGCTCATGCGCCTGATCGGCGAGGACGGCGTCTCCGCCTACGGCGTTCTGATGTACGTCCAGTTCATCTTCGTAGCCATCTTCATCGGCTACTCCATCGGCAGCGCGCCGGTGGTCAGCTTCCACTACGGCGCGCAGCACCACAGTGAGCTGAAAAATCTCCTGCGGAAAAGCGCCCTGCTGATGGCCATCGGCGGCGTGACCCTGACGGTCCTGGCCCGTGTGCTGGCCGCCCCCTTGTCCCGGCTGTTTGTGGGCTACGATGCCAGCCTCTACGCTCTGACCACCCATGCCTTCCGGCTGTTCTGCTGGTCGTTCCTACTGGCAGGCTTCAACATCTTTGCCTCCGGCTTCTTCACCGCCCTGAACAACGGTGCCGTCTCCGCTGCCATCTCCTTCCTGCGGACGCTTGTGTTCCAAGCCGGCTCCGTCGTCATCCTGCCCATACTTCTGGGCGTGGACGGTATCTGGTGGGCCATCACCGCCGCCGAGATCTTTGCCTTTATCATCTCCGGCATCTTTCTGGTGCTCAAGCGGAATAAGTACCACTATATGTGAGCGTTTTCCCCTTGCAATCACATAAACATAGTGCTATACTATGTTTACTAACATAAGGGAGGTCTTCCCATGCTCGTATCTACCAAAGGCCGTTACGCCCTCCGGGTCATGCTGGAGCTGGCTCAGGACGACAGCGCCGCCTATCTCCCCCTGCCCGCCATTGCCGAACGGCAGGGCATCTCTGAAAAATATCTGGAGAGCATCATTTCCGTGCTGTCCAAGGCCGGCCTGGTAGACGGTCTCCGTGGCAAGGGCGGCGGCTACCGCCTGAACCGCCCCGCCACCGACTATTCCGTGGGCCAGATCCTGCGGCTGACCGAGGGTTCTCTGGCCCCCGTCACCTGCCTGGAGGGTGACGAGAACACCTGCCCCCGCGCCGGTCACTGCACCACGCTCCCCATGTGGGAAAAGCTGGACACCATCATCAACGACTATCTGGACAGTGTCTCCCTGGCCGATCTCCTGACGCAGACCGACGGCAACGCTCTCTGAAAATGCATCGAAAAAACTCCCGGACCGCCACGGTCCGGGAGTTTTTTACTTTTCAGGTCCGACTCAGCCCTTGTGCTCCGTCTTAGCCGTATCCGTCTTGCTGGCAGTATCGGTCTTATTGGCGGCAGCATCCTCCACCGCGGAGATATTCGCGGCAGCGGCCGCGGCGTCTGCCGCTGCCTTGTCCTGGATGCGGTCCGCCGGGATACCGGCAGCCTCGGCCTCACCGCGGGTCATGGTAATGGGCGCGGCGGAGTCCTCCACCAGCTTTGCCATCAGCAGATAGCGGTGATGATCGTCGCCGTTCTTGCACACGGACAGCACCACCACCTTGTCGCCCGCCTTGGGCAGGTTGGTCTTGTCCACGTTCACGCAGCCCTCGGCACTGTAAAAGGCGTTCTGGTTGGTGTCGCTCTTGTACTTAGGATCGCTGGCCGCCTTGCCCAGCGCCTCAAAGAATGCGTTAAACACCTTCTCGTCCTTGAAGTCGTGGTAGTACAGGATGTGGCTGGTATCATAGGGGATGCATGCGAAGAACTTATAGGTCAGCTGACGGCCCGGCTGATAGATGTACATCACGGCGTTGTCGTCGAACTTCAGCGTCTCGCCGTAGCTCTGCAAACCGCCGAACATGGTCCGGTTGGCCATGTTGTGGCCGTAGATCACCGTCATGGGGTCGCTGAGGTCAGACTTGTTGTAGTACGCCTGGATGTACAGCGAGCCGGCCTTGTTGGTCTTGCCGTCCAAATCGCGCTGCAGGTAGTAATCGTCGTCATACCCGGTGCTGCTCTTAGTGGACTTGGGACTCTGCGCCAGATAGTGGCCCTTGCTGATGGCGCACTGGGTGGCGTTGGGGATCTGGATGAACCCGAACACGTCCGGGTACTTCTTCTCATCGAAGCTGACGCCGTCCGGCAGCTGGATGGGCTCCGGCTCCACGATGACCTCATCCTTGGGGTCCGGTTCCGGTTCCTTCTGCTCGCCGCAGCCAACCAGCACGGCAGAGCCCAGTGTCAGCAGCGCCATCACAAGCGCCATTCGGCGTAAAAAGTGCTTCTTCATCTTCTCCATTGCTGCTCCTTCCCGCGGCTCCTCTCTTCCTCTCGAGCCGCTGCGGCGTGTCCGCCGCATCGCAATATACTTTGATATGATACCATACAGCGTCCCTGATTGCAAGCACTTTTCCTCTATCCGCCCCTTATGCCAGCGTCATGCCGTACTGGCCCAGCAGCTTCTCAAGCCGCTGCCGCTGCGCCGGTGTCATGCGGGCCGTATACTGCGCCGCCAGCGCCTGGGCCAGATCGCCGTTGCCCCGCTTCAGATAGTTCCCCACGGCCCGCTGCAGGCTCTCCGCCGCCGTAGAGCTCAGGCTCTCGCTCCTGCTGCCGGTATCTCCACTATCTGTAAGACGGACGCCGGAGGCGGAAAGTTTCCTCTCCTGCTCCGCTTTGTCGGAAAAATGTGCCAGCAGCGTCTGATACAGCTTCTGGTCCTGACTGCCCGCGTCCTCATACGCCGCCTGAGCCGCCTCCAGCTGCTTCTGCCAGTCACCACGCGCCGCCTGCCAGCGGTCATAGTCCGCCTTTTCCTGCGCGTCCAGCATACTGTACTGGTTCTGCAAAGCCTTGCCCTCCTGCTGATACTCCGCCAGCGCTGCCTGCCGCAGCTCCGGCACCATCGCTGCCAGCTCCTGCAAATAGCCGTTGTACGCCTGCTGCCCCGCGCTCTGGGCGTAGCTGGAGGCATACCCGCCGGTCAGCGCCGCCGCCTTGCCCAGCGTGTCCTCCATGGCCGCCGCGCCGCGGGCGGCATACAGTCTGGCGTACCGCTGGTACGACTCGTCCTCCTCCGGATCGTAGTCAAAGGCCTCCCGCCCCGCGATCTGGTCATACAGCGCCTGCAAACGCTCCTCGAACCGGGACCGGTATGCCTCCGGCTCCAACGCCGCCACGCTGTCCCGGTACGCCTGCGCCGCCGTCACCTCGTCCGACGGCGTATAGCCCCTCTCCAGCTCCTGCAGACGCCGCGCCGTGCCCGCCGTGACCTCCGCCCTGGGTGCCGCCGCCTCTGCTGCCGCAGCGGCCTGCGCCGCCTGCTCCGCCGCCGTAGGCGCGGACAGCAGGCTCCCCCACGTCTCGTCACCGGCAATGCCGTCCACCATCGTCAGTCCGTTCTTCTTCTGATAGTCCCGTACCGCGGCTCTCGTCTTCTTGCCGAAGATACCATCCTGGTCCAGACTATACCCCCGCTTGTTCAATTCATTCTGCAGCTGCCGCACCGCGCTGCCCTGTGAACCGTACGCCACCATCGTATACGTCGATGCCATGCCTCTCTCCTCCTTGTCATGTCGTGCGCCGCCAGCCATACACGCCGGCGATGCCTGTCTCCACGCTCTCCCATACCGCACCTGCCGGTATCTCCGGCACCGCAGGGCTGTCTGCCAGGCGCACGCTGCCCACCGGAAACAGCATCGCCTCCACTGTCTGTCCGTTCACCGTCAGTGCGCCGGATACCGCCACGTCCCCGTAAAACACCGCCGGCCACACGCACTCCAGCGCCTCCTGCTCCGCGTATTTGCCGAAGGCCGCGCCCATTCCGCCGGCGCGCAGATGCAGCGTCACCCGGCTGGTGGCCGCCGTATACCGCACCACCCGCACGTTCCCCACCGTGTCCTCCGCGCTCAGCTCCACCTCATAGGATGTCCCGCCGTCCAGTCCGCCGCCCAGCAGCTGCTCTGCCCCCGGCAGCAATGTCACATAGCCGTTCCACGCGCCGCCCACGGGCCGGAAGCGCGCCCGCAGGACCACCGTATTGTGCCCCTGCACATCGGCGCACTGTGCCGCGCACTTTACCTTCAGATACGCCCCGTCATCCTTCTCTGTGCCGTCCGCGGCGCACCGCGCTGCCATAGACGCCGTGATGGCCGGCGGATAATAAGCCGCCACCGTCACCGCCTCGCCTGTCGCCGTCGCCGACCGTCCCCGGCTGTCCGTCACCGTGACCGTGGGCCGCAGCGTCCCGCTGATGCCGATGACCGCCGTCGTCCCGGCAGTGCCGGTCAGCTCCTGCCCCGCAAAGCGGAATTGCACCGACCGCACGGACGCGCCGCCCTGTGCCGCCGCCGTCGCCGCGTACCGTATCCGGCTGATGCCCTGCACACACAGGCCCCAGCTCTCCGCTGCCGTACCGTCGTTTACCACCTCCGTGGTCAGCGCCGCCGTGGGCCGCATGGTCTCCGGCACATACGCCGTGAACGCCGCGCTCAGGCTCCCCACCGGCGTACCGCCGCTGTACACCTTCACCGTCACCGTCCCGGTGCCGTGCGTCGTCTCCGGCAGCTCCTCGGCCAGCGACTCCGGCACCGTCCACTGGTACACCACGCGCCCCGCGCTGCTGCTCACCGTCCGCAGCGCGGCGCTGCTCAGCGTTCCGGAGGCCGCCCCCAGCGCGTAGCTGAACGTAAAGCTGTACCCATACCCGGGCCGCGTCAGCGTCAGCGTCCCCGTCTGTCCGATCACCGCGTCCCCCGCCGTCAGCGAGAAATCTCCAATGTCCTCCACGCGCTCCACCGGCAGCGCATAGCCGTAGCTGTCGTCTCTGGCAGACCCGGAGCCGCTGTACAGCCGTATCCCCAGCGGCGCGGTGCCCACTGCTCCTGCCGCTGTTACCCAGCCGCTGTCGTACTCGATCGCGCTGCTCCACCGGCTGGGCGATGCCGCCTTCAGCGTATGCCCGCTGCACACACTTCCGCCGTCCACCGTCACCGACAGATAGATAGGGTACCCAAAATACGATGCCCCTGTCAGCGGCGCCACCGTCACATAGATCCTGTACTGCATCGCGCTGCCGCTGCGTCGGCTGTCATAGCCGAAGCTGACGCCGATCTTCGGCACGCCGCCCCACTGGATGCTGTCCAACGCCGTATAGCTCACACACTCACCCTCCGATCCACCGGAAGGCCAGCCCGCCCTCCGCCGCCTCCATGCTCCACTGCCCTACATCGATACCGCCCAGCACCGTGATGTTCGTGATGTACAGCCGGTTGTTGGACACATAGGCCACCTCCGTGGCGTCCTGCCAGAAGGACAGCCGCGTGGCGGTGAACACCGCGCGAAAGTTGTTCTGCTCCACCACCTTTTCGCCGTCCACCTCTCTGCACGTCAGGTCCTGTCCCACAGCCACGCCATACACCGGCGCGGCCCCGTCGTAGTACACGATACCCGTGCGGATATACCCCTCCGTGTCCAGCTTATAGTGCGCGAAGGCCGCGTCCACCTTCTCCACGTTGGCCTGCAGGTCAGAGAAAAAGCTGTAATACTGCGTCACCGCTTCCGGTGCCGCCTCCAACTGGGCGCTGAGCTTCGCCACATAGCTGCCGAAGTCCGAGCTCGCCACATATTCCTCCTCCAGCTTCGCCGTCAATGCCGCCGTGGTCTTCTGTACCTGGTCCGCCGTCTTCAGGATCATGCTCCGCAGCGTCTCATACTGCCCGTCCGCCGTCTCCGATGCCGCCGTGCCCAAGCGCCCGTTGGCCTGCCGCCGGGCGGAGGCCTCCCCTGCCCCGCCGCCCAGCGCCTCCAGTTGTCCCAGCGCCAGGTTGAGCTGCTGGGCCATCTGGACCAGATACGCGTACTGCTGCGTCACCTGCTCCTGCACCGATCCCGCCGGTGCCATCGGCAGGGCAAGCACGCTCATGGCCCGTCACTTCCCTTCTCATACACCGCTGCCGCGCTGTACACCCGGCACGGCCCATCCCCGGCCAGCTTCAGCCGTAGATGCCCGCACCGCCGGGGCCGCACCTGCAGCACCGCGCCGCGGGTCTGCCCCACCTCGCCGGAGACACCGCCCACCTGTTCCCAGACGTTGTCCCCGTCATAGCAGACGTACGCCTTCACCGTGCTCCCGGCCGCCGCCTTCAGCCGCAGCTCCAGCCGTGAGAGATACTTGTGCTCCGGCGTGTACAGTCCCAGGTCGCCGCTTTCGGCGCTCCAGGAGAACCCCGTCTCCGCCGTTCCCAATGTACCGCTTGTATCCAGCAGCCGTCCGTCGCTGCACAGTACTGTCATCTCCCCGTTCCACCGGGCGAAGGCCACCGCCGCCGTATTGTCCTGTCGGTGCCACAGCCGCTTCTGCGTGTCGTACACCAGCAGCTCCGTCTCTCCCGCCGCGTCCACGGCGGACAGCCAGTACCGGCCGCTTTCCCCGCCGGCCACGCCGCCGGTATACCGCTTGTCGCCCAGCGCCCGGGATACGCACACCGGCATACTTCCGTCAAAGGCGTACACCCCGTCGTTCCCGAGATAGTACACCACACCGTCCGCCACAGCCACGGTCCTCTCCGCACCCTTCCGCACGCCGCTGCACGGCACCGTCACGATCTGGTGCCCGCCGCCCGCCGCCGGATAGATGCGCTCCATGCAGTTCTCCTTGAAGAACACCACGCCGCCCATGCAGGCCGCCGCCCCGGTAAAGGGTCCGTCCGAGCCTCTGGCGGCGGCGTAGCTGTCGGTGCTCAGCCCCGCAAAGCTGTTCCAGTTGCGGAAATCCCCCAGCGCGCAGGCGTATATCTCGTTCACCGCCTGTCCATCCACGATGCCGTATTTGCACCCCCACAGCCGGTTGCCCTGCTCCACCACAAAGTCCATCTCCGGCATCAGCCGCATCACCGTCACCGCCGCCGTCTGACTGTCCAGCGTCCGGCACAGCGCCGGCACCAGCACCCAGTCGTCCTCCGCCGCCTGCAATACGTGCAGGCCGTTCAGCTCCGCCGCGCCGCAGCCTGCCACCGTCACGCCGTCCCCGGCGTGGAAGCCCAGTCCCACGCCCACGGCGGCGATCTTTGTGTACACCTCCGTCAGCGCCGTCCATGTGCTGCCGTCATACCGCCGCATCACGCTCTCCGATCGCTCCGTGTCCAGCCACAGATCCCCCGTCCGGGGTTCCTGGGGCGCCTCCGTGCCCGCCGCGTAGCTGCCCAGACTCTCCCCCGTCCCGTCGCACAGGGTGAACGTCACCTCTCCCGTGGTGGCCCGCACGTTCTCCATGCTTCCGAAGTCCGTCAGATCCTGGGTATTGATGTACTTCTTGTCCGGAAAGATCAGCAGATACGCCCCCATGCTCACCAGCTGCTTCCGGCTGTCCGTCAGCGCCAGCCCCGTTTTCGCGCCGTTCACATACAGCGCCGTACCGTCCACCCAGAACAGTCCGTCCTTCTCCGTCATGCCGTTGGGCTTCGCCAGCTGCGTCACTGTCCGCCGCAGGGGCCGCGTCTCCAGCGCCGGATACCCGCTGCTCCACAGGTTCTCCATATGCTCCAGGCTCCCCGCGCCGCTGCCCGGACGGCGATCCAGTCCCCCGAACTGCTCTACGCCTGCCCGCTGCTGCGCCGCCGCCTTCAGCTTGGGAAAATACATCTCCGCCGCCCCCTTTCAGCACAGCCGCAGCGCCGACGCGCCGCCCTCCGGCACCGCCGTCCTGGCCCGGTAGTCCCGATAGGTCAGAAACGCGTTGTTCCACAGGCCCGCCGCGCTGTTGTACCGCGCCGTCTCCCCGTTGGCATAGTGCACCTGCGCCTCCACATAGTGCCGGTACAGCTCGTCAAAGGGCGGCTCCGCCGTCAGCTCTGTCACCTCGGTCAGCACCGGCAGTTCCCCCGTCTCCCGGCACAGCTCCCGCCGCACGAAGCCCTCCGCCTGGGCCAGCCACCGCAGCTTCTCCGCGCGCGCATACCCATTGGGCAGCAGCGCGTCCACCCGGTCCAGCACCTGTTTTGCCGTCGTCCTTGCCATGGCCGTCACCTCAGGAAGCTCTTTCGTCCACATAGCGCCGGGCCGCCTCCGCCATCATGGCGGCGTTTTCCAGCACCTCCGCCACGCACACCGGCACACGCACCTCCACGCCGCGCATGATCTTCCAGCTGCGTCCGTTGACGGACACGATGACAAAATTCTCCTCCTGCTTTCTGCCTCTGGGCAGCAGCACCGTTGTCATTTTCTCCTTCATCGCCTCTCCTTTCCGCTTTCAAAAGCCTCTCCTGCGGGGAAGGTGTCCGGGGCGGCGCACCGCCCCGGCTTTCCCCCTCAGTTCGCCTTATCTTCGTCCGAATAGCTGCTGCCGCACTCCACGCGCACCATGTACTCGTCGTACAGGATAGCCGCGGCGTGTACGCCCTTCCAGCCCACGCTGGAGCGCTGGTCCAGCGGGTCGGCGGTGCCGGAGCTGCCGCGGGGCTTCACGATGACCTCCGTGCCCTCGCTCAGGTCCACCACGCCATAGGCGCCCTTGCCCAGGAACAGGCAGCCGTACACGGCGCAGCCCTGCTTGCCGCCTTCGCCGGGGTAGATGACCTCCTTGTCGCCCACGGTGACGGTCTTGTCCAGCACCAGCTTCGCGTCGGTGTTGCTCACCACCTGGCAGCGGGTGCCGCCCAGCACCACATAGCGGCCCGCCAGTGCGCCGGCAGCCACAGTACCGCCGTTGAAGGTCACGTCGGTGCTGGCCATAACGTTGCCGTTCACCTTCAGCGTGCGGCTGTCGGCGGCCAGGTCCTCACCGCGATAGATCTTCGCCTCCGTGGTCTCCACGAAGCGCACGCCATGCAGCTCACCGATCTCGCCGGAGAACAGCTCCGTGGCCCCGGCATACTGGTGGGCGGCGATCCACGCCTCGTCCTGGCGCAGGTCAAAGGCCACGCTGGGGTGGATGATGCACACATACTTGCCGTCAAAGGTGGGCGCGTTCATCTTCTTCAGCTGGGTCGCCGCCTTGGCCACCAGCTCGCTGGTCATGCGGCAGTCCTTGTCCAGCGTCATGCGGCTGGTCACGTCGGTCTTGGTGCCGTCGCTGCCGATCTTGGGCGCGTAGATCACCTGCTTGCCCTGCTGGATCTCGTTTCGGGTCACCGTGTCCAGCGTCAGGCCCATATTGCTGCCGTGGCGGTCAGTGATCTCCAGCACCACGTCGTCGATGGCCGTCAGATCCAGCATATCCGACACGGTGGTGTAGTCGCCGTACTGCGCCAGCTCCTTGGTGATGTAGCTGACGGAGATACCGCTACCGTCGGGCGTCACGCCCTCGGTCAGGGGCTTCAGCGCCTTGTCAAAGGCGCCGAACTTACGCCATTCCACGGTCTTGCCGCCGCCGGCAGGCAGGCCCTTCGTGGCCGCGAACTGGTTGTGCACCAGCTGCGGTTTGGCGTTCTCCAGCAGCTCCATGCCGTAGTAGGTCTTCATCTCCGCGCTCAGGCCTGCCGTGGTCTGGGTGTTCTCCGCAAACATCTGCAAATTCATCTCCATGTTTTCTCTCCCTTTCTAAAATCTGATCTTCTCTCCATCCTGTACTCTCTTCCGTATCGCCGCCAGCTCCGCACCGCTGAGCCCCCTCGGGTCCCAGCGGCTGACGCTCCTGCGCCGTCCGCCGTTCTCCGCCACGCGGCTTCCGCCGCTGGCGATGGCTTGGGCCATCTGCTGCCGCGCCCGGATCACCGCGAATTCCATCGCGGCCCGCAGCTGCGCCTCCTGCTCCCGCTGCCGCACCGTCTCCGCCGCGGCCGCCATCTGCCGCAGCCTCTCGTTCTCCTGCCGCAGTCCCCGCAGCCGTCCGTCCAGTATTCGCCGCACCCGTGCGTCGAATTCCCCCTTGTACCGGCCGCGTATCAGCGTCTCGAAGTCCTCTTCCCCACCGGGTACCCCCTGTTCCCCGTCAGGTACCTGCTGCTCCCCGGCGTCGGGAGCCATGCCGCCCGTCTCCTCCGCAGTCTCCTGCGCCGTCTTTTCCAGCTCGTCCATCCGAACTCTCCTCCCCGTGGTAGGTCACGACCCAACTTCCACCCTGCCGGGGTATTGCTGCGCCAGCAGCTCCAGCCCGCACCGCACCAGCGCGAACTCCCGGGCACAGTCCCCCGTACCCGCGATTTCCGCATATCCCGGCGCGCTTTGGAACCGTTCCAGCCGTCCTGTCTCCCGCAATCTCCCCGCCAGCGCGTACACCAGCGCGGACGCCGCCGCGCATACGATGTCCTTCCCGTACTCGCCGTACCCGGCGTGGCCCCGCACCGTAAGGTGCGCGCCGCCGCAGCTGGCCCGTATCATCTGGGCCGTACCGCCTGCCGCGTGGCCTGCCGCTGCCGCGTCACAGCGTCGCTGCTCCGGCGCACCGCCGCCTTTCCGCCGCTGCTCTCCCGCTTCTCCAGTTCCCGCTCCAGCGCCTCCGCCAGATGGGTCCCCTGGCTCTTGTCCAGCAGCGTCACCGCCCGCCGCAGCGCCTCCGTCAGCCACGCCTTCTGGTCCGTCTCCTTCTGTCCCTGCCGGATGACCTCCGCCAGCGTGTCCTTGCTGCGGAACTGCATCAGCTCCAGGCACCGCAGCGCCTGATCCGCCATATCGCTGCGGAAGAACCCCATCTGAAACAGCTGCAGGGCCAACTGGTTGTACTCCATGGTCTGGTACGGCGTCTCGTCCTGTGCCATCACCTCCAGATCAAACTCCGGCACGCGATAGCCCCCGGTCAGCAGCGCCCTGGGCCGCAGGCCCCCGTTGCCGTAGGCGACGAACGCCCCGCCGTCCCGGCCCAGCAGCCGGAACTGCCGCGGCACGTCGTAAAACTGCCGGATCAGCTCGATGCACAGCGTCACTACCTGTGAAAACGCCTCATACCCGTCGTCGATCATGTTCCGCGACAGCTTGCCGCCCGCCTCCTGCAAAGCCGCAATAGCCGTGGCCGCCGTCACGCCGCCGGCGGTGCCGCCGCTCATCACGTCCCGGTTGCCCGCCGTCTCCTTCATCTCCGCGATCTTGTTCTGCAGCACCGCCACATACACGCTGTCCAGCGCCGGCACCCGGATCGGTGCGATGGAGTCCGCGCCCAGGTTTCCGTTGGTGTGCACGAAGGGCCTCGTCCAGTCGGCATACTCGTTCTCGTTCACCGCGCCGTCCGCCCGGATGAAAAACCGCGGCGTCGCCGCCGCCAGCGTGTTTTTCAGAATAGCCTGGTTCATCAGGTCGATCTGCTTCTGCGCCGACTTGCACAGATCCACATACCCATACCCGCAGGGCGTCCCCTCCTCGGGAAACAGCGTATCGAACACGAACGGATACTTCCTGTGGTCGTACCAGCCCCGCGCCGCCATCTCCGGGTCGTTCTCCGTGGCATACAGCACATTCTCCCCCACGAACTTGCAGTACTGCAGCACCTGCCGTCCCTCACGCTCCGTGTGGTAGTACCAGTCCACCACCAGCGACTGCTCCGACGTGTCCACCTTGTCGTCGAACAGATACCGGCTCACCTGCGCGCCGCCGCGCCCCAGCTTCCCCTCCAGCTCCGGCCACCTCCGCACCAGATGGTTGTTGGGCACCAGCTCCGTGCAGAAAAAGTGCTCCGACTCCTGTATGTCCGTGACCCCCGGCTCCCAAAACAGGTTCAGCACGTCCATGCTGCGGATGCTCACGTCGCCCAGCCCGTGCAGCTTTTCGTTGTCCCAGAACACGCCGTACACGGCGCACCCGGACTTCAGCTTGTCCCACCACGCCTTGGAATACGTCCGCCTGAACCGGTCGTTTTTCAGCAGCACCGGCAAGATACGGCTCAGCGTCTCTGCCTCCTGCCGGTCTCCCGGCTCCCGGGGCAGCACCGTCGGCTCCGGATAGCAGTCCATGGCGTCCGCGTGCTTGCTGAGGATGCAGTTCACCAGCCAGCCGCTGGCCGGCCGCACGTCCTCCGGATTGCCGCCCTCGCCCGCCTTCTCCATCTGCTCCCAGTGCCGCAGCTTCCAGAACTGCTCGTTGTCGATGATGCGCCTGTCCAGATTTTGCTTGCCCGCGCGATAGCGCCGCAGCACCTCCGCCGCGGCCCGTACCGCCTCCGCCCCGATCTTCACCGGAGCACCGGCGTCCCGCGCGGTCCTTGTCTCCTGCTCCATCCGAGCACCTCCCTTTCATGTTCTGTCCCTGCCCCCGCCCAGCCCGAAAGTTGCCCGCAAACGTGCAACGCCCCCAAATTTTTTGTCCCAGCCTTCCCCCCAAAAAAAGCGCAAAAAAAGAAAGCCCTTACGGGCTTTCTTTTTTATTTGCTCTTAGTGACGCTTTTTAGCGGTCCACGCCATACCGGTCACGGACAGCAGAGCCGTCACCGCGTAGATACCCACACCCGCGTCAAAGGTCTTGGGAGAACCCTTGGTGGTGGTATCGGGGGTGGTGTCGGTGGTGGGGTGGTAGTAGTAATACCCGCCGGAGGAGGGCTTGGTATAAGTGCTTCCCTGTCCATAGGCTACATTATTGATAGTTACTTTGCCCTGCTCGATCTTCATCTGCTGGCCACCGGGCAGGCTATTGGCCGCACTCTGGATGGTCGTTTCGCCTACATAGTACGTTCCGTTATTGGACGCAACGGGGGTGGTATTCTCTTCCGTCTTGGAAGTAAACTCCATTACATCCTTGTCAGTGAAAGAACCGCTCTCAATCAAAATTTCAGGCGAGTTCTCGTCCTCACGCATAAATTCACCGTCAAAATTTCCGCTTTTTATAGTAAGCTTGGATTTATTTGTGGGCACATCTTGGTAACGAGTCGATTGGACCACGCCAGTAAGCGT
>ERZ1673734.1605-NODE-1605-length-14353-cov-46.717163_pt1 | contig 14353 bp, 8 predicted proteins | sample MGYA00580199_ERZ1673734 | MGnify/ENA primary metagenome ERZ1673734 (study PRJEB41218, sample SAMN15661742) | gut metagenome | host: Homo sapiens | place: Canada: London | collected 2015-08-20/2019-03-30 | study: EMG produced TPA metagenomics assembly of...
CTGTTTACCTCTTTCTCAGGAAGTTTAGTCTCCAGGATTCCCGGGGCGGTTCAGGGCAGCAAGCCAGAACACTGCCTGACATGCTTTCATCAGACGCAGGTCCTCTCTCATATCCTCTGATTTACTCCAGTAAGGTGATGATCATATCTTTATTTGATAGTACGGTAATGCCAGATAAATACAGACACAATGGTAAATAATATAGTTGCAAATAATGCTGCCATAATCAGCGCGATTGCGACACCTGTTTTCGATACCAGCGGCACCAGCAAAGCGCACAGTCCATAGCCAAGTGTGTGACTGGTAGCGAGCCAGCCCGCGCCTGCGCCATCAGCCAGCTTATCATTCAGTAGAAGTTGATAAGCGGGTGTTGCCAGAGCTGCTCCAAATGACAGCACTGCACAGCCCGGGTAAAACAACCATAGCTGTTCGGAGAGCATGATAGCCAGACCACCACTCATCAACACTCCGGCACTCAGGAGCAGGGCCACCGGAGTCAGGCGCTGCGGACGGAGTACCCCGAACTGCGCGATAAGCGCAGCTACTGCGGACAGACCCAACAGCCAGGCCACCTGTTGGCTAATGGCGGTGGTATCCGTGGCGAACTGGCGAGTAAGGGCAGGCGAAAGTCCAAGCTGCATCATGCTCACCGCCGCAGCCAGTAATATTGCGCAAAGCAGATAAGGCAGACAATCCCGCTTCAGACTGACGCTCTTGCACTCCGGTGTGTTTAACCGGCGGGAGGCTGAACGCTACCTGCCTGATATGGCACCCCACTTCCCACTGCGGTGGTTTTCGGTGGATAAAACGCAAATCGCCGGTGAAAGTTTGCATCTCAACCTTCAACAGCGGCTGACGCGATTTGCCGCAGAGAATGCGCCTCAGTTACTCAACGAATTAAGTGACAACCAATGGCTGTTCCCGTTGCACCCGTGGCAGGGGGAATATCTTTTGCAGCAGGGGTGGTGCCAGGCACTTGTTGCTAAAGGGCTGATTAAAGACTTAGGTGAGGCCGGCACGTCGTGGCTGCCGACCACCTCTTCCCGTTCCCTCTACTGTGCCACCAGCCGCGATATGATCAAGTTCTCCCTGAGCGTACGGCTGACCAACTCCATCCGTACTCTGTCCGTGAAAGAAGTGAAGCGTGGGATGCGCCTGGCACGCCTGGCTCAAACCGACGGCTGGCAGATGCTACAGGTCCGCTTCCCGACTTTCCGGGTAATGCAGGAGGATGGCTGGGCCGGGCTGCTCGATCTTAACGGCAACATCATGCAGGAAAGTCTGTTTGCCCTGCGTGAAAATCTGCTGGTGGATCAGCCGAAAAGCCAGACTAACGTACTGGTCTCCCTGACTCAGGCCGCACCTGATGGCGGTGATTCGCTGCTGGTTTCGGCGGTAAAACGCCTGAGCGATCGCCTCGGTATCACTGTGCAACAGGCCGCCCACGCATGGGTCGATGCTTACTGTCAGCAGGTGCTGAAGCCTCTGTTTACGGCTGAAGCGGATTACGGCCTGGTGCTGCTGGCGCATCAGCAAAATATTCTTGTCCAGATGCTTGGGGATCTGCCGGTCGGATTTATTTACCGTGACTGTCAGGGCAGCGCTTTTATGCCTCACGCGACAGACTGGCTCGATTCTATTGGCGAGGCGCAGGCGGAAAATATTTTCACCCATGAGCAGTTGCTGCGCTATTTCCCTTATTACCTGCTGGTTAACTCCACTTTTGCTGTGACCGCTGCGCTGGGGGCTGCCGGGCTGGACAGCGAATCGAATCTGATGGCTCGTGTACGAGCATCGCTGGCTGAAGTGCGTGATCAGGTGACTCATAAAACCTGTCTCAACTACGTGCTGGAAAGTCCGTACTGGAACGTAAAAGGTAACTTTTTCTGTTATCTGAACGATCATAACGAGAACACCATTGTTGACCCTTCGGTGATCTATTTCGATTTCGCTAACCCGCTGCAGGCTCAGGAGGTCTGAATGTCTGAGGCAAACATTATTCACAGCAGATATGGACTGCGCTGTGAAAAACTCGACAAGCCCCTGAATCTTGGCTGGGGACTGGACAATAGCGCGGTGTTGCACTGTTCCGGGGAGCTGCCGACAGGGTGGCTGTGCGATGCGCTGGATCAGATATTTATCGCCGCACCACAACTGTCAGCAGTGGCTCTCCCCTGGGCCGAATGGCGTGAGGAGCCACAGGCGCTGACGCTTTTTGGGCAGGTAAAAAGCGACATTATCCATCGTACTGCCTTCTGGCAGTTACCGTTATGGTTGAGTTCACCGGCAAACCGGGCCTCCGGTGAAATGGTTTTTGATGCAGAGCGTGAGATTTATTTCCCGCAGCGCCCCCCCCGTCCGCAGGGTGAAGTTTATCGTCGTTACGATCCACGCATTCGCAGGATGCTGAGTTTCCGCATTGCCGATCCCGTTTCTGATGCAGAACGTTTCACTCGCTGGATGAACGATCCGCGCGTTGAGTATTTCTGGGAGCAAAGTGGCTCACTGGAGGTACAGATCGCCTATCTGGAACGCCAGCTCACCAGTAAACATGCATTCCCGCTGATTGGTTGTTTCGACGATCGGCCGTTCAGTTATTTCGAAATCTACTGGGCGGCGGAAGACCGCATTGGTCGCCACTATTCGTGGCAGCCCTTTGACCGTGGCCTGCATCTGCTGGTTGGTGAACAGCAATGGCGCGGAGCCCACTATGTGCAAAGCTGGCTGCGCGGGGTGACACATTACCTGCTGCTGAATGAGCCACGTACGCAGCGCACAGTACTGGAGCCACGCACCGATAACCAGCGCCTGTTCCGCCATCTTGAGCCTGCGGGATACCGGACAATTAAAGAGTTCGACTTCCCACATAAACGCTCGCGCATGGTGATGGCGGATCGTCATCACTTCTTCACGGAGGTCGGTCTGTAATGAATCACAAAGACTGGGATTTGGTCAACCGCCGCCTGGTGGCAAAAATGTTGTCTGAGCTGGAGTATGAGCAGGTTTTCCACGCGGAATCTCAGGGCGATGACCGCTACTGCATTAACCTGCCGGGAGCACAATGGCGCTTCATCGCTGAACGTGGTATCTGGGGCTGGCTCTGGATTGATGCTCAAACTCTGCGCTGCGCGGACGAGCCAGTACTGGCTCAGACGCTGCTGATGCAGCTAAAGCAGGTACTGTCAATGAGCGATGCAACCGTTGCTGAGCATATGCAGGATTTGTATGCCACGCTGCTGGGCGACCTGCAACTACTGAAAGCCCGTCGCGGGCTGAGCGCCAGTGACCTGATTAATCTTAATGCCGACCGCCTGCAATGCCTGCTGAGCGGTCATCCTAAATTCGTTTTTAATAAAGGTCGCCGTGGCTGGGGTAAAGAGGCGCTGGAACGATATGCGCCAGAGTATGCCAACACCTTCAGACTGCACTGGCTGGCGGTAAAACGTGAACATATGATCTGGCGCTGTGATAACGAGATGGATATTCATCAGTTGTTGACGGCCGCAATGGATCCGCAGGAGTTTGCCCGCTTCAGTCAGGTCTGGCAGGAAAACGGACTGGATCATAACTGGCTGCCGCTGCCGGTACATCCGTGGCAGTGGCAGCAAAAAATCGCTACCGACTTCATCGCTGATTTTGCCGAAGGCAGGATGGTGTCTCTCGGCGAGTTTGGCGACCAGTGGCTCGCCCAGCAGTCGCTGCGTACCCTGACCAACGCCAGTCGCCGGGGCGGGCTGGATATCAAGCTGCCGCTGACCATCTACAACACCTCATGCTACCGGGGGATCCCTGGCAGATACATCGCTGCCGGACCACTGGCTTCACGCTGGCTACAACAGGTTTTTGCGACCGACGCCACCCTGGTGCAAAGCGGCGCAGTGATACTTGGTGAACCGGCTGCAGGCTATGTCTCCCATGAAGGCTATGCCGCGCTTGCCCGGGCTCCCTATCGCTACCAGGAAATGCTTGGTGTTATCTGGCGGGAGAATCCGTGCCGCTGGCTGAAACCGGATGAAAGTCCGGTTCTGATGGCAACACTGATGGAGTGCGACGAAAACAATCAGCCGCTGGCAGGCGCATATATCGACCGCTCCGGACTGGACGCTGAAACCTGGCTTACGCAATTGTTCCGGGTGGTTGTGGTTCCGCTGTATCACCTGCTTTGCCGCTACGGTGTCGCGCTTATTGCACACGGACAAAATATAACGCTCGCCATGAAAGAGGGGGTACCACAGCGTGTTCTGCTGAAAGACTTCCAGGGCGATATGCGGCTGGTGAAAGAAGCGTTTCCCGAAATGGACTCTTTGCCTCAGGAGGTGCGTGATGTCACATCCCGTCTGAGTGCGGACTACTTAATCCATGATTTGCAGACGGGCCACTTCGTGACAGTACTGCGTTTTATTTCGCCACTGATGGTTCGTCTTGGCGTACCTGAAAGGCGATTTTATCAACTGCTGGCAGCAGTGTTGAGTGATTACATGAAAAAACATCCACAAATGTCAGAGCGTTTTGCGCTTTTCTCACTTTTCAGGCCACAAATCATTCGCGTGGTGCTGAACCCGGTAAAACTGACCTGGCCTGATCTGGATGGCGGCAGCCGCATGCTGCCGAATTACCTTGAGGATCTGCAAAATCCGCTGTGGCTGGTAACTCAGGAATATGAATCATGAAAAAAAGTGTCGATTTTATTGGTGTAGGGACAGGGCCATTTAATCTCAGCATTGCTGCGTTGTCACATCAGATCGAAGAACTGGACTGTCTCTTCTTTGATGAACATCCTCATTTTTCCTGGCATCCGGGTATGCTGGTACCGGATTGTCATATGCAGACCGTCTTTCTGAAAGATCTGGTCAGTGCAGTTGCACCTACAAATCCCTACAGCTTTGTTAACTATCTGGTGAAGCACAAAAAGTTCTATCGCTTCCTTACAAGCAGGCTACGTACAGTATCCCGTGAAGAGTTTTCTGACTATCTCCGCTGGGCTGCTGAAGATATGAATAACCTGTATTTCAGCCATACCGTTGAAAATATTGATTTCGACAAAAAAAGTCGATTGTTTCTGGTTCAGACCAGTCGGGGAGAATATTTTGCCCACAATATCTGCCTTGGTACAGGAAAACAACCTTATTTACCACCCTGTGTGAAGCATGTGACACAATCCTGTTTCCATGCCAGTGAAATGAATCTTCGTCGGCCGGACCTGAGTGAAAAACGGATAACCGTGGTTGGTGGAGGACAGAGTGGTGCAGACCTGTTCCTTAATGCATTACGCGGGGAATGGGGAGAAGCGGCGGAAATAAACTGGGTCTCCCGGCGTAATAATTTTAACGCACTGGATGAGGCTGCTTTTGCTGATGAGTATTTTACACCTGAATATATTTCAGGCTTCTCCGGACTGGAGGAAGATATTCGCCATCAGTTACTGGATGAGCAGAAAATGACATCGGATGGCATCACTGCCGATTCTTTACTGACCATTTATCGTGAGTTGTACCACCGTTTTGAAGTTCTGAGAAAACCAAGAAATATCCGTCTGCTACCCAGCCGCTCGGTAACAACTCTGGAAAGTAGTGGTCCTGGCTGGAAGTTGCTGATGGAGCATCATCTGGATCAGGGCAGGGAGAGCCTGGAAAGTGATGTGGTGATTTTCGCCACAGGTTACCGTTCTGCGTTGCCACAAATACTTCCCTCACTGATGCCCCTGATCACCATGCACGATAAGAACACCTTTAAAGTGCGTGATGACTTCACTCTGGAATGGAGTGGCCCGAAAGAAAATAACATCTTTGCGGTCAACGCCAGCATGCAAACTCATGGCATCGCCGAACCCCAGCTCAGCCTGATGGCCTGGCGATCTGCACGTATTCTTAATCGCGTACTGGGGCGTGATTTATTCGATCTCAGTATGCCGCCCGCACTGATTCAGTGGCGCAGCGGCAGCCGGAGGCTGCTTCTTTAACTCACTATACAGCAAATATTCAGGAATAACGATGATGCGCAAAAAGTATATGCCCCGGGCTCTTGGTCCGCTGCTTCTTGTCGTGCTGTCACCAGCTGTCGCCCAGCAAAACGATGATAATGAGATCATAGTGTCTGCCAGCCGCAGCAATCGAACTGTAGCGGAGATGGCGCAAACCACCTGGGTTATCGAAAATGCCGAACTGGAGCAGCAGATTCAGGGCGGTAAAGAGCTGAAAGACGCACTGGCTCAGTTAATCCCCGGCCTTGATGTCAGCAGCCAGAGTCGAACCAACTACGGTATGAACATGCGTGGCCGCCCGCTGGTTGTCCTGATTGACGGTGTGCGCCTCAACTCTTCACGTTCCGACAGCCGACAACTGGACTCTGTCGATCCTTTTAATATCGACCATATTGAAGTGATCTCCGGCGCGACGGCCCTGTACGGTGGCGGGAGTACCGGAGGGTTGATCAACATCGTGACCAAAAAAGGTCAGCCGGAAACCATGATGGAGTTTGAGGCTGGCACAAAAAGTGGCTTTAACAGCAGTAAAGATCACGATGAGCGCATTGCCGGTGCTGTCTCCGGCGGAAATGACCATATCTCCGGACGTCTTTCCGTGGCATATCAGAAATTTGGCGGCTGGTTTGACGGTAACGGCGATGCCACTCTGCTTGATAACACCCAGACCGGCCTGCAGCACTCCAATCGGCTGGACATCATGGGAACCGGTACGCTGAACATCGATGAATCCCGGCAGCTTCAACTGATAACGCAGTACTATAAAAGTCAGGGAGACGACAATTACGGGCTTAATCTCGGGAAAGGCTTTTCCGCCATCAGCGGGAGCAGCACACCATACGTCAGTAAGGGGCTGAATTCTGACCGCATTCCCGGCACTGAGCGGCATTTGATCAGCCTGCAGTACTCTGACAGTGATTTCCTGGGACAGGAACTGGTCGGTCAGGTTTACTACCGCGATGAGTCGTTGCGGTACTACCCGTTCCCGACGGTAAATGCGAATAAACAGGCGACGGCTTTCTCCTCGTCACAGCAGGATACCGACCAGTACGGCATGAAACTGACTCTGAACAGCCAACTGATGGACGGCTGGCAAATCACCTGGGGGCTGGATGCTGAGCATGAGCGCTTTACCTCCAACCAGATGTTCTTCGATCTGGCTCAGGCAAGTGCTTCCGGAGGGCTGAACAACCATAAGATTTACACCACCGGGCGCTATCCGTCATATGACATCACCAATCTGGCGGCCTTCCTGCAATCCAGCTATGACATTAATGATATTTTTACCGTTAGCGGTGGCGTACGCTATCAGTATACTGAGAACAGGGTAGATGATTTCATCGACTACACGCAGCAACAGAAGATTGCTGCCGGGAAGGCGATATCTGCCGACGCCATTCCTGGTGGTTCGGTAGATTACGATAACTTTCTGTTCAATGCTGGTCTGCTGATGCACATCACCGAACGTCAGCAGGCATGGTTCAATTTTTCCCAGGGGGTGGCATTGCCGGATCCGGGGAAATATTATGGTCGCGGCATCTATGGTGCAGCAGTGAACGGCCATCTTTCCCTGACAAAGAGCGTGAACGTCAGCGACAGTAAGCTGGAAGGCGTGAAAGTCGATTCTTATGAACTGGGCTGGCGCTTTACCGGTGACAACCTGCGGACTCAAATCGCGGCATATTACTCGCTTTCCAATAAGAGCGTGGAAAGGAATAAAGATCTGACCATCAGTGTGAAGGACGACAGGCGCCGTATTTACGGCGTGGAAGGTGCGGTGGACTACCTGATCCCGGATACTGACTGGAGTACCGGTGTGAACTTCAATGTGCTGAAAACCGAGTCGAAAGTGAACGGTCAATGGCAAAAATATGACGTGAAGGAATCAAGTCCATCGAAAGCGACAGCTTACATTAACTGGGCGCCGGAACCGTGGAGTCTGCGTGTACAGAGCACCACTTCTTTCGACGTAAGCGATGCAGAGGGTAACGATATTAATGGTTACACTACCGTCGATTTTATCAGTAGTTGGCAGCTTCCGGTGGGAACACTCAGCTTCAGCGTTGAGAACCTCTTCGACCGTGACTATACCACTGTCTGGGGACAGCGTGCACCTCTGTACTACAGCCCGGGTTACGGCCCTGCTTCACTGTACGACTACAAAGGCCGGGGCCGAACCTTTGGTCTGAACTACTCAGTGCTGTTCTGACGGGGATGCTTTTGCAACAAGGGTATGCTGTAAACAACATGGTCCTTGGTGGCCATGTTGTTTACAGCCAGTATTGTTTACAGCCAGTATAATATACAGCCTTAACAAGATATTCCGTCTCCGGAATGGACTGTTCACCACTGAATAACATTATTTCTGTTTTATGGATCTTTGACTGAAATTTATCGCATATCCTCATTTCATTGTCCGTCTGAAAACTAACCTTACAAGTAAGCGTCGTCTCAGCACCGTCTGGCAGATCCTGAAATTCCTGAGAGGATGATCTGCGCCCAATATCCTGAGCCGGAACTTTGCTGCAATGAAGGCCAACGAAAAATGGGGGGGTATGTTATAGAGTACTTGCTACAGGGTAAAAAGAGGTACCTGTCGCTGGTTCTCCGTTCAGTTTAACCGGGAGATTTTCTCCTGCGCCTGTCATAAAGTCCGGTAATGGAGATTGTTAATACGATGGTGCACGATGCATTGTCGGTGCCCGGCCCGGAGGATGCCCCGTAACTACATACGGATCAGGGGTGGCAATATCGAATGGCAGGCTATAGGCAAAGTTAAAGCCCCATGGAGTAGCACAAAATATGCCACACAAAGGAAACGGTCTGAATAACGCAGTGATGGAGAACTTCTTCGGCACACTGCAAAATCGCATCGTGGTCGAGCGCTGATTCTGGCGAACAACTGAACTAATACATCAGAATCTGCATTATGTTAAATAAATATGAAAAGATGGTTTAAATACCCCGTTACTTTTGACTTACACTATACGGTATCGCATCGTTTAATATTCGCACCGGCCAGATTTTTATTTCTATTAGTTGTCACAATACTGAATGCGTACGACCACAGTATTCTGGCTCCTGTGTGGTCATGCTTTAATTCTGCGTTCCGGACAGATAAGCAGTTGCTTGCAGGAATCCTTCTTGTGTTAATGTCAGTTCCCCTTTTTACCAGTGCTGATTTCCACATTCCGTCCAACAGAGCTTATAGCCTTTCCCTGGATTATAGCATTGTCCGGCTGAAGTTCTTTTTGAATAATAATAGAAGCACTGCTGGCAGATCCAGTCCGTTTTTCATAACCCACTGTACTGATAACCATAATCTAATCAGTAGAAATTGAGTCGAAAATAAGCACTACTCCATACAGGATAATTAGAGGTCAGTTTGATTATTCACAATTCATCATCAGCATTTTCTGTTTCTGACGAAATCAACATGAAAAGAACCATATATGATAATTATTATAATAACGGCTTTAATTGGAATACATATATTACAACGTATTATATATAATTGGTATTCTGGGAACTATATTCTCAAAATACAGTAGAAACGAGGTATGTTTCTGGTGGAAAGGACAGTGGGATTAAAAAGTAAGAATTGATAAAAAAACGCCAGCAACACATAGTGCCGGCGGAGGGAATACCCCATGGAGAAAATGTGATGCCTAGAGCACCATGAATATATAATTAAAAATAGTTAGCGTTGTCAATACTTTCACAAAAATAATTTTCGTAGTTTCGTAGTTTCGTAGTTTCGTAGTTTCGTAGTATAGAAAGATATTTTTATGCATGACCTACCTGAATTTGCTCCGGGTAGAGGTTATAAATAAAAATTGAATCACGACAAACACAATATTCATAGTATGGCGATGCCTACGCCAGCAAGAATAGCGCCAATAATGTTGGGAATATAATAGACACCAGACGCACAGGTATCTCATCTCTTAACAAATAATAATCAGGGTATTTACTTTTTCCTCGCCAGCTGTTTACACCTAAAGCACACAAAATTAACCATTTAATAACAAATGGCAATATCCATAGCCATACGACTTTACCTTGTAATGTTCGGTATTTCTTTATAATTATTCTGGGAAATCTATCATTTATTTTTAAAATCAAATTATCTTGTTGTTTAAAAATAAGTTCACATACTTTATCATCTTCTTCCGCCATCAACATCTCTGCATACTTAAACATTTCAGAACGTTCCTTTAGCACAGAAGAGTAATTATATGTCCAGTTCCCAGGCAATAATGCTTATGGATATTTAATTCATAATTTATAGAATATTTTGCAATAATATTTGGCAGTATTCAGAAATACCTGAAAAATCATACTATACAGCCCCAGGGAATGGATAAAGATTCTAACAAAGCATTTCAACAATATATACTTGTTAAAAATCCATATCGAAATGCCGTTGCAGCATTAATATATGCCTCATTCATAAAATGTAAAAGAGCAAGCTCGTACCAGTAGGGGGAAAATTCATTGACATGTCCTGTCAATACGTACAGAGCCCTGCCATGCTTGCCAGCACGTAACAATTCCGCCCCCAGTAACCAGCGTGTCCCCTGATTATTCTCAGGGTTATATGTTAGTATTTTATCAATGAGTATAACGGCATCCTGATGACGCTGTAAATGAACATTCGCCAGAATTGCAGCATAAAGAGCGCAAATGCATATGCCAGATGAGCGTGAATATCAATGATGTCAGGAGCATGTCTGGCAAGACGCCTGAGTTTGTTGACGTAATTTGTTTCGTTTATTTCATCACTATCGTATGCGTCAAGAGTTTTTTCAAATTCATCCCGAAATGGGCCAAGCCTGGTTTCAGGAAATAAGAAATACCCCTGGTTATTGTTCACTTAAAAGTATAATTTGTAATTCAAATCCTGAGCCTGTAAAGCGGGGAGTAACATATTCTATTCTGAAGATAATAAAAGTCGTGATGCGATGTATCAAGCCCGGATTGTAATCCCAGATTAACATAGATCACAAAACAACTTATTCTTCACTAACGTCAAGATAAATATCGTTGTATGCCTTATCACGACTACGAATACCAGCAAGATACAACTGACATACGGAAAGATACCACGTTTTTTACTCCCGAAAATAACGCTAAAAAGCTACTTCCCCATCGTTTGTCCTTAGTATTGTCAGCGCCAACAATGTGGGCTGACATGATAAAGCTGTCTAGGAAATTGTTCGCCTCCTCAGCGGACAATCCAAATGGTGATTGTCTCTGTTAAACGTTTATTTTGAAGGTCGACTGAATAAGGTGATGACGCTGTAGAATTTTTCACGTGCCACAGAATTTTGAACGCTTTCTCTTACAATATTTCAATGTTTCTATCAGTATTCGCCGGAAGAAGTCATCGACCAAATCATCCCAGTCGTCTCGCACCACTGACCATTCATGGTTGACATGTGGTGGAAATCCGCTTCTACAGTAACCATTTTTTATTCGCAAAACCGAACACGACATACGGATAGCTGTTAACTGGCATGCCGAGGCAGTCGTTATTTATATTTAGTTTTGTCAATAATCTTTATTTTTTGTAAAAGGTAAATATAAATTATTCTCATTATTGTTTGTATTTGTGTATTGTCTTGCCGGTTAACATGATCGGAGATTAGTAATATGCGAATAACCACTCTGGCTTCCGTAGTCATTCCCTGTCTCGGATTTTCAGCCAGCAGCATAGCTGCTGCAGAGGATGTGATGATTGTCTCGGCATCCGGCTATGAGAAAAAGCTGACTAACGCAGCCGCCAGTGTTTCTGTGATTAGCCAGGAGGAATTGCAGTCCAGCCAGTACCACGATCTGGCGGAGGCTCTGAGATCAGTAGAGGGTGTGGATGTTGAAAGTGGTACGGGTAAAACCGGAGGGCTGGAAATCAGCATCCGAGGAATGCCAGCCAGTTACACGCTGATACTGATTGATGGTGTTCGTCAGGGCGGAGGCAGTGACGTGACTCCCAACGGTTTTTCTGCCATGAATACCGGGTTCATGCCCCCTCTGGCCGCCATTGAGCGTATTGAGGTTATCAGGGGGCCGATGTCCACACTGTATGGCTCTGATGCGATGGGCGGTGTGGTGAATATCATTACCAGAAAGAATGCAGACAAATGGCTCTCTTCCGTCAATGCAGGGCTGAATCTGCAGGAAAGCAACAAATGGGGTAACAGCAGCCAGTTTAATTTCTGGAGCAGTGGTCCCCTTGTGGATGATTCTGTCAGCCTGCAGGTACGCGGTAGCACACAACAGCGTCAGGGTTCATCGGTCACATCACTGAGCGATACAGCAGCCACGCGTATTCCTTATCCCACGGAGTCACAGAATTATAATCTTGGTGCACGTCTTGACTGGAAGGCGTCGGAGCAGGATGTGCTCTGGTTTGATATGGATACCACCCGGCAGCGTTATGATAACCGGGATGGGCAACTGGGGAGTCTGACGGGGGGATATGACCGGACCCTGCGCTATGAGCGAAACAAAATTTCAGCTGGCTATGATCATACTTTCACCTTCGGAACATGGAAATCGTATCTGAACTGGAACGAGACAGAAAATAAAGGTCGTGAGCTCGTACGCAGTGTACTGAAGCGCGACAAATGGGGGCTTGCCGGTCAGCCGCGGGAGCTTAAGGAATCGAACCTTATCCTGAATTCATTACTGCTTACCCCTCTGGGAGAATCTCATCTGGTTACGGTGGGGGGCGAGTTTCAGAGCTCGTCCATGAAAGACGGAGTTGTCCTTGCCAGCACAGGTGAAACTTTCCGGCAGAAAAGCTGGTCGGTATTTGCTGAGGATGAGTGGCATCTCACGGATGCACTTGCGCTGACTGCGGGCAGCCGCTATGAACATCATGAGCAATTCGGGGGACACTTCAGTCCGCGTGCATATCTGGTCTGGGATGTGGCAGATGCCTGGACGCTGAAAGGCGGTGTGACCACGGGATATAAGGCACCCAGAATGGGGCAGCTACATAAAGGGATTAGTGGTGTGTCCGGGCAGGGAAAAACAAATCTACTTGGTAACCCCGACCTGAAGCCGGAAGAGAGCGTCAGTTATGAGGCTGGGGTGTATTACGATAACCCCGCCGGTCTGAATGCCAATGTCACAGGTTTTATGACTGACTTCTCCAACAAGATTGTCTCTTATTCCATAAATGATAACACCAATAGCTATGTAAACAGCGGAAAGGCCCGGTTGCACGGTGTGGAATTTGCCGGCACATTGCCGCTGTGGTCAGAGGATGTCACGCTGTCACTGAATTACACCTGGACCCGAAGTGAACAACGTGATGGTGATAACAAAGGTGCGCCGCTGAGTTATACCCCTGAACACATGGTGAATGCGAAACTGAACTGGCAGATCACCGAAGAGGTGGCATCATGGCTGGGTGCCCGTTATCGCGGGAAAACACCACGTTTCACCCAGAATTATTCGTCACTGAGCGCTGTACAGAAGAAAGTGTATGATGAGAAAGGAGAATACCTGAAAGCCTGGACGGTGGTGGATGCAGGTCTGTCGTGGAAGATGACGGATGCCCTGACGCTGAATGCTGCGGTGAATAACCTGCTCAACAAGGATTACAGTGACGTGAGCCTGTACAGTGCCGGTAAGAGTACGCTGTATGCCGGTGATTACTTCCAGACGGGATCATCAACAACAGGATATGTGATACCTGAGCGAAATTACTGGATGTCGCTGAACTATCAGTTCTGATAATAACAAAACGCTATCACTGACGGTAGAATACGTTGCCACTGCAACTCCTGGCGGAACAGTGGCAACGTATTAGGTTAAGTGCATTTCCGATCCGCTAATGAGATTTCGTTACCAACAACTAATATCGTCACAGGAAATGCACGGATTATTTTTAACTTATCATTTACATACTTGTCCAGAGTGTAAGCGCACCGTGAAGGACGTGGGGTAAAAATTAGTTTACAGAGAGAGTGACGTTCCAGGGCAACAACTCTTTCATGCGGTTGGCAGGCCAGGTGTTGATTACACTGATCACGTGGCGTAGCCACGTTTCCGGCTCGATTCCGTTAAGTTTTGCAGCTACCGATCAGGCTGTACATCACTGCCGCACTATCGCTCGTCATCTCAAAGTCCGGTCTCGTCAGCAGGAAGGTATCATTCTCTCCCGCCATTTTTCCGGGGGCCCGGTCAGATAAGTCCCTTTGTCTATCGCTGACTCCTGGCTCATAACCCGGTTAGCAGAATGCAGGGGCACCACCTCGCCACGACCGAATCCGGATAAGTCAATTGCACCTTCTCAATCGCCATTTTGGTAAGCGTCAACGGAGCACCGTATTGACGCTTATTTATTGGTGAGTACTACGT
>ERZ1673734.1611-NODE-1611-length-14318-cov-7.952254_pt1 | contig 14318 bp, 7 predicted proteins | sample MGYA00580199_ERZ1673734 | MGnify/ENA primary metagenome ERZ1673734 (study PRJEB41218, sample SAMN15661742) | gut metagenome | host: Homo sapiens | place: Canada: London | collected 2015-08-20/2019-03-30 | study: EMG produced TPA metagenomics assembly of...
GGTAAATTGGACGTTGAAATGGTGGGCGAGAAGATTGTCAGCGGTCAGGATGCGAAAGTTTATCTCCAGACAATCGACGAGGGCGTTTATATGTTCAAACTGCCTGATTTCCGCATCACAATCAATGAAACGGAGCTGCCATGTGGCGACATCGTGATTGAGGGCGTGACACGCACAGCCAACGCTACTGGTTTTGATCTCGCAGGTTCGGTCAACGACTTGAGTCTTGCCGGAGGCGAAATCCACGCAAAGGTCGACTTGGTGGGCACTGAGACTGCCGAGGGAGCTATGGACTTGGCTATCACCGTTGGCTGGTATACTGATTATCCAGATGATTTGGAGGCTACAATGCCTATCAACGTTACTTTCAAGGGTCAGCGTGACGCTGGCGTGAATGTGGTTGAGGCAAGCGGAGCGGCAGTGCGTGGCGCAGAGGGCGCAATCGCTGTCGATGGCTTCGCAGGCCGTGTGAATGTCTACACAGTAGACGGCCGCTTGGCAGCGTCGGCACAGGTTGACGGCGAGGCAACAATCTCTGTGGCAGCCGGACTCTACGTGGTCCGTGCAGGCGAGAAAGCAGTGAAAGTGGTAGTGAAGTAAAAATCATTACAACATATTGATAATAGTGCACCCCGGCGGATTCCCGTCGGGGTGCGTTGTTTCTACTATACCGTAGTAGCGCATCTGCGATGCGCCTGCCATCACGCACTCCGTCGCCGACACGGCATCATGCAGACGGTAGATTCGCGCCAGCGTCGCCTATATCGTAGACGTGCACCACGGAGTGTGGTGGTAACGCATATCGGAAAGATGTGAGGGAGGAAGTCCGCAAAGCGGACACGTTTTCAGTTAACCCCGGACTGCGTCTGGGGCTGGTAGACTGGAGGGGTATGCACCGCAGCGCGGTGCCGCTGAGTGGTGGGCGACATCGCTGCAAGGCGCGTCAGCAATGAGTTTTGGGGCAGACGCCGCTGTCGGACAGAGAAATAATTGTCGTAAAATAGTGTTGGTTAGCATAAAAGTTGTTACCTTTACACCGAATTTTCAATATTTGAGGAGCGTTAATGCGCATCTTTGCACGCTGAAATTCACGGGGTTGCCGATAGAGGCGCATGCCGGAGTGCATGGGATAAGGATGTGCGGACAGAAGGTTGTGTCTAAGCATAATTGCTCGCGAGGCAACAACAAAATAGGACGTTGAATTGTTTTAATCTCTGAGTATTAAAAAATAGAATACAAACTAAAAACTGAAAATATGAAAAAATCATTTTTATTGAGCGGCGCTTTGCTCTTGAGCATCTCGGCTTTTACGGCTAATGCGCAGCAGATACCGGTTTCAAATATAGACTTTACAAGTTGGAAGGGAACTTGTGGAACGTCTACGTGGACCTCGACAATGTATTCAAAAGGTGGTGATTTTACGCGACCTGGAGATGAGCCGTCTGAATGGAATGGGTCGAGTGTTACTTCGTTTGGAATGAATATGAAGACAATTTCAAAGGATGGGACATCGGTAAAAATAGAGAATTATAATTTTAATAAATTTGGAATAAATCAGACAATTCCTGGATATTTGACATTGGGAACTCCTTGGGTTTTTGTAGGGGGAACTGGCATAGGAAATGCTAATTCTTATGCACCATACGGAGATGGAGGAAGTTATGGAGGATTGTCATTTAACTATAAGCCTGATGCCATAAAGGTTAAGTATAAAAAAACAAACAACGAAGAGACTTCCCATATAATTGCGTATTTATGGTCTGGGGAATTTGTTTCAAAAGTTCCAACATCGTATGACAAGAATGGAAATAAATACACTTATGGCCGAGAATTGAGCAATGTCGATAGGGTCGTGTTGGGACGGCAAACGGATAATGTAACCAAGAAAGGAACACTTATAGCGAGTGTTGACTATAGCATTGCTGCGGAAACGACTGATTGGAAAGATGAAGTAATAGAGTTGAAATATCAAGATGGCGTAGATAAAACAACTAAAGTAGAAAATGTAAATATAGTATTTGCGGCATCGGACTATTGGACAAGGGCCAATCTAAAAGGAAAAACAAGTTTGACAATAGATAATACATCGTTCGTTTACTACTCAACATTGACATCGTTGAAGGCAGGAAGTAAGACAATTGCATTGAAGGATGGCGTTTATAATTATACTGTTACAGGCAAGATGCCGACAAAGAAAGAGGTTGTTGCAACTTGCAAGAGCCAGTTTGCCGACGCGGCAGTGGCTGTAGATGCCGCCAACTATAAAGTCACCGTTACTGTAACCAATCAGGGCGGTAAGGATGTTGACGGCGCAACACAGCATGTCTACACATTGCAGTACACCGCACCTGCAGTTAAGAAGTATGCTGGTATCTTAAATGTGGAAATGGGAGGAGAAGACGTAATTGCCAATGCTACACAAGAAGTGACAATCAGCTATTATAATGATAACACTTGCGACTTCTTGTTGCCTGATTTTATGTTTGCGGGAAAAAATATAGGCAATATCGAAATACCGAATGTGAAGGTGTCTGAGGACGCTGCTGGCACAAAGACATTTACCGACGGTGAGGTTGAAGCAATGAAACTTGCTGGCGGTGGCATCGTGGCTCACGTGGTGCTCAATGGAGGAACAATTACATCTGCCGGCGTCATCAATATGCCGATTACCGTTGGATGGATGCCAGGGTATCCAGATGACAAGGAGCCGACGACTATCAATGTGCTTTTCTCAAGCGACAAAAAAGTGGAAGTGACAGAGGCTGGCTACTACTATGTGGTTAAGGGCGATGACTACCAGCATCCATTGGTTGAGCATCAGACAACGTTGCTGAAGTCAGTCAAATACGGAGATATGAACGGATTTACTTATACCCTCTCTCTTGATGGCGTGAATGCCGGTGGTATCAACTTTGGCGATCTGGCGGTTGCCGGACTCGACAATACGGATGAGCAGTATAGCGGAACAGACTCTGCTGTGGCTCTTGGCAATGGCAAGACAGCATCAGTAACTGTTGACGGAGGTAAGAATGCGACGACTGGCAAGTATGAGGTGAAATTCGCCACTACTGTCGACGGACAACTTTACAACATCGTGTTTACCACCGATGACTCTTCTTCATCAGTCAACGACGTTGAGGCAAGCGGCGCAGCAGTGCGTGGCGCAGAGGGCGCAATCGTTGTAGAAGGCTTTGCAGGCCGCGTGAACGTCTACACAGTCGACGGCCGCTTGGCAGTGTCGGCACAGATTGACGGCGAGGCAACCATCACTGTGGCAGCCGGACTCTACGTGGTTCGTGCAGGCGAAAAAGCAGTGAAAGTGGTTGTGAAGTAACATTATCACAACATATAATAACAGCGCACCCCGACGGATTTCCGTCGGGGTGCTTTGCGTCGGGCAGACATATTGATGTGTTATGAAAATAAAAAAGATGTATATAACATAAAAAATAACGCTGCAAATGTTGGTGCATATTCAAAATGTCGTAACTTTGTGAGTACAAACCATCAATAAAACTTATATGAAGAAAAGTTTACTCACTTTGGCTGTTTCCATGTGCGCCCTGTCGATGACGGCGGCAGAAACACCCCAAACATTCACTATCGACGGAAAGGACTACTCCTACGATTTGATTACAAGCAAGCAGGTTGGACCGGGCGTGGTCTACAACCGTATCCGCATTGCCGATTTCCCGTTGAACATCAACTACATGACAGTAGATTTGACAAACCCCTACAACCGTATTGAAACCCAACAGGCAAACGAGAAAACCGGTACGACAGAGAAACTTGCCGATGCCTACACCCGTATGCAGAAAGCCGGAAAGAAGCCAATCGGCGCTCAGAACGGCAACTTCTGGTGTGTCTCAGGTCAAGGCATCTACTCTCAGTTCGCCCTCGGCACATCGTTCAACGCATGTATGCGCAACGGTCAGATTGTCAACGAGACCAACTGCCACAATGACCAATGGGACGGCGGTCCTGCACGCACAGGCGTGGTAGGTATGGGATATGACAAAGACCTGCACATCGAGCCAATGTCGTGGAAAGGCTACATCTCGTCGCCACGCTTTGGCGCCGACCAGAAGCCGGAGTTCTATCTCGTCAACAAATTCTGCCGTTCAAACGGAGAAATGGCGCTTTACAACTCGTTCTACGGCACTACAAAGAAATTCCAGACAATCGAATATGTCAACGGTGCATGGACCACTGTCGACAACAAGACATGCGAGGTCTACCTCAAACTGAAAGACGGTCAGAAATGGACGTCGAACGGCGACATCGTGACGACAGTGGGCGAAATCCGCACCAACACCACCGCCGGCACACTCGGTGACTACGACATCTGCATCGCAGGCTCAGGCTCTTACAAGACAATGCTCGAGCAGCTGCAGGTGGGCGACGAGGTGACTGTCAACTATGCATGGTACTCTGTTGCCACAAACCAGCCTATTACCCTTGAGCAGGCTATCGGCGGCAATGCCATGGTGATGGTTGGAGGCGAACTTACAGGACGCAACGAAGACGAGACATACAACTCGCAGGTCTACAGCCGCTCGGCATACGGAAAGAGCCAGGACGGCAAGACTCTGTATATGTTTACAATCGACAAGTCGACCGACCCTGTGTATGGAGTATCGGCAGGCTGCAATACGTCGGCTATGTGTCAGATTCTCAAGCAGCTCGGCGCATGGGACGTGTGCAACGTCGATGCCGGCGGCTCTGCCCAGCTGATGGTGCAGGGAGCTGTTGTCAACAAGACAACCGAGGGCACACCGCGCGCCGTGGCAAACGGCTGGATGGTCTATTCAACCGCACCCGAAGAGGATGCCGCAACGATAACATCCATCGCATTCCTCGACCCGACAATCCGCGTTCCAATCTATTCTTCCTGCAAACCGATTGTGCTCGGCTACAACAAATACGGCGAACTCATCAGTGAGAACGTCGAGGGCGTTACGTTTGCAATAGCTCCGGAATATGGCGAAGTGACAGACGAAGGCATCAACATCCTCGGAAAAGAGGGCGAAACCACGCTCACCGCAACCTACAACGGCATCAAAGTGGAAAAGGCTATCAATGTGATTTCAGCGGAGGTGGGCGCAAGAGTGCCGCAGCTGCTCAACGACGGCCGTGAATATCCTATCGAAGTTGTCTCGAAAGTGGGATTCGACTCGTTTGTAACCGACCCGTCACGTCTGGACTGGACAGTTGCCGATCCGGAAATCGTGAAGGTTGAAAACGGAGTGCTCAAAGGCCTCAAGAACGGCACAACAACCGTTACAGGCCGTCTGCAGACCGTTGAGACACAGGTGACAGCCACCGTTGAACTTCCGGAGGGCGAGACAATGGCAGCCATCAGCGAATATCCGGAGAAGTGGACAATGAATCAATTAGGCGGCACCGGCCTTGCCATCTCAGCGTATGAGCAGGGCTTGAAATTCGCCTACACAGGCAACGGCGTTGGCCGCGGCGCATACGTTCAGGGCGAAGCGTCGATACGCCTGTGGAGTATGCCTAAGGCATTGCGTTTCAGCGTAAACCCTGGCGACGCCACCGTGAAACGCCTGTCATTGACATTCACCAACGGAGCAGGCAAGACCTATCCGGCAGTCAACGTCACCATCGACGAGATGGCGAAAAACACCGTGTCCACCTTCGAGCTTCCGCTCGAGAGCGTGATAGACATCAACGACGTTTCAAACTATCCGTTGACCGTCAACGCAATCCGTATGGATTTGGGCAAGTCGGACAAAGGCAAGGCATACGAATTGCTCATGCCTGAGTTCAAGGCCGTCTACAACACATACGGCTCGGTGGAGACACTGAACGCCGAGTCATCGTCGATGCGTCTTTATCCGAATCCTGTGGTTGACGGCGTGCTCAACATCGCCGCCGAAGGCGCAGGCACCCTCAGTGTCTACAACAATGCCGGCGCGCTTGTGCTCAGCCAGCCGCTCGACTGCTCGGCAGGCGTGGCTGCAGCCAATGTGGCATCGTTGCAGGCAGGCATCTACTACGCCCGCTTTGTCACCGCAAACGGTGCTTCTGTGCAGAAATTCATCGTGAAATAACTATTTCTAAACATAACTTATGAGAACTAAACTTTTGATCCTTGCGGCTGCATGCTCTTTGGCGGCATCGGCGCAGCAAGTGGAGATCACCAGCCGGCAGCAATTGCTGAAAGGCACGGAGAGCGGCATCTGCAATCCTGTGCTCAGCGCTGACGGGCAGAAACTGCTGTTCACACATGCAGACTACAAAGGCTTGAAACTCTATGATTTCAACAGTGACGTAACCACAACAATCGCAACCGACGATATGGCGGGATTCCATCCGTCGTTCTCGCGCGACGGCAAGAGCGTGTATTTCTTGTCGCAGACCCGCGAAGATATGCGCGTCTACCGCGAGGTGAAAGCCTACAACCTTGAGGCCCGCACATCAATGGCTGTCACTGAAAAAGCCCGCGGAATGCAGGCTCCGGTGGCTGTCGACGGCGGTTTTGCCGCGGTCAGCGACAATGGACGCAAACTGAAGGCAGACCATAAGGGAGGTACATACGTGTATGCACGCGGCGCACAACTCATCGTGGTGCGTAACGGCAAGGAGCAGCAACTGCAGCCAGTGGCTACCGACCACACATATATGTGGGAGTCGTTGTCGCCCGACGGCAATAAAATCCTGTTCTATGCCGGCGGCAAAGGCGCATACGTGTGCGACCTTGAAGGCAACGTGCTGGCATCGCTCGGACGCTATGAGGCTCCGCGCTGGGCTGGCAACGACTATGTGGTTGCCGAGAACGCCACAAACGACGGCCACCAGTATGAGTCGTGCCAGATTATGCTTCTGAAGGCCGACGGCTCGTTTAAATACGCCCTCACAAAGCCTGAGACAATGACAATGAATCCTTCGGCGTCAGCCAACGGCTCGCGTATTGCCTACAACACCATCGACGGTCGTCTTTTCGTTATGGATATCAAAATTTCTGAATAGAAACCGTAAACCCGCAAGAAAATGAAAAAACTGACAGTTACAACGTTAGGTTTGGCAGCAGCCCTTTGCGTGGGTGCGGCCAATCTGAAAGATTTGAAAATCTATGTGAATCCAGGTCATGGCGGACACGACAGTGACGACCGCAACGTGGCTGTGCCTCCGTTCAAGCAAGGTGACCCGGAAGGTTATTGGGAATCGAACTCAAACCTTGTCAAAGGTCTTGACCTCCGCGACATGCTGCAGAAGTTTGGCGCAAGAGTGATGATGTCGCGTGTCACCAATACAACCGCCGACGACCGTGGCCTCCACGAAATCGGAGAAGAGGCAAATGCCTACGGTGCCGACTTCTTCTTCTCAATCCACAGTAACGCGACAGGTACGTCAAGCCGCGTGAACCAGCCGTTGATGCTTTACCGCGGCTTTACAAACGACCCTGTGTCGCCAGAAGCCAAAGAGATGTCGCTCATTCTCAACAAGCAACTGCTCGAGAATCAGGTGACTTCATGGTCGAGCACAAACACATGGCTCGCCGGCGACTACGATTTCTATGATTGGGGCGTAGGTGTCGGACTCGGTGTGCTCCGCAAGCTAACTGTGCCGGGAATGCTTTCCGAAGGTTCTTACCACGACTATATTCCAGAGACTTACCGTCTGCTCAACAAGGATTACTGCTGGCTTGAGGCTTACCACTTCACCAAATCAGTGATGGAATACTTCAAGGCATCGGAAACGTTTGCAACAGGTGTGGTCTGCGGCTCGCTCTACGACTCCCGACTTATCCGCACAGAGCCTATCTACAACAACATCTTCTATGGCCACGACAAGATGAAGCCAATTTGTGGCGCAACAGTGGAACTGTTGCAGGGCGGCGCGGTGAAACACACCTACACAACCGACCAGCTTTTCAACGGTGTGTATATGTTCAAGGATGTGGAGCCGGGCAAGTATACACTTAAGGTGTCACATCCGGAATATGACGCTTTTGAGCAGGAGGTGGATGTGACTGCCAACAACGTCACTTACCAGAACCTTGCGCTCGACCGCACTCGTTCGACTGCTCCGGAAGTGGTGAAATATTCACCTGTATGGAAAGACGGCGACGCTGATTTGGCTTGCAACGTGCCCGTTGTGATTGACTTCAACTGGGATATGGACGTTGAGTCGGTTGAGAAGAATTTCTCCATCACTCCTGCTGTCGAGGGAACAATCCGTTGGGAAGACTCGCAGTATCGTCTCGTTTTCGAGCCTAAACGCGCTTACGAAACCAACACTCTCTACACCGTGCGTATCGGCAAGGACGCTATGCATCCAGCCGGTATGAAATTTAAGGAAGACTTCGTGATGCAGTTCCGCACCGACAATTTCAACACGTATGAGGTGGCTACAAGCTCACCGTCGGAAGGTGCTTTGGTACATTATAAAACTCCGTTGGTTGAGTTCCGTTTCAACGGTCAGCCAACAACCGCCAAACTGCAGGATCAAATTGTGATTAAAAACAGCGCAGGTGTGGCTCAGTCTTATTCTGTGCGTTCAAGAAAGTTCAGCAAGCCTGGTGACGACTATGGTTATTTCCAAATCAAATTGTCGAAAGACCTTGTTGTCGGTGAGCAATACACTGTAGAGGTTTCGGGCGATGTCTGCGATGAAAACGGCATCAAGTTGGCTGCGCCGATGAAGTTCAACTTTACGGCTGTCGATGCCGCTGTCGACAATGCTGTCGTGACGGCTGTCGACAATCTTGACGCTGACGGTGTGCTCGTGAAAGACGAAGAGGCTGCAGCAGGCTGCAAGACGCTGACTGTGGCACGCAACACATCGACTAAACTTGAAGGCGCGGCTGCCTACAAGGTGGATTATGTGTTTGAGGCATTGGAAGGCGGCAACGCCGCTGTGAAATTTGCCACAGCGCCGGCGGCAGCGTTTACAAACGCAAACATGATTTCGCTGAAGGTGTATGGCGACTTGAGCGGCAACCAGCTTAAAGCCGTGTTTGCTAACGGAGCGGAGAAGAAAACCGTTTCGCTCGGCGCTCTCGACTATCTCGGATGGAAAGACGTGAAGGCTTCACTTGAAGGAATCGGAGAGGGCAGCTACACACTTCAGGGATTCGTTGTGGAGCAGGTTGGCAACGTATATGGCAAGAAAGGCACTTTATATCTCGACAAGGTGGCACAGGGTGCCGCTGCCGACGGGGTGGCAAAGGTGGAAATCGCAGGTCTGCGCATCTATCCTAACCCAGCAAGCGAACTGCTCATCGCCAATGCCGACGGCACAATTCTTGGCGTTGAGGTGCTCACTCTCGACGGTCGTACCGTTGCCCGCACCACAACCAATGTGGTCAACGTAAGCGACCTTGCCGAAGGTGCGTATATCGCTAAAGTCTATACATTGTCGGGCTGCGAAAGCCGTCAAATCGTCGTTAAGCACTAATCCGCATATACGGTCCATCATAAGAAATCGCCACGCTGGAAAACTCCGGCGTGGCGATTTCATTGATAAATCAGTCTGTATTGTTAATCTTCAAGCATATATTCTATTGTAGTGACCACTCTCACTTCCTTAATGTAAGGCGTGTTTTGGTCGCGGTCGTCGATAGAGAACTGTCCCTGCGACGCCGATTTGATTTTGCCGAGGCTGCTCTCTGAGTCGGCGGCAAACTGCATCGCCGCCTTGCGAGCGTTTTGCGTCGCTTCCTTGATCATTTCAGGCTTCACGGTGTTGAGGTCTGTGAAGTCAAACTGTGTGGTGGCGCTGTAGTCGAACGAGATTGCCACGCCCTGCTCTATTAGCGACGACTGGTTCTCGATAAGTTTCAACACGGTGTCAACCTTCTTGGTGTTGACCGTCACAACCGAATTGATGCGGTAGCGATAGGGTGTGAGGTTGGAACTATAGGAGTCGGCTTGAAGGTCGGTGACCACAACGTTTGTGCTTATTTCTGAATCCTCGATGCCGCTTGACCGCAGGAATTTCTTCACAATCTGGTTTTTGGAGTCAACGCGGTTGTAAAGGCTCGGCAGGTCGTCGCCGAGTTCCTTAAACACAATAGGCCAAATCACCTTGTTGGCTTTCACTTCACGCACAGCCAAGCCTTTCACGGTCACTACCCTCTGGTTTTGCAGGAAACTGCCGAGTCCGGCTTTGATGCAGAACCCCAATACTACGATTCCCACGGCGACTATCGCAGCGGCAATCACTGTTTTCATCTTGTCCATAGTCAAAAACTTATGTCGTTTCAATTATAGACAATCAGAAGAGGCTTTTGGTTTAATCTGCCCGATAGTATTTTTGCAGATACAAGCGAGCGAGGAAGTCCCAGTTGTCGTGAAGAATCGACGTGTCTTTTGCCGACGGCCAACGGGCGGCCGGAACCATATTGTTGTCAAACAGATAGCGGAGCAGGTCGACAGGGCATACCCCTTGCTCCATCACGAGGCGGTGGGCATCGGTTGCCGTGGCGTCGAAAGCCGTGTTTGAAGGGTGGTTGACGTATTGCGCTATGTCCTTGGCTATAATCATTCCCTTGTGGCGGTCGGCATAGATTACGAAGTTGTTGTGTCCACGCAGGTGAGGAAAATGTCCGCCAGGCTCGTCGCCCCATCCGAGTTGCTCCGACAGAAAACGCTCCAAATCGTCGTATGTGGCGCAGAACGCTATCGGCTCACCGCCGGTGGCACGGCACAAGGCGGTGAAATATTCATGTTCGCCACCGCGGTGCGGATTTGCCGTCGCCGGTATGCGGTCGTCGACAATCAGTCGCAGCCATTCGTCGGCAAGCAGTGCGAGCGGTCCTGTAGGCTGCTCAAACGTGGTGTGCAGACGGCTCTCGTCGGTCAGCGTCTCCTCGACCGACAGCTCTTCATTCTCATCAACCTCCGGCTCATAGTGATGCTTGCTGACAGGGCGCATGAAGTAACTGTTCCAGAACAGCCATCCCGATGTCAGGAAGATGTTGCGCACCTGCTCGCGGTCGTCAAGGTCGAGCTCTTGAAGCGGCTTGAAATCGGATGCTGCCGGAGCGTCATCGTAGATGTATGCGAACAGGCGGTAGACCTGATGCGACAACCGCAGCAGGTCGCTGTCGACGGGCGACACAAGTCCCATGAAGCCGAGGTGCGACTCCAGCGAGTACCAGGCAATGAACTGCACGTCGATTTGATTCAGCTCCGCGTCGACATATCCGTCAGGCTCATCGTAGAACGGCACAGGACGCCCGTATAGATGACGGCACATTTTGACAAACGAACGCCAAAGTCCGGCATCTGCCACTACATCTTGAAAATATCCAACAAGGTCGAGTGCCACGCGCTTGCGCAGTCCTTCGCCCACTTCTGGCAGCACCTTCATGCCAGCCCACAGTTTGTCGACATATTGTGCCAGCATCAAGTAGTAGTCGTCTGTTGGATGCCCGGCGTCAGGATTTGGAAGCATACGCTTCAAATCATCTATTCTGATTTCCATTTTTTCAAAGATTGTATCGTTTCCTCAATTGCTTGTATTCATCTGTTTGCCTCACGTTGTGCAGCCACTTGTTCATGCGCTGCAGCAGGACGGTGTCGTTTTTTGCCATAGCCCATGCCTGGAATTGGTTGAAGCTGATGGCGGTGCTGACGTCGATGTCGGCATAGCGGACGGCAAGGCTGCGCGCTGTGTTGTCGCTGACCACGGCATAAAGCTCGTCGCCTGCCGCTACAAGCAGAAACAGCTGCTCCTGACTTTTGTCGAGCGTGCGCACATGGATGCTGTCGCCAATCTCGCGCGCCAGATTGGCAATGCGTGTAGCCACAGGCGACCCGTTTGCCACACACACCGTCTTGCCGGCAAGGTTAAGTTGCGACTTTACTGCCACAGAGCCGTCTTTTCCGCGCCGTTGCACAAGCACCTGCTTGTCGATAGCCACAGCGTCGGTAAAGAGATATTGTTGCTTGAAATCGCTTGTCGATGGCATTTGTGCCGCTACGATGTCGACCGTTCCCTCGCGCAACTGCTTCAGGCTTCCGTCGAGCGACGTCATCGGATGGAATTTGATGTGCAGATGCTCGCGCTTGGCAATTAGATTCAGTAGGTCGTGGCTGAATCCGCCGAGGGTGTCGGCATACATGTACAGCGACAGGGGAGAATACTCTATAGCCACATCGATGGTGTCGCCGCCGCTGCTCTGCGCTTCCTTCGACGCATATTGGCGGCTGCAGCGTCCGAGAGCCACCATCAGTGCTATGGTGGCGACAAGCAGTGCCGCATAGATTTTCAATTTGGGCTTCATCAGCATTGGTGTCTTCATAGCGATGCCAGTTTGTGGTTTGTCAGTTCGCGAAATCAACCGACAGTCCGAGTTGGAAACGACTTGGATTTATTGGATGGTGAAGGGCGGAGAAATACTCCTTTCCGCCGAACAACCCTTGGTTCAAGTGGCTGTACATCACAAAAAATCTGGTCTTCTTCAACTTGAAGTCGGCATATGCGTTCATCAGCGGATAGTTGCCGATGAGTTTCTCATGCTGGGTGTGGAACGCCATTGTGGCTGGTTGGTAAGCCGGAGCGTAGTAGCGTGTATAGTAGCTGCAGTCCACACCGAGGTTGACGTGCAGCACTCGGGCAATCTTGAACTGGAAGTACAGGTTGCTGTAGACCGCCAGTTTAGGCAGCGACAACACCTCTTCCTTGCTTGAAGTCTGATATGTCACGGAGTTTTCCCAATTGAACGCGCGGAAATGCAAGTCCTGTTTCAAGCGCAGCGACAACACCTGCACGCTGCCACTCTCTTGAGCAGGGAGAGCGTCGTTGTTGAAATAGACATAGTTCTGCAGGTTTTCGACACCGGCAGAAAATGAAGTCCAAGTGTGTGGAATGTTGAGTGTGCCGCCCACGCGCACGCGGCGAATCTTGCCGAAATCGTTTTTCCAGGCGAAATGGTTTGAGATATAGTTCTTTAGCAGATATGGCGCTTCGGTGTTCTTGAAAAATCCTTCGCCCGTGATGCGCACGGTGTCGCCGAAAAGACGGAAGCGTGTGCTCACAACGCCGCTGATGTCGATGTCGCCAGCCACCGGACCTACAAGTCCGAACTGAGCCGTCGCCGAGTATGTCAGCACCGATCCGCGCTGCTTGGTCAGCTGTCCGCCCACCCACAACAGATTCTCCGTCTTGCTGTGGTCAATGCCGAACGAAGGAAACGGAGTCAATCCCTCTGGTTTATATTGGCTTGTGAGCATAGTGTCGACAACCTGCGTGTAGCGGCGCAGCTCATGGGTGGCATAAGCCGACAGTCCGAATTTGGCGTTCTTCTTGAAACCCTCGATAAGGTCTATTCCGAAAGTGTTGCGCAGGCGCCAATATTTTGTTTCCTCGTCGGTGCCGTCCATGCTTAGGTAATTGTTTGCAAAATATTTGGCATCGTCGGTAGCACTCTGGTTCTTGAACTTGTGGGTGTTGGTTTTGTAGTCCATAGTCCAGATGAAACTCGACACAGGCACGTATGTGCGCCGTTTCGTGGTGTCGTTGACAGTTTCCTCCTGCCAGTATCCCACCTTGTAGCGGTGGTTCATGTAAAATTCCCAACCTTTTACGCGAGAGAAAGCCGACGACAGATTCACGGGTATCGCCTTGGCGTCAATCTTAGAGTCGCCGCCCTGCAGTTGTGCAGGGTCGCTGATGTAAAGATCGTCGGTGATACCGCCGTTTTCATGGTTCAGCGAATTGTAGCTGAAAAACATGGCGTGCATGTCATATCGGTCGCCGATATACGATGACGAGAAACCCCAACCGAAATTTTTCAGAGCCTGACGGTCATAGCCGCCCTTTGAATAAAGATAGTCGAGTTGGGCACCAAACTGCAGCCGCTTGTTGACGTTGCCGGAAAACTCGCCTTTCAGCCGGTCCTGTCCGGAATTGCGTCCGCCGCCCCAGCTGTAGCCGAGCAGAGTCATAGGCACACGAGTGTTGTAATAGCGCTGATTGTCGGCGCTGTGGAGCCAATGGCTCAACACATCCTCAAATTGAAATTCCGACCATTCCTCACGGTTGAAAAATATCTCGTCAACTCCGGCACAGCCGAAATTGCCGGTTGTCGCGTATGCGTCGGTAGTCATCGCCGGCACAAACTGGCGGTGATAGCCTTGATAAAGGGTGTCGATGGTCGACGGTGTGCGGAGTCCGAGCGGTCCGCTAACCTGCCAAGAGTATCCCGGCTCAATTGTCTGTTTCTTCTTTGCCGCGACGCCAAACGCCATGACAAAGCACATTATATATACGAATATCCGTTTCACGTTGCAAAGATAGTGCAAGCCGAGTGAAAAACATTCAAACTTGTTTGAAAATGTTTTTCC
>ERZ1673734.1616-NODE-1616-length-14299-cov-6.245647_pt1 | contig 14299 bp, 9 predicted proteins | sample MGYA00580199_ERZ1673734 | MGnify/ENA primary metagenome ERZ1673734 (study PRJEB41218, sample SAMN15661742) | gut metagenome | host: Homo sapiens | place: Canada: London | collected 2015-08-20/2019-03-30 | study: EMG produced TPA metagenomics assembly of...
CCTTCTTCTCCACATCGAGGTGGAAGCTGTTGGTGTAGTAACCTTTGTCGGTCACGCCTTCCACGATGCCGAACTCAGCGGTGTCCAGACGGCAGAAGCGATCGCAGAGGTTTTCGCTCGGCGTGCTGTACAGGCTAAAGCCGTAGCCGGTTTCTTCCTTCCACAAATCGACGGCGTCGCGCAGGCGCTGGACGATGGCCATGCCTTTCTCACGCAGCGCCTCGCTGTCGTACATATGCTGGTTGCCGTACAGCGCATTGATGGTTTCATGGATACCGATATAGCCCAGAGAAATGGACGCTCGGCCGTTTTTGAAGATCTCGGAGACGTCGTCGTCGGCTTTCAGCCGCACGCCGCAGGCGCCTTCCATATACAGGATCGGCGCCACGCGAGCCTTCACTCCTTCCAGGCGGGCGATACGGGTCATCAGCGCTTTGCGCGCCAGCTGCAGGCGCTCGTCCAGCAGCGCCCAGAAGGCGGCTTCATCGCCTTTCGCTTCCAGGGCGATGCGCGGCAGGTTGAGACTGATCACGCCGAGGTTGTTGCGCCCATCGTGTACCTGTTCGCCGTTCTCGTTTTCCCATACCCCGAGGAAGCTGCGGCAGCCCATCGGCGTTTTAAACGACCCGGTGACTTTCACCACCTGATCGTAGTTGAGGATATCCGGGTACATGCGCTTGCTGGCGCACTCCAGCGCCAGCTGTTTGATGTCGTAGTTCGGGTCACCGAACTTATGGTTCAGGCCGTCGCGGATCGCGAACACCAGTTTCGGGAACACCGCGGTTTTGCGATTTTTACCGAGGCCGGCAATGCGGTTGCGCAGAATCGACTGCTGGATCAGCCGCGATTCCCAGCTGGTGCCAAGGCCGAACCCGAAGGTGACGAACGGCGTCTGGCCGTTGGCGGTATGCAGTGTGTTGACCTCATACTCCAGCGACTGGAAGGCGTCGTAGCACTCTTTTTCGGTACGGGCGCGGGCATAGCCTTCGGCATCCGGGATCTGCCACTCTTCGGCGATTTTGCGATGCTTTTTGAAGCTTTCGCTGACGAACGGCGCCAGCACTTCATCGATGCGGTTGATGGTGGTGCCGCCGTAAATATGGCTGGCGACCTGGGCGATGATCTGCGCCGTCACCGCGGTGGCGGTAGAGATAGACTTCGGCGGCTCGATCTCCGCGTTGCCCATCTTAAAGCCCTGGGTCAGCATGCCTTTCAGGTCGATCAGCATGCAGTTGAACATCGGGAAGAAGGGCGAGTAATCGAGGTCATGATAGTGGATCATGCCGCGCTCGTGGGCCATCACCACATCGTGGGGCAGCAGGTGCTGCCGGGCGTAGTGCTTGGCGACGATCCCGGCCAGCAGGTCGCGCTGGGTCGGGATGACTTTACTGTCCTTGTTGGCGTTTTCGTTGAGCAGCGCGGAGTTGGTCTGCTCGACGAGGCCGCGGATCTCCTGATTGAGGCGGCCGCGCTTCTCACGCTGGCTATCGCGGTCATGGCGATACTCAATGTAGGCGCGCGCCAGCTGCTTATAGGGGCCGGACATCAGCTGGTTTTCCACCGCGGTCTGGATCTCGTTGATGTCGACCTGGGCGCGGCCCTGCATTTGTTGGCTAACGACTTCTGCGACGGTGGCGCAATAGTCTGCGTCATCGACTCCCGCTGCTTTAGCTGCACGCAGAATTGCTTCTTTGATGCGCTCTGATTTAAACGGCACTTTACAGCCATCACGTTTCATCACATGCGGTGTCATGATCACTCCATATATAGAACAGGTTATCCACAGAGGCGGAGGTTATCCCGAAGGCGCTGCACGCTACGGCTCGTGCTGTTTACCTTCGGATCCGGCCCGTTTTATCCACATCTCATCACCGCCAGACATCGACAAGATATGGTGACATAATAGACGATTAATACAACATGTTGGGCCGAGGCGCATTTTAAGTTCTATATGTAGTGATTTGCATCAAAGATGTTTGCGATTTTATTGACCCAGAACAAGGTAAAAAGGTGAGAGTACGGATGATGGGCGCTGGCGATAAATGTAAATTTAGGCGCTTAAAATATAAGCAAAAATCGAGCCCGTTCAGGCATGAAACGGGCAAATATTCAGGCAATCAACGTATCGTTAAGCAGATCGACCAGCAGTAGCAGGGCATAGCGAGCCTGCTGCGGGTCAGCGGGCAGCGGCAGGATGGCGCTGGCCATATCGCCAAGGGCGTGCTGTTCCGGCGTCAGAGCAATAATGGTCACTCCCTGCGTACGCGCCTGCAAAGTAGCGCTTTGCAACACAGGGTTGGCCTCGGCAGTGGCCAGCACCAGCAGCAGATGATCGTCATTGAGGGTGCTGGCGGTCAGCCGCATCAGCGCCGCATCCTGACAGAGATTAATCGCGATGCCGGAGGGCAGTAGCTGATGCTGGAGCAGCGCGGCCAGCGTCACGTCCTGGGCGCCAAGGGCGAAGCAGTGTACCGCACGGGCGCTCAGCAGGCGCGATTTACACTTTTCCACCGCCGCTTCCGCGGTATGGCCGAGCTGACGAGTTAGGGTAACGCCAAGGCTGCTAAGTTTGTCGCGCCAGGCGACGGGCAGGGCGGCGCTGTCCGGCGTAAGCCAGCTGGCGCGCCGTTCGCTGGCCTGCGCCAGCTGTTTACGCAGATCACGAATATCATCGCAGCCCACTGAGCGGGCGAAGCGGGTAATGGTGGCAGGGCTGACCCCCGCGCTGGCTGCCAGCTCGTCAATAGAGGCGCTGGCGGTAAAGCTTAGATTTTGTAGAATAAAGGTGGCGACGCGCGACTCCTGGGCACTAAAGCGGCGCATTCCTTCCTGCAGCTGACCTACGATATCCATCCTCATGTTCCCTTTGGCAAAACCCGCATTTGAAAATATTTTTCAATTATCGACTGTCTCTCTTTATAGCACCCACGCCGCATATTTCCTATGGTCAGAGCAGTAAAGGGTGACACCCTGGCGATAAAAATGCGTAAAAATTGAGCCTCGATCACATCGATGAAAATTATTTTCATATAGCCTTCACTATCACACAATATTAACAATATAGTCGTCCAGGCCCTGAGGGCTGAAGCGATAACACGTAAAGGGGAAGCGCAATGCCACGAATCGTACTCTGTTGTGCCGCAGGCATGTCGACCAGCATGCTGGTGAACAAAATGAAAGCGGAAGCCCAGCAGCGCGCGCTGGCGCTGGAAATCTATGCCGTAGCGGTGGCGGAATTTGAACGCGAACTGCCGAACGCCGACGTCATTCTGCTCGGGCCGCAGGTCAAATACGAAGCCGGCCGCCTGACCGCGCTGGCGGCGCCGCAGGGTAAAGCGGTGGCGGTGATTGATATGGCCGACTACGGCATGATGCGCGGCGCAGCGGTGCTGGATAAAGCGCTGGCCCTGCTCGAACGCTAATTTTCTAATCCCATTTTTATCACCCTCACGTGCGGTCCTGCGATCGCGCGCGGCGATCTGCATGCCGAAAATGCGAATAGAGGTCACTATGCAAGCACTGAAAATCGCCGTTATCGGCGGCGGCAGCAGCTACACGCCGGAGCTTATTGAAGGGATTATCGTTCGTTATGAACAGCTTCCGGTCACCGAACTGGCGCTGGTGGATGTCGAATCCGGCAGGGAAAAGGTTGAGATCATTGCCGCGCTGACCCGGCGGATGTTGAAACATAAAGGGCTGGATCAGGTGGCGGTCAGCGTCCACTTTACGCTCGATGAGGCGATCCGCGGCGCCAGCTTTGTGCTGACGCAGCTACGCGTCGGGCAACTGGCGGCGCGCGCCGCGGATGAACGGCTGGGTCTCAAATATCATCTATTGGGCCAGGAGACCACCGGCGTCGGCGGGTTCGCCAAGGCGCTACGGACGATCCCGGTGATCCTCGAAGTTGCGCGCAAAGTGGAACAGCTGGCGCCGGAAGCGTTCATTCTTAACTTTGCCAACCCGGCGGGGATCGTCACCGAGGCGGTCAGCCGCTACAGCACGGCGAAGATCATCGGCCTGTGCAACGTGCCGATCAACATGCAGCACATGATCGTCGGGATGTTAGGCGCGCAGGAGTCCGAAGTGAAATTGCGCTTTGCCGGGCTCAACCATATGGTCTGGGTGCATAAGGTGCTACAGGGGCGCGAGGATGTCACCGGCAAAGTGATCGATATGCTCTGCGACGGTAAGGCACTGTCGATGAACAACATTAAAGAACTGCCGTGGCCGGCGGAATTCCTCCGCGCGCTAAAGGCGATTCCGTGCCCTTATCATCGCTATTTTTGGCTGACGCCGGCGATGCTGGCGGAAGAGATCGCCGCGGCGAAAACCAAGGGCACCCGCGCCGAACAGGTGATGAAAGTCGAGCAGGAGCTGTTTGCGCTGTACGCCGACCCGCAGCTGGAAGAAAAACCGGAGCAACTGAGCTTTCGCGGCGGCGCCTACTACTCAGAGGTGGCCGTCGAGCTTATCAACGCGATCTACAACAACCTGGGCGCGGAGATGGTGGTGAATACCCGCAACAACGGCGCGATTCATGGCCTGGATGATGATGCGGTGGTGGAAACCAACAGCATTATTGATGCGCAAGGGGCGCGGCCGCTGGCGTTCGGCCCGCTGCCGCCGGCGATGAATGGCCTGACCCAGCAGGTGAAAGCCTTCGAGCGGTTGACGATTGAAGCCGCGGTACACGGCTGTCGCGAAAGCGCACTGCTGGCGCTGGTGACCAACCCGCTGGTCGGTAACGTCACCGATGCCCAGGCGCTGCTGGATGAAGTATTAACCATCAACCGTCAATGGCTGACGCAATTTAACTGACTGCTATTTCCCCTCGGGAGCACACCATGTCGAATACAAGCTGGATTGAACGTTACGTCATGCCGGCGGCGCTGAGAATCGCCGGGCAAAAGCACGTCCTGTCGGTGCGCGACGGCATCATTCTCAATATGCCGTTTATGTTGATTGGCTCATTCTTCCTGATTTTCGCCTACCTGCCGATCCCCGGCTATGCCGACATGATGAGCGGCCTGTTTGGCGAGGTCTGGCGCGATAAAATGCTGTACCCGGTGAAAGCGACCTACGACATTATGGCGCTGATTTCCAGCTTCGGCATCGCCTACGGCTGGCGGAGAAGTATCGCACTCTCGATCCGCTGAGCGCTGGAGCGATGTCGCTGGTGGCCTTCATGATGACGATCCCGCAGAACACGCTGTTTACGCCGGTACACGGCGCGGCGGAGGTGATTAAAGGGGTGATCCCGGTGAGCATGGTCGGCAGCCAGGGGCTGTTTGTCGCCATTGTCATTTCGCTGCTGTCGACGGAGATTTATCGTTTGGTCGCCAGCCGCAATCTCGTTATCCGCATGCCGGACGGCGTGCCGCCGGCAGTGGCGAAATCATTCCTCGCCCTGATCCCCGGCTTCTGCGTGCTGGCGGTGGTGCTGGCGCTGCGCCTGGCGGTCGAGGCCTCGCCGTTCGGCGATATCAACAGTATGATCGCCACCCTGATTGGTATTCCGATGCACCACGTCGGCGGTACGCTGCCGGGCATGATTATTTCAGTCATTTTGATTGGTATTTTGTGGACCCTGGGCCTGCACGGCGACGCGATCGTACTGGTGTTTATCCAGCCGGTATGGCTGTCGAATATGTCCGAGAACCTGACGGCCTTCCAGAACGGTCAGCCGATCCCGCATATCATTACTCAGCAGTTTTACGATCTGTGGATTGCCCCCGGGGGTACCGGCGCGCTGCTGGGGCTGGTGATTTTTATGTTGCTGCGTAGCCGTAGCCAGCAGATGAAGCAGCTGGGGAAAATTGCCGCGCCCGGGGCATTGTTTAACATCAGCGAGCCGATGGTGTTTGGCATCCCGCTGGTGATGAACCCGTACTTTTTCCTGCCGTTTATTTTAACGCCGGTGCTGCTGGTGATCGTGTCCTATACCGCGATGGCGACCGGGCTGGTGGCGCCGCCCGCCGGAATCGCGCTGCCGTTCACCACGCCGATCTTCATCAGCGGCTATCTGGCGACCGGAGGGCATATCTCCGGCACGGTGCTGCAGGTGGTGAATTTAGCGATTTCGCTGGTGGTCTACTATCCGTTCTTCCGCGCCTGGGATCGGCTAAAGGCAAAAGAAGAGCACGCCTCGGCGCAACCCCAAGCGAGCGCTGCGATTGCTGATGCCGACCGCGCATAACCTCCAGCCTGACAAATCGTAGCCCCGGTGAGCGTTGCGCCACCGGGGAAAAGCGTTATCCCTGCAGCCACCATATCGCTTCGAACGGCCGCAGCGTCAGCCCGGTCGGGCGCGGGGTGGTCTCGGCATAGTTGCTGATGATCATCTTCCACTCGCCCGGGGCCTCAGCGGGCTGCCAGGCCTGCAGCTCGCGGCTCAGGTTAGCGGCGACTACCAGCGTTTGCCCCTGCCACTGACGGCGATAGCACCACAGCGACGGATGCTCCGGCAGCAGATCCTCGTAATCACCCCAGGTCAGTAGCGGCAGGGTTTTACGCAGCGTAATCAGCTGCTGATAGGTATAAAACACCGAATCGGGGTCCGCCAGCGCCGCCTCGACGTTGATCTCCTGGTAATTATCGCCAAGGCCGATCCACGGCTCACCGTCGCTGAAGCCACCGTTCTCGCCGGCGTGCCACGGCATCGGCGTGCGGCTGTTGTCGCGCGACTTGCTGGCGAGGATCGCCAGCAGTTCGTCCGGGCTTTGCCCCTGCGCCGCACGTTCGATAAACATATTGTGGCTTTCGACGTCACGGTAATCGCTGATGCTGCTGAAGTGCGGATTGGTCATGCCGATCTCTTCGCCCTGGTAGATATAGGGCGTGCCCTGCATGCCGTGCAGCACCATCGCCAGCATCTTCGCCGCCGTCACCCGGTACTCGCCTTCGTCGCCAAAGCGCGACACGATGCGCGGCTGATCGTGGTTACACCAGAACAGCGCGTTCCACGCCCGATTGTGCATTCCCTGCTGCCAGTGGCGGAACAGCGCCTTCAGCGCCACATAGTCCGGGCGGGCGAGGGTCCATTTCTCTCCGCCGGGATAATCGACCTTTAAATGGTGGAAGTTAAAGGTCATCGACAGCTCGCGGCCGTCCAGCGCGGCGTACTGCTGGCAGTGCTCCAGCGAGGTGGAGGACATCTCGCCGACGGTCATCAGGTTACGCGGGGTGAAGACATCGCGGCTCATCTCCTGCAGGAACTCATGCACCCGCGGGCCGTCGGTATAGAAGCGGCGGCCATCCCCGTCCAGATCGCAGGGAAAGGTCTGGTCTTTTGAGATCAGGTTGACCACGTCGAGGCGCAGACCGTCGACGCCGCGGTCAGCCCAGAATTCGCAGACCTTTTTCAGCTCGGCGCGCACCGCCGGATTCTCCCAGTTGAGATCCGCCTGCTCAATGGCGAACAGGTGCAGATAATACTGCCCGCTGTCGGCGTGCCACTGCCAGGCGTTACCGCCAAATTTAGAGCGCCAGTTGTTCGGCAGGGCGTCCGGTTCGCCATCGCGCCAGATATAGAACTGGCGGTAGGGACTCTCCTTATTCAGCGACTGACGGAACCATTCATGTTCGGTCGACGTGTGGTTCAGCACCATATCCAGCACGATGCGGATGCCGCGGGCCTTTGCCTCCGTCACCAGGGCGTCAAAGTCGGCCATCGTGCCGTAGGAGGGATCGATGGCGGTGTAGTTCGCCACATCGTAGCCGTTATCCACCTGCGGTGAGACGTAGAACGGCGTCAGCCAGATGGCGTCGACCCCAAGCTTTTGCAGATAGTCGAGGCGGGAGGTGACGCCGCGCAGGTCGCCGGTACCGCTGCCGGTGGTATCCTGAAAACTCTTCGGATAGATTTGATAAATAACGCCGTTTTGCCACCAGTGGGGGAGATGATTCATAGTACTTTCCTGCTGCAACGAGGGGCGCCAAAGGCGCCCCGAAAGAAGAAGTTAGACAATCTGCAAGGTGCCCTGACGGTACTTGCGCTGATACACCACGCTGGTGAGGATAATCGGCACCACCACCGCGATAGCCATCGCCATGGCGTACACCTGCCAGTAGGTAGGCTGGATGGAGAGGATCCCCGGCAGGCCGCCGACGCCGATGCCGTTCGCCAGCACGCCGTTCAGGCCGCACAGCAGGCCGGCGAGGCCAGAGCCAATCATTGCGCACAGCATCGGGAAGCGGTATTTCAGGTTGATACCGTACATCGCTGGCTCGGTGACCCCGAGATAGGCGGAGATCGCCGCCGGTACCGAGATTTCACGTTCATTCTGCTTGCGGCTGGCGATGATGATGCCGACCACCGCCGACGCCTGGGCAATATTCGACAGCGCAATCAGCGGCCACACCGGGGTACCGCCCATGCTCTGGATCATCTGCATATCGATAGCGAGGGTGGTCTGGTGGACACCGGTAATCACCAGCGGCGCGTAGAGGAAGCCGAACAGCGCGGCGCCGATCGGCGCGAAGCTGCCGGTTAACAGATGGCGTACCGCGAAGGCCACGCCGTCGCCGATCAGGCGGCCGAACGGACCGATAATGGCGTGCGCGAGGAACACCGCGAGGATCAGCGAGCAGACCGGGACAATCACCAGGTAGAGGTAGTCAGGCACGATGCGCTTGAGGCGCGTCTCGATAAAGCCTAAGGCCAGGCCAGCCAGCAGGGCCGGGATCACCTGCGCCTGGTAGCCGACTTTGGCAATGGTAAACAGGCCGAAGTTCCACACCTCCGGCACCTGCTGGCCGAGGAGATAGGCGTTCATCAGCTGCGGGGAGACGAGGGTGACGCCAAGGACGATCCCGAGGATCGGCGTGCCGCCTATCTTCTTCACCGCTGACCAGCAGATCCCCACCGGCAGATAGAAGAAGATCGCCTCGCCAATCAGCCACAGGAAGTTATAGATGGTTTTCAGCGACGGGTGCATCTGGGCCAGCGTCTGGCCATTGCTCATGGGCAGGTCGCCGATAACGTTGCGGAAACCGAGGATCAGACCGCCGCTGATCAGGGCCGGCAGCAGGGGAAAGAAGATCTCGGCGAAGTGCGAGATTAACTGTTCATGCCACTTCATATTTTGCCGCGCGGCCTGCTTGACCTGCTCTTTGTCGGCGGAGGTCTGGCCGGTGGTCGCCAGCAGGGCCTTGTAGTAATCGCCCACCTCGGTGCCGATGACCACCTGGAACTGGCCGGCGTTAGTGAAGCATCCCTTCACCATGCGCAGCTGCTCAATTTCTTTTGGTCTGGCGATGGCCGGGTCGTTCAGCACAAAGCGCAAACGGGTAATACAGTGGCTGACGGTGGCGATGTTACCGCGCCCGCCCACCAGTTCGATCAGTTTATCGATGTCCTGCTGGTTTACTTTGCTCATGATGAAGCCTCAAAAACAGAGGGGAGAGATGCCGTTTTTACCTTGAGGGCATCCTAACCGTTCCGCTTAATTTGCAAAATGGGAACGTTCCCGAAACCCGGCGACGATCACATAAATCGCCCGAGCGAGATTAATTGAGGGCGGCGGGAATCACGATCTGGCGGGGATCGACGCTGCCGGCGATCTGCTCGATCAACTGCCGGGCGGCCCGGCGTCCGGACTCGGCATAGCCCGGATCGACGGTCAAGATTTCCGGGTGGAGAAACTTCATCAGCGGCGTGCTGCCGACGCTGGCGAGCTGCAGCGCATCGCGACCCTGCTGCTGGAGGTACTTGCTGGCGCCGAGGGCGAGGGTATCCGTCGCGCAGACCAGGGCGCTGGTTTCAGCCGTCAGCACGCTGGCGACGGTGTCATATCCCTGCTTCATGCCCAGCCCCGGCAGGGCGGCGGTGGGCGTCAGACGATGCTTTTTACAGAAGGCGAGGTAGGCCAGATGGCGGCGTTCGCCGGTGGTGACGTCGCTGTGCGGTACGCCAAGAAAACTGATGTGGCGGTGTCCGCGATCGTAGAGTCGCTGCATCAGCAGCGTGATGGCCCCCTCGTCGTCATAGCACACCGAGGCGAAGCCGGGAGCGTCGCGGGCCATCAGCACCAGGGTGTCGCGCCAGGGGGTGAGCATCGCTTCGTCGATGCCGGTAAAACCGAACAGCACCACGCCGTCAATATTGCGCCGGGCGAGCATGCCGAGATGCTCCTCCACCAACGCCGGGGAGAACTGGCTCTCCATCATAATCGGATCGTAACCCTGCTCATAAAAGGCGGGCAGCATGGTCTGCACGGCAAGGTTTTCCGACAGCGAATCGAGACGGGTGACGATAATCGCCACCACTTTATCGCTCTGGCCGCGCATGGCGCGGGCGGAACGGGAGGGCGAGAAACCGTGCTGCTGCATCACCGCTTCGACGCGCTCGCGGGTCCGTTCGCTGACCCCGCTCTCGTTGTTAAGGACGCGGGATACCGTCGATTTCCCTACGCCGCTTAAGCGCGCGATATCTTTGATGGTCAGCCGGTTCTGCATGCGGAATTCTCGTCAGGGATGGTAGAAGTGAGCCTAATGCTACTCAACCAAACCGCAATGAGCAAAGTCTGGTTTACGTTCGGTTTAGTTGCGCGGGTTTATCATCGCCATTATTGCCACACAATCCTCAGCGAGGGCGCTATAATTCGCGCCGTTTATATTCACTTACCGGAGATAGTTATGGACCCCGATCCCACTCCTCATCCTCGATGGAGCAACCTTTCTTTCCGGTAAGCCTGTTTAACACTGCTTTACCGGAAAGCGTAAAGCAGTGACGTCCTTGATGTCCCTGCCATAAAAATAACATGCCTGACAGGTAGGTTTTGCTACGCCCGTCGGCAACGCTGCGTTCGCTTTGGCGAGCGCGGAGGGACTGTTTATGCTGAAAAATTATACCCGGCAGCTGTTCGCGCAGCTTAGCCGCCATCTGCCACGTCGTTTAGTCCAGCGCGATCCGCTGCCGGACGCCCGCCATCTGGCGAGTGGCCCCATTCCTGAATCGCTTGGTCAGCATTGCCTGAACGTGGCGGCGATGGACGACCAGGAGATCTGGCGCGCCTTTGACAGCCACCCTGAAGGGCTCAATGAAGGCGAAGTGGCGGCGAAAATCCTCAAACATGGTGACAACCAGATCCCGGCGCAGAAGCCCTCCCCGTGGTGGGTGCATCTGTGGACCTGCTATCGCAACCCGTTCAACCTGCTGCTGACCGTGCTGGGCATCGTCTCCTATTCCACCGAGGATCTGTTCGCCGCCGGGGTTATCGCCCTGATGGTGGGGATCTCGACATTGCTCAATTTCATCCAGGAGGCGCGCTCGACCAAAGCGGCGGATGCGCTGAAGGCGATGGTGAGCAACACCGCCACCGTGCTGCGGGTGGTGAACGAGCAGGGGGAGAGCCGCTGGCTGGAGCTGCCTATCGACCAGCTGGTGCCGGGCGACATTATCCGGTTGTCGGCGGGGGATATGATCCCGGCGGACCTGCGTATCCTGCAGGCGCGGGATTTATTCGTCGCCCAGGCCTCGCTGACCGGCGAATCGCTGCCGGTGGAGAAAGTGGCCCGCAGCCGCGATCCGCTGCAGCAAAACCCGCTGGAGTGCGACACCCTGTGCTTTATGGGCACCAACGTGGTGAGCGGCTCGGCGCAGGCCATCGTCTTCGCCACCGGCGGCCGCACCTGGTTTGGCCAGCTGGCCGGCCGCGTCAGTGAACAGGAGAGCGAGCCGAACGCCTTTCAGAAAGGCATCAGCCGGGTCAGCATGCTGCTGATACGCTTTATGCTGGTGATGGCCCCGGTGGTGCTGCTGATCAATGGCTACACCAAAGGCGACTGGTGGGAGGCGGCGCTATTCGCGCTGTCGGTGGCGGTCGGCTTGACGCCGGAGATGCTGCCGATGATCGTCACTTCGACGCTGGCGCGCGGGGCGGTGAAGCTGTCGAAGCAAAAGGTCATCGTGAAGCACCTCGACGCCATTCAGAATTTCGGCGCGATGGACATCCTCTGCACTGATAAAACCGGCACCCTGACCCAGGATAAGATTGTGCTGGAGAACCATACCGACGTCTCCGGCAAGGTCTGCGAGCGGGTACTGCATGCCGCCTGGCTCAACAGCCACTACCAGACCGGCCTGAAAAACCTGCTCGACACCGCGGTGCTGGACGGGGTTGAGCTGGATGCCGCCCGCGGGCTGGCGGAACGCTGGCAGAAGGTGGATGAGATACCCTTCGACTTCGAACGCCGCCGCATGTCGGTGGTGGTGAAGGAGGATGACGCCGCGCATCAGCTGATCTGCAAAGGGGCGCTGCAGGAGATCCTCAACGTCTCGACCCAGGTGCGCTACAACGGCGATATCGTACCGCTGGACGACACCATGCTGCGCCGCATTCGCCGGGTGACCGATACCCTCAACCGACAGGGGCTGCGGGTGGTGGCGGTGGCGACCAAATACCTGCCGGCCCGCGAAGGCGACTACCAGCGCGCCGATGAGTCGGACCTGATCCTTGAAGGTTACATCGCCTTCCTCGATCCGCCGAAAGAGACCACCGCCCCGGCGCTGAAGGCGCTGAAGGCCAGCGGCATCACGGTGAAGATCCTCACCGGCGACAGCGAGCTGGTGGCGGCGAAGGTGTGCCATGAAGTGGGACTGGATGCTGGCGAAGTGGTGATTGGCAGCCAGATTGAAGCCATGAGCGACGACGAGCTGGCGGCGCTGGCCAAACGCACCACGCTGTTCGCCCGCCTGGCGCCGCTGCATAAAGAGCGTATCGTGACGCTGCTGAAACGCGAAGGTCACGTGGTGGGCTTTATGGGCGATGGCATCAACGACGCTCCGGCGCTGCGCGCGGCGGATATTGGCATCTCGGTCGACGGCGCGGTGGATATCGCCCGCGAGGCGGCGGATATCATTCTGCTGGAGAAGAGCCTGATGGTACTGGAGGAGGGGGTAATCGAAGGCCGCCGCACCTTCGCTAACATGCTCAAGTACATCAAAATGACCGCCAGCTCCAACTTCGGCAACGTCTTCAGCGTGCTGGTGGCCAGCGCCTTCCTGCCGTTTCTACCGATGCTGCCGCTGCACCTGTTGATTCAGAACCTGCTGTACGATGTCTCCCAGGTGGCGATCCCGTTTGATAACGTCGATGATGAGCAGATCCGCAAGCCGCAGCGCTGGAACCCGGCCGATCTCGGGCGCTTTATGGTCTTCTTCGGACCGATCAGCTCGATTTTCGATATCCTCACCTTCGGCCTGATGTGGTGGGTGTTCCACGCCAATACCGTGGAGATGCAGACCCTATTCCAGTCCGGCTGGTTTATCGAAGGGCTGCTGTCGCAAACGCTGATTGTGCACATGATCCGCACCCGGCGCATTCCGTTCGTTCAGAGCCGGGCCGCCTGGCCGCTGTTCGCCATGACCCTGGTGGTGATGGCGGTGGGTATCGCGCTGCCGTTCTCGCCGCTGGCTAGCTACCTGCAGCTGCAGGCCCTGCCGCTGAGCTACTTCCCATGGCTGGTAGCGATCCTGGCGGGCTATATGGTGCTGACCCAGGCCGTGAAGGGCTTCTACAGCCGCCGCTACGGCTGGCAGTGAGGGACGCGTTTTCGGATGACCCACGTAAAAAAGGCAGCCACTGGCTGCCTTTTTTCATGCCGAGGTTAGCGATCAGCGACGCACGGCGATGGCTTCGATCTCGATCTTCACGTCTTTCGGCAGACGTGCGACTTCAACGCAGGAGCGCGCCGGGAAGGTGGCGTTATGCTCGGTGAAGAACGCTTCGTAAGTGGCGTTAACGGTAGCGAAATCGTTGAGATCTTTGACGAATACGGTGGTCTTGACGATATCGCCGACGGTGAGGCCTGCGGCTTCAACGATCGCTTTCACGTTGTTCAGCGACTGGCGCGCCTGCGCGGACACGTCTTCCGGGACGCTGCCGGTTTTCGGGTCGACCGGGATCTGGCCAGAGGTGATGATCATGCTGCCGAGGTCAACGCCCTGAACGTAGGGGCCAATCGCCGCTGGTGCATTTTCCGTCGCAATAGTTTTGCTCATGTTATCTCCAGATGAACTGAGTAATGTTACGCAAAATCATTCAGGTTGCCGCCAGGCGGTAAGCGCTGTATCGCCGGCGCAGACGCCGCCTGAAGGACGAAGCGTAGGGTGGTAGCCATTATAGGGAGGCCTACCACCAATACCAACCGCATTTAGTTGGCCAGCACCACATAATGAGAAAACTCTTTTTCGCAGTATTTACATTTGAGTGCGATGTCATCAGCGCGTTTTTTCACTGCAAAACTGGAAGAAACCGGTTCGGCATGGCTGATACAGTTGCTGTTCGGGCAGACCAGC
>ERZ1673734.1619-NODE-1619-length-14296-cov-5.244365_pt1 | contig 14296 bp, 16 predicted proteins | sample MGYA00580199_ERZ1673734 | MGnify/ENA primary metagenome ERZ1673734 (study PRJEB41218, sample SAMN15661742) | gut metagenome | host: Homo sapiens | place: Canada: London | collected 2015-08-20/2019-03-30 | study: EMG produced TPA metagenomics assembly of...
GATGCGGTTCTGCTCCGGTACAGCACTGGCAGTAGAGCCTTTCGGGTTGGAGATCATCCCTTTAAGTGCATTTGGCATATGTTCAAAATCCTCAATTCGTTTTGATTCCAGGCAGGCCATCGCACTGACCGCCGGTAATAATTCGTCTGCAAACCCCTGCGCCACGCATTCTCGGCCATCCATCCACGTTTCATCTTCCAGCAGGGAGGCCAGTGCTTCGGCTGATTTACCCGTTTTCCGCGCATAAGCCGGGATGAGCACGTTTTCAACCTTATCGAGCAGTTCGGCATAGTCGCGCATATCGTTAGCATTCCCGCCGGAGATACCCCACGGCTTGTGGATCATCATCATGGCGTTTTCAGGCATAACAATACGATCGCCAGCCATCGCAATAACCGACGCCATAGAAGCGGCCAGACCGTCGATTTGCACCGTAACTTTTGCGGGGTGTTTGCTCAGGAGGTTGTAGATAGCGATGCCGTCGAACACATCACCGCCGGGTGAGTGAATATGCAGGCTGATATGGGAGATATCACCCAGGGCTTTAAGGTCTTCAGAGAACTGCTGCGCCGTGATGCCCCAGCCGCCAATCTCTTCGTAAATATTAATCGTTGCGCTGCTGCCATCGCTGGCCGCTTTGATGGTATACCAGCCTTTCATACCCATGCCCCCAGAGTCTGGTGATGCCAGTAGTTCACACTGCTGCGCACAATTTGACCTTTAGTCGGCACGGGCATCTCCGGGTGATTCTTGCGGATGAATGCCTGGTACTCTTCAATTTTCTTCATCGTCTCAGCATCAATATGAACCGTACCGCCCTTATCGTGCTGCTTACTGTTTCGTTCTGCCATCTTCTTACCCTTATCGTGATTGATGGTACATAACCAATAATTGATCACTTAAAGTGGTAAGTAAAATTATTTCTATCAGAAAAACAGATTAATCAGGAATGGATAAACGAAAGCCGGGTAAACCCCGGCAAAAGAAAAGTAGATAGAGATATAAAATTAAAAAATATGCGTTTAAGTGTTCACCCCTTCACCTTTGCGAATTTAGTAATTAAATTCATATAGTTAAATGGTGAATACTATTCTTTCAGGTGTTCACAAGTGTTCACCCTACCCTTCACCCTTTAGGACAAAAAATAATCAAAAGGTGAACAGGTGAATACTTGGTGAATACTTAAGAAATAAGTGTTCACCCCTTAACATACTGTTATAAATAAACTTTTTAACAGGGTGAATACTGGTGAACACTTATTCTATAACTTTACTCTACCCCGCTGTTTTCAGCAGTACCGGAACAGGATGGCATCCAGTCGCCTGAGTCGTCGTGCAGCGTAACGTTTGACCTGATACCGTGCTTGGTTTTCCGCTTTTCGTACTTCTTCCCATACTCGGCCATCGCACCGGGCATATCCGTACCGAACCGCATTAACGATACGGGCTTATTCAGGCCATTAGCCCGCATGTATGCCATGTAGGCGTGATACAGATATTTGCGCGGGCTGAAGGGGACTATCTCAGCGTTACCGATAAACATTCCGTCACACGCCACCGACGCCATCAGGTAGCCGCAGAAGTCCACCAGCGAATCGCCCTCACGCTTGATAGCCAGCGCCTCTTCAGATTTCTGCTGCTCGTGCAGTAGCCGTTTGGCTTCGTCCTGGCTGGCAAAGCGGGTCAGCAGGTGACGAATGATTACGGCAAGCTCCCCCTCTATCTTCTCGGCCAGCATCGTATCCCGCTCATTTTCTGGCACGACTTCGGTGAAATTAAATATCACCCGGCGGCGCGATATCCCCCCGCTTCGATCACTGAAGGTCATAGCGTTGTTATTGACGGCCAGCACTACCGCCTGAATACGTGTCGAGTATGGAGCCTTGTGTTTGGGGTCTATCGACACCTTATCACCGCCAGTTATGGCCTTAATCCCGGCACCATCGCCAGCATATCGGGTCATGTCCGGCATGATGATCAGCGAGTAACCAACCACCAGCGCCCTGTCCCTCGCATCCTCCAGCGCTTTCATACTGGCTGATACGGTATTGGCCTTGCCCGCCAGCATCGTGCAGATTTCCGCCATGACACTTTTACCGCTACCACCCGGCCCCGTGACCTCAAGAAACAATTGCCAGTCGTACCGGTTCGCCAGCACCATAAACAGCGCAGCCAGAACACGATCGGTCTTGCGGTCATTGCTGGCCACGGAACGGCGAAGCCATTTCCAGAAGTTCGGTGCATGAGTCGCCAGAGTCTCGCCCTCCGCTGGTGGGCTGAACGGGAGTTCACTGGCGATCATCAGCCAGTCGGTTTTGCTGTGCTCCCTGAATTGCCCCGTCCGGGTATCAAATACCCCGTTGCTGAAGCCGATAAGATTACGGGCTGTCACACCCATGACCGGGAGACTCAGTTTCATGGTTTCCACCGATGACTTGATGGCGTTCTGCGAGTAAGACGTCTCGGAATCAATGTAAATCTGAGCCAGCACACGTTGCAGCTCTTTATCCGGCACAGGATTCCATATGACACCGTTGTAGTGATGCACCATGTCAGAATCGGCATGAACCGCCAGTTCGCCACTATAGTGCGCCAGCAATACTTCACCGCGCTGGCTGGCCCCCATCTGGTTAAGCGCTAGTGTCGCCCCGCCACGATCCACAACCGCAAGTGGTTGCTTTTCGATACGGCTCATTAACGCTGTCCAGTCCTCTTTCTCCCCCTTCTCATTGATATACTCAGCATTGGTCACACCAGCCTCCTGCAGCTTGTTGGCGATCATACTGATGTGGTTTTGCTCAATAAGCCCAGCCTGGTAAACACGGGCAAAGCGACGCCCTTTATCGACGATTCGAAGATGCGGCAACTCTGTCAGTTGAGTGTGATCCAGCACTACCGGCGGTATAGCGTCTTCACCCTCACCCTGATCGGCCTGGTAGGCTTTTGCCGCTTTCCATGCCCCTGTTCCGGCAAAGATAATGGCCTCTTCCATTTTGTCTTTCGGGAGAGTTTTTACATTAGGCGCGTTTTTCATTTCCCTGCTCCCGGCTTACAAAAGTGAATTCTTTAACAAATCTTTCCAACGGAAATATGCAGGGAAATTCGTAACCGTCGCGAACAAACGTCACCCGGTTAAAGGCGACATTATTCACCGTAATCATTTCGCCACGCTTTTCCGTCCAGCGGTCATTGATTTCAGGATTTATCACTTTTGCCCCCCCTTGCTTTTAAGCGATCCATGCGGACATATTCAGCAGACTGGCTGCAATGGTTGAGAGCCATCATCATCCTTGGGAGGTGTCTTAATGCATTGCTAATAAGGCTCATATCTCTGAGGGCATCGTCGCCGCTATACCCTTCCGATTCCCGAGCATCAAGAGCCAGATTACCGATCAACGTCAGTGCACAATTGATAGCAAAACTCGCCCCGGCATATGTATCAGCAGATTCATTCAGATCGTCATCTGAGAGGTGTTTAAATTCAGGGTAGCTTTTAGCCAGAAGGTGAAAGATATCATGCATTTTTCACCCCCACGCCACCCGGTTGTTTGAGCAGGCTCCGGCAACGCTGAATCGCTATCTCAATCAATTCACCAGCAATTTCGCTCTCATCGGATTTCCTCCAGTCCATTTCCATCGCAGCGCACAACAGAACCTCCAGAGAGTGGAGGTTATCAGCCATGTTCAGTGGGTTCATATCAGTCATTGGATACCTCCCGAACAAAGTTGATGCGGATATGCTTATAGCCACCTTGCTGCGCCAGTAATTGCGCTGCTAATTTAGCCTCGTCAGGTGTTGTGCTGGTCAGGGTGTAGTGAATGCCTATCGTGTGGCCGCGCTTATTAACGGCGAACCCGTAAACCTGATAGTTTTTAAGCATGAAACACCCCCTCTACCGGCTCGGATTCAACGTTGGCGGACAAACGATAATCATCGCTGTAAAACGTTATTCTCCAGCGTATCTGAGTACATATTCTGGCGGCGAAAACCATATTCCAGCCGCAGAACGCTGCACGGGCTTCCTCTTCCGTATCGGCATCAATGCGCAGTACAACTGGTGTGCTGTCGGGATACTGCTTAGGGGTTGCCAGGAATAACCATGTAAATTCCGGGCGAGTTTGGGTATGATCTTTCATAGCTGCCTCGTTATCCAATCTAACGTCGGTGGTTAGAGGCCCGTTGGTGTTGGTAGCATCAGCGGGCTTTGCTTTACTTGAAGTCATGCAATGTAGTACATTGTCAACTCCACTACAGACTAGATCACAGGAGTTGACAATGTCAACAAGTGAAAGCAAAGAACGCCATGTTGTGCAACTTAGGCTTGATAAAGAACTGTCAGAGCGACTTGCGATAGCAATGAAAGAAGATGGTGACGACAATAAGTCTGGTTGGATTAAGCGGCTATTGCGACGCGAATTAGATAAGCGAGGCATTGATTCAAAAAGTTGATTTTGACCACCAGCGAAAGCCCTGGTAATCTGGCTGTGTTCTTTGTTTTCGGTACTACACTGGCGACCATGCGCGGTCGCCTTTGTTTTATGTGCCATATCCCACCCCTTACGCCGTCTGAGTGCGACGGTTAGCCGCAAGGTAGCTATCAAGGTCAGACTTCATGTATATGACTTTGCGCCCCACCTTATGGTGTGGTATTCCCACCTTTCCGGTATGTGCCCAATTAGCCAAAGTCTGCGCATTAACGCCGAGATAAGCAGCGGCCTCAGCGCGTGTTAAACGTTCTAATTGAAGGTTGTTATTGATTAAACGCATAGATATCACCGTGTATTGCTGGTTAACAGTGGTGATACTTTATTATTGATATAAATACTTGAAGAGTTAGCAAAACCAGATATAAACATTTATATCTGGTCCACTATGGTGATAACAAGATTCGCGGGTGTAATACGAGATTTACTCCCCCTCGGAAATAATTAACTCAAAATTCCTATTTTTGGGTTTCACATCGGGATTTAGCCCCGACTCTTTTAACCATTTCTCTACAGTTCCTGCCACGGGAACATCCTTCCATGATTTTCTCAAATATGAGTAAATATCCTCTGAAAGCCCCGCAAGGCTTGCATGCGGGTATTTATCCCATGTATCAGCAGCAATTCTTAAGGCTGTAGGCTGATGCCTATTTGTTTTTCCTTTTCTGGCCTTACTTCTGTCCTCACTTATAACTTTCTTGGCGTATTCGATCTGCCGCAAACTACCCATAAGCCTTTCAACAAACATTTCACCATAGCGTTTTCTCATCTGGTTGGCTAATCGCTCAAAACCCATAACCTCTAATATAGCTGATGCTTTCAGCACGTCTGACATATCGGAGTTATCGTAATTTAAAGTCTTGTTAACATCTCCAGCACTTATAGACATTCCTGATGAAACAACTATTTTTTCATTTTCTATTTCAGCAGCAAAGTTAAGACGTTCTTCCAGTGTCATTTTTGATGGTGTAATACCGTACATATCCTGAACGGTTTTTGTTATAAATGATTCGGCTGTTTTGTCTCTAATCATAGAGACAAATTTATTTAAATCCTCTAAATCCTCGGGGCCAAATTCAATATTAACTTCTGTGATATTATTTTTAGACATTTAAATCACCTTAATATTTTTGGATAAATCAAAAATGAGACGGCGTTTTTCTTCTTCGCTCAGACCTTCAAGCGCGAGCAGCAGTTTTGCATCCAGAGATTTTTTACTTTCAACCATCCCGGCATGTTCGAGTATTGCTTGTTCTATTCTTGTGGCTGGTTCCATTAGTTCATCAGCACTGAAATGCAAATAGCCCTGAGTAACATCGGCGCTTCTCATCGTCCGGTGGTTCAGTAATCGTTTTAGAATGTAGTTACCAACGCCCACCAGCTCAGCAACAGTGCCGAACGTTCGGCGGCCATCATGCCATTTAAAAGGTATCGGCTTGAGTAAATCAGGGTTTGGCTCTGGTACAGTGGCAGCGCTTATGCGTTCAATAATGTGCCTGTACTCTTTAATAACTCCCTTATCGCCTGGAAAAACCAATAAACCATCGGCAGATTTCATTTTGGCCCGGCGGCGAAATAACTTCAGAAGGGTTTCAGTAACTGGCAGTTCAAGCGGATCGCCGTTCTTTGTGGTGTCAATCCAGAAATAGCGGCCACCCAGATTAACCCTGTCCCAGCTAAGCTCTAAAATCTCAGATTTACGCAGTCCGGTGAAAATAGCCATTTCCACAGCATCACATACAGCGGCAGCAATATCATCTCGCCCTTGTTCGGCAATATCACGCACGGTAGATAAAGCACTAAACCATCTGCCAAGCTCATTGGTGCGTATGCGTTCTGTCTTTCTGACGGTTCCATGCCACTTACGCTTTGTGCTAAGAACCATTGTGGGAGGGTCAGGGAGTAAGGTTTTGCCGTCATTATCCCGATAATGATCGTGTGCGAAACGGCATATCGCCCGTAAAACCCGCGCCCAGAGATCGGCCTGTGCTTTACTGCCGGTTCCAACTCCGGCGCGAAGTGTTGACCTGTCTGCGCCAAACCAAACAGAACCATCGGTAACAGCTTTATGCCTGGTTTCCACACGTTCACGGCTGATAGAGGCGATTGGCTGTTTCATCCAGTCGCCTGAGTAATTTTGCAGAATGGAGCGATATTGTTTTGCCGTGTCCGCGCTTAATCTTGCGTCGCGGCTCTCGATGTAGGTATCCAGTGCATCGGCAAGGGTAACTGACGCCTTTTCGTTGATGCGTCTTTCCACGTTGGGATTTTTTCCAGTGGTTGCAACGTCCCCCAGCAGTTCTAGAGCCTTTGCCCTGGCATTATCTATCGTAAGGTCTGGAAAACGGCCAAGCGTGGCCCGGATGAATTTCCCATTACGCTTTCTGGAGATACAGAAGCTTTTAACTCCGCTAACACCCACGCGAATACGTAGGCCATTAACAACGGTATCACCATACTCAACCTGACCACTATCAGCAGGCGGCAGGCTTTCAAGTCTGGATTTAGTAAATTTGAATGTTTCCACAAACACCCCATACCAAGCGATCAGGGTATCCTGAGAATCGCTTGTTTTGCTCTAGGATACCTATAGGATACCGCAAAGGAGTATTTTAGAGTATTTCTGGTTATTTATACAGTGATTTAAAAACACTTAACTAACTGAAAATTATATATAAGTATTTTTAGGTAAGAAGTTGCATCCTAACTCATAATCGCTTGGTCGTTGGTTCAAACCCAACAGGGGCCACCAAATTTTAGATTTAAAATCATATAATTAAGCCACTCGAAAGAGTGGCTTTTTTGTTCCTGAATTTTAAAATGGCACCACAAACCGCTGAGCAGCGCGCATGGCTTAGCGTGTTGTCGCTATCCCATTAAGAGGATAAAAAGTCCGTTATAACGCAGGGAAAATTTGCGCTTACGCTAAAACAGATAGCATTCTGCCTTAGCAAAATATTGCTCAGAGCATCTCGGGCAGCCCATAACCGCCGCACTCCTGTTGACTTCTGTCTAACTACGCAACGTAGTCTTGAAATATCTTTCATTCCTGCAATGCTGGAATTCATACTACTCACGATAAATGTAACAACACAGGTCAATTTCCGAAAAATAACCATAGCCTGCGCCAGCTGATCGAAATCAACGCGTTCCTCCCCCGCTCTTATATATAACCCGCTGACTTACAAAAAGGATGAAATAATGAAAATACGGGATATATCAATCAGTACCTGTCTGGCACTGTTATTAATGGGTTGCGTAGCTAAACCACCCATGACGACGGAAAATGAAAGAGGCCGCCGCGTTTGCTTTTAATGTCGATGCTTCGCAGGTGACAATTTCCGATGCGAGGCAGCAGGATGTGAAAAACAACTTTGTGGTCACCATCGGCAAAACCAGCCATCGCTGCTATGTGACGAAGGCCGCCGAGCCGAAGCTTTACGGGCTGATCCCGCTGGGCGGCGGTAGCACCGTCTCGAATGCCATCTGCGCCGGCGCCAACCCGACGCTAGCGAGCAAAACCTGCGACGCCCTGTCGCAAAAAGCGGGCCGCTGCTGAGCCTTTGCGCAGAAGAAGGCCGCTAACTGCGCATTTAGTCACTTTTTCTGCCGTTTTACCGCGGTCGCTTAGTTCAGCGACCGCACCTGCTGATAAGAATTGAGCCGTTCCCGCAGCGAGGTGAGCCAGACATCCGGCTCCTGACGGCAGATTTCGGTGAGGATCGGCGTCAGCACCAGCTCGGCTTCATGGAAGTCGGTCCACTCCGGCGGCTCCAGTGAAAAAGGATCGTTCATCAGCCAAATCACCATCGGCGTCCAGGCGCGCGGATCCAGTTGCAGATAATCCTGACAGCGCATCATATCTCGGGTCCGCGCCTCATCGGGGACGACATCCTTTCCCACCGCGGCGCAACTCATTGCCAGTACTGTTATTCCTGCCATCAGATGTTTCCAAACCCATTTTCGCCAGAAGGCGCGTTTTTCTTTCGCCATTGTTATTATTTTACCTGCCAGTTGTCGCCGGACGATATTCCCGAGAACTCACCTTAATAAGAGCAGATTAATCGTTTGCATTTTTTTTAACAGCAGACCGCGCTGAAGCAAGTGAACGCCCGTTCCTACAGCTGTCATCCAGCTATGCAAATATATTCGTCTGGCTCAGCTCCACAATATTTCCCTGGCCCAAAACGATTTGTGTTACAATTACGCCTTATAACGGCATCGATAAAAATAACCGCCGCACCTGCACCAGGCATCGCCCTTCTTTTTTCATATCAGGATTTACGCCCCCATGAATGCGATAATCATTGACAATCATCCATTGGCTCGTATCGCCATTCGCAACCTTCTCGACAGCAACGGTATTACCGTCGCGGCAGAGCTCGACAGCGGCGCTCATGCCGTGCAGACCGCGGAAAGCATGCAGCCTGACCTGCTCATCGTCGACGTCGATATTCCAGAGCTCAGCGGTATCGAGGTGCTGGAGCAGCTGCGCAAACGCCGCTACCAGGGAACAATCATCATCATTTCCGCTAAGAATGAACTGTTCTACGGCAAACGCAGCGCCGACTGCGGAGCAAATGGTTTTGTGAGTAAAAAAGAGGGAATGAATAATATCCTCGCCGCAATCGACGCAGCCAATAATGGCTACAGCTATTTCCCCTTTTCACTGGAACGCTTCTGCACCCACGGCATCACCGATCAGGACCGGCTGGATACGCTGTCAACGCAGGAGATGAAGGTGTTCCGCTATATTCTCAGCGGCGTCGACTACACCACCATCGGCAGCAAAATGAATATCAGCAATAAAACGGTAAGTACCTATAAGGTCCGTCTGATGGATAAATTAGGCTGCAGCACCCTGCTTGAGCTATATGACTTTGCGCAACGCAATAAAATAGGGTGATGGCATGGCGGTTCGTCTTATTTTATCCGTCGTTGTCGGGCTGGCGCTGAGCCTCTCGCCTGCCGCGTATGCCATGAAACAGCTGGAGCTGAAGAGCCATTCTCATATCGCGGCGATCGATATCCCGCTTAGCGGTAAGGAGAAAGCATGGCTGGCGGCGCAGCCGACGCTGACCGTCGGGACCTGGCTTCCCGAGAGGACACCTATCGTCTATGACGGCGACGAGAAAAGTTATCAGGGCATTAACGCCGACTATCTGGCGCTGATGGCGCACAGCCTCGGACTGAAGGTGATTATCCGCCAGTATGACACCGAGCAGCAGGCGCTCACCGCCCTGGCCGACCGCCAGGTGGATACCCTGCTCACTCAGGTGGCGCACCGGGATGCGCTCGCCCCGGGCCTGGATCAATCCGCGCCGCTGCTTAAAACCTGGCCGACGCTGGTCACCTCGCTGAAATCCCCTCTGCCGCCGCTGACCACTGACCGCCGCGTCACGCTGGCCTGCACCCGCGATTGCGCTTTTTTCGATATTATTCAGCAGGCGTTTCCCAACGCCAAAATCACCCTTTATGATAGCGACTATCAGGCTCTCGCCTCGGTGGTCAGCGGCGAGAATCAGTATTTTATCGGCAACAACATCACCACTGGCCACTGCATCTCGAAATATTTCTCGCAATCGCTGGTTATCGCGCACTATTTTCGTCAGCAGGAGCAACACAACCGCTTTGTCACCCGTGACGATCGGCCAGAGCTGCATCAACTCTTCGACCGTTTTATCCATGCCGTCGACAGCGACACCGCGATGCGGATCATGCAAAACTGGCTCAACCGTGGCGATCTGTCGTTTCTCAATACCCCGCTTACCTTTAGCCCCGAAGAGCAGCGCTGGCTGCAGAAGCATCGTCGCGTCCGCCTGCTGGTGAACCCCTATTTTCCGCCATTTACCCTGGTGGATAACGAGGATGAACTGCGCGGCATCATGGCCGATATGCTGAATATTGTCTCACTCCAGACCGGCCTGCAGTTTGACCCCATTCTGGTGCGCAACCGTCAGGCTCTGGCAAAGCGCATGGAAAAAGAGGACTGGACGATCATGCCCGCCGCCACCCTGACCCCACAGCCGCAGGCCTACGTCACCCTCAGCGATCCGCTCATTAACGTGGCCTTTGTGCTGGTCGCCCGCGGCAGCGCCCCCGACCAGCATCTGCTGACGCGCTCGGCACGGATCGCCCTGCCGGTCGGGCCTATCGCCGCCCATGATCTGAAAGCGCGTTTTCCGCTGATTAACTGGGTGGAAACGGATAACGTTGGCGTCGCCATGAAGATGGTAGAGGAAGGCGAAGTGGATGCCGCCGTAGCCTCGGAGCTTTCCGCCCGCTATATGATTGACCACTACTATCCACAGGGTCTGCACTACACCCGCATTGATGGACTCCCCGTCGCGGCCATTCGGCTGGCCATCCCGCGCGATGAACCGGTGCTGGCCGCCATTCTTAACAAAGCGCTGCAGGTTATTCCGCCACGGGATATTCTGCAGATGACCGAGAAGTGGTCGAAAATCTCCAGTCAGCAAATAGAGAACTGGAGCCAGTACAGCCGCCAGTTTTACCAGCTGATCGCCTTTGCGCTGGTGCTGATCGCCATCAGCCTCGGCTGGGGACTCTCCCTGTGTCGGGAAGTGCGCAAACGCAAAGACTCCCAGCAGCGGCTCGAGGAGGAGCTGGCGCAGAAGGAGGCCCTCTCCTGTGCGCTGGAACGCGAAAAAGACAAAGCGATTCAGGCGACAAAAGCCAAGAGCCGCTTTCTGGCCAGCATGAGCCACGAGCTGCGCACGCCGGTGAGCGCCATCGTCGGCTTTCTGGAGCTGCTGGCGAAACCTGAGCTGAACGTCAGCCAGCGTAAAGAGGCGATCGAGCTGGCGGGGTCGACGGCGCAAACCCTGCTGGGACTTATCGGCAATATTCTTGATATCGACAAGATTGAATCGGGAAAATACCAGGTTACCCCGCAGTGGAGCGATGTCGCACAGTTAGTGTCGCAGCAGTGTCATACCTTCGATGCGCTGGCGCAGCAAAAGGGCATCGATCTGCACTACCATAACGCGCTGCAGGAAGGGACCATGCTGTGGGTCGACCCGCAGGCGCTACGGCAAATCCTCAATAATCTCATCGGCAATGCGCTGAAGTTTACCGTCGAAGGCGCAATTCAGGTCTCCTGCCGGCTGACGCCGGCGAATGAGACACAGGGAGAGTTGGCCCTCATGGTTAGCGACAGCGGCTGCGGGATCAGTGAAGCAGAGCAGGCCACCCTCTTCCACCGCTATGCCCAGGCGCGCCAGGGACGACAGCAGACCGGCTCCGGACTGGGGCTGGTCATTTGCAAAGAGCTGGTTGCGCTGATGCAGGGTCGCCTGGAGATGGTCAGCCGTCCGGGCGTGGGGACCACTTTCACTATCACGCTGCCGGTCAAGGCGAGCCGCTGCGCGATCCACGCGCCGCAGGCGTCGCCCGCCAGACCGCAGGCTCTACCCGGGCTGGCGATACTGATAGCGGACGATCACCCCACCAACCGGCTACTGCTCAAGCGCCAGCTCAGCACTATCGGCTATAGCGTCGATGAAGCCTGCGACGGTGAAGAGGCAGAGAATAAGCTCGCCAGCAAACATTACGATCTGCTGATAACGGACCTCAATATGCCGAAGAAAGATGGCCTGGCGCTGGCGGCCTCGCTACGCCGTCGCTATCCGGGCCTGGTAATTTGGGGCGTGACTGCCAGCGCGCTGCCGCAATCGCGGGAGGCGTGTCTGGCCAGCGGCATGAATATGTGTCTGTTTAAGCCGGTGTCGGTCCAGACGCTGAGTCATGAGCTCAGCCGTTTAGCGGTGGGCCGCGCATCACCTCACGCTACCCGGCACCTGAAGCTCAGCGTGCTGAGCGAGAATACGGGGGGAGACCAGGCGCTGATGAATGAGATGCTGGAGACGTTCCGCGATGCGTCGGCCGCGGATTTACAGGCTGCCGGACAGGCAATCGCCCGGCATGAGCCGCAGATCTTTCTGCGGGCGCTGCACCGTCTGCACGGTTCAGCACAAATTCTGGGGATTACTGCGCTACAACAACTGTGCGCCCCTTTTGAGGCAAAGCGGCCTGATTCGCTGACGCCGGCAAGCTGTCTGGAGGTGGTACAGCGCATCACCGGCGTCATGCGCGAGATCGATGGCGAAATCGACGCCCTGATCGGCCGCTAGCCGTACCGCTCGGGCAGTCCGCCTGCCCGAGCGTTAAGGGGACATCCTTGTCAGTTTTTTCCTCTGCGCTCTCTCAGGGTGGAACAAGTATCAGTTGCCTGCCACCAGCATCTCGCTATCCACCACAATGCCCTCTTCAGCGCCCTTCAGCACCAGATTCGCTTCGTAATATTTACCGGCTTTCAGCAGTTCTTGCGCCTGCGCTACCGCCTTACGGGTCTGGTTAAGCGGCATCAGATACTGGTTCTCAATCACGCCAATACCGGCCAGGCGCAGGGTATCGATAGCCCCTTTCTGATCGCCTTTCGCCAGCTTTTCGTTGGCGGATTGGATAGCGCTCTCTTTTTCCGGCGTGGCCACATAGTCTTCAGACAGGGCGATAGAGGCGTTAATGATCACATAGCGATCGGCGATCATTTTGGCTTTAGCATCAGTTTTCACAAACTTCGCCCAGCTGGCATCATCGGCGGCCAGCAGCGCGGCGGCGTCGTCTGTCAGTTTTTTGGCGCTATCCGGCTGGCCATGGAACAGCGCCAGACGGGCGAACTGGATGTCGCGCATCGCATTCGCGCCCTGCACCGCCACCTGCAGCACATCGGCGGCTTCTTTCTGTACCTGCGTCGTGGCTGCCGCGGCTGGCGCTGCCGTCGCGCTATCTGTTGCCCATACCGGAGAGGTACTCATCATGGTTGCCAGCAGGCTCGCCAGAATGACTTTTTTCATCGTTGACTCCTGATTAAAATCGGTAAGCATCACCAAACGCAGCCAGCTTAAAAAATATCGTGGGCATTGAGAATCAGAGCCCGGAAGTAATATTGCGGGCCTGGTCTGACAGCTGTCAGACCAGGCGTATAAAGTGGCCTCGGCGCTCTTATTTACGCCTGCCGATCGCGCGGCCTACTATTTTCCTCAGACCTTTCTTTTGGCCCGCTGAATAAACCCTCACGCTTTTTATTCAGCGTCAGGCCGCCAACCGGGATCTGCGGAGCAATTATGTTTATGTTTAGCCATTACACCTTAAATGCGTTTAGCCCACGCGTCTTCATTCGATATAAACGGCATGCCTGCCTGATGGCGGTATTGCTGTTTATCTGCGGAGCCTGTTGTCTGGCCTGGCCGTTGGTCGCCGGCTGGTATCTCGCCACAGTAACCGGCATGTTATTGATGATCTGCGGCTTCTATTCGCTGTACAGCCTGATTGTCTTCCGCCAGCAGCACTGGAAATCACGCCTGGTGGCGCTGATCTTCGCCATCGCCTGGATCGTGCTCGGCCTGAGCTTTGTCGTCAATCCTCTCAACGGTATGAGCAGTCTGGCCATTTTATTTGGCTTTTTATTTGTTCTCGGCGGTATTTCCCGCATCGTTAACGGATGTCAAACCCGCAAACAAAGCGGCGCTGGCTGGAATATTTTTATCGGCCTGTTGGATTTACTTATCGCTTGCCTGTGGCTGACCATGAACCCGCAGCAAAGCTGGTTATTTATTACCGCCTTTATCGGCGTTGAAATGATATTTAGCGCCATCGGCTTGTTGGTCCTGCGCAATAAAATGAAGCACGCTCAGGCTTAAGCCCTATTTTGTCACTGGAGAAGAAAATGAATTTACCTAAAGCACTCGTATTGACCGTGGCGGCTACCACATTCTGTCTGATGACCAGCC
>ERZ1673734.1646-NODE-1646-length-14060-cov-6.892610_pt1 | contig 14060 bp, 8 predicted proteins | sample MGYA00580199_ERZ1673734 | MGnify/ENA primary metagenome ERZ1673734 (study PRJEB41218, sample SAMN15661742) | gut metagenome | host: Homo sapiens | place: Canada: London | collected 2015-08-20/2019-03-30 | study: EMG produced TPA metagenomics assembly of...
GAAATAGAGGCAGTTGAGCGACTTGCAAACAAGAAAGTACGTAACGCCATCGCTCTTGACGAGCATCGCAATGTCCCTATTGCGGAAGCTAAAGCGATGGGTGCCATGGCATTGTTCGGAGAGAAATATGGGGAAGAAGTCCGCGTTATCAAATACGGCGACTCTGTTGAGCTCTGCGGAGGTACGCACGTGCCAAATACTGGCAACATTGGAATTATAAAGATTGTTTCAGAAGGAAGTATCGCCGCCGGCATACGACGCATTGAGGCAATAACTGGCGAAAATGTGGAAAACGCAATCCACGAGTTGCAGAACACGATAAAATATGTTGGCTCACTGCTCAACTCTTCGGATATAAAGAAGGCTGTCAAGAAAACAATCTCTGAAAATGCCGAATTGCGGAAAGATGCTGAAGACATGGCAATCGAACGCATCAAGAACCTTAGTTCTCAACTTCTTGGGAAGAAAGAAACACTGCCAAACGGCATCCAATTGACATCATTGGGCGGTATGCGCATTCCAGACATTGTCAAAGGAGTGGCATTTGCCATACGTGAGGCCTCCCCTACAAAAACAGCATTTATAGCAGCAACCGTAAGTCCGGAGAAGAAACCTATGCTTACCGTAATGCTTACAGACGACCTTGTGAAAGAAGGACTTAACGCTGCGTCAATTGTACGTGAGGCAGCAAAGGCAATCAAAGGTGGTGGCGGTGGCCAACCTGGATTCGCACAAGCAGGCGGTAAAAATGCTGATGGGTTGCACGACGCTTTCAATGCTCTGATTGCAGCGGTCAAGGAATAGAAAACATCTCTCTCAACACTACAGTCATCGGATACATCAATAGCATTGCGTGTCCGATGACTTTTTCTATAACTTTTTTGCTGTAACTAAATTTATTTTGGAGGATAAGCCGCAATTATGTGATAAATTTTTATTATCTTTGCACGTAAAATCCGATTTTAAATAACAACATCTGAATGAGACAATTAAAGATTTCAAAATCAATCACCAATCGTGAAAGCGCATCGCTTGATAAGTATCTTCAAGAAATTGGACGAGAAGACCTTATCTCTGTAGAAGAAGAAGTTGAGTTGGCTCAACGTATTCGAAACGGCGATCAGCGGGCATTGGATAAATTGACGCGCGCAAATCTTAGATTTGTTGTTTCTGTAGCAAAACAGTATCAGAACCAGGGATTGAGTCTGCCAGACTTGATCAACGAGGGTAATTTGGGCTTGATTAAAGCCGCTCAGAAATTCGATGAAACACGCGGTTTCAAATTTATCTCATATGCAGTTTGGTGGATTCGCCAATCGATTTTGCAGGCATTGGCAGAGCAATCAAGAATTGTCCGACTACCTTTGAATCAAGTTGGTTCGCTAAACAAAATTAGCAAAGAGCTTTCTAAATTCGAACAAGAAAACCAGCGTCGTCCTTCAGCAGAGGAACTTGCCAACCGACTCGACATTCCGGTAGAGAAAATCTCAAGTACAATCAGTGTTTCCGGTCGTTCCATCTCTGTAGACGCACCATTTGCCGAAGGAGAGGACAACTGTATGCTTGATGTGTTGACCAACGACGACCCCCCCATGGCAGACTCTTCGCTCAATCAAGAGTCGCTGTCGAAGGAGGTTGACCGAGCATTGAACCAATTGCATGACCGCGAACGCGAAATCTTAAAAATGTTTTTTGGCATAGGTTGTCAGGAAATGACTTTGGAAGAGATTGGTGACAAATTCGATTTGACACGAGAGCGTGTGCGCCAAATTAAAGAGAAAGCAATCCGTAAATTGAAAGGACAAAAGAGCAGACTCTTAAAATCGTATTTATAGTTAAGAACAATTATAAAATGCAACGAATCCCGGCTATTTCAGTCGGGATTCGTTGCATTTTATAACTAAAAAACATTTGTCCCCGTGAACCATCTCGGCCGAATCGTTGTTTCTTGAACAAAACTTATCCGTGAATAACAACAAGAAGCTAATAGATTAATTTGTATGAGACAGTTAAAGATTTCAAAATCAATCACCAATCGCAACAGTCAATCACTCGAAAAGTATTTACAGGAAATTGGCAAAGAGGACCTCGTTTCAACAGATGAGGAAGTTGAGTTGGCTCAGCGAATCAGACAAGGCGACCAAAAGGCATTGGATAAATTGACGCGCGCAAATCTTAGATTTGTCGTTTCTGTAGCAAAGCAGTATCAGAACCAAGGATTGAGCCTGCCAGATCTGATTGACGAGGGTAATTTAGGCTTGATAAAAGCAGCTAGAAAGTTTGATGAGACCAGAGGTTTCAAATTCATCTCATACGCAGTTTGGTGGATTCGCCAATCGATTTTGCAGGCATTGGCGGACCAGTCGCGAGAAATCAGACTGCCGTTGAATCAAGTAGGTTTAAACAATAGAATAAGCAAGGAAATCTCCAAATTTGAGCAGGAAAATCAACGCCGCCCGTCAGCGGAAGAACTTGCGCAGCGCCTTGATATGCCATTGGAAAAGGTGGCAAGTGCCCTAAAAGCCTTCTACCGCACTGTGTCGGTCGACGAGCCTGTCGCTGACGGAGATGACAAATGTATGGCCGACACGCTTGCCAACGATGACGTGCCAAGCACTGACGCCACGCTGACGCAAGAATCACTGTCGAAGGAAGTTGACCGAGCATTGAATCAATTGCAAGGTAAAGAGCGGGAGATTTTAAGGCTGTGTTTCGGCATTGGCTGCAGAGAGATGACATTGGAGGAGATTGGTGACAAGTTCAATTTGACGCGGGAACGAGTGCGCCAAATCAAAGAGAAGGCAATCCGCAAATTGAAAGGGGAAAAAAGCGCATTGCTAAAGTCATATCTATAAGACGTTGTCACCATTTTGCACAAAAATGGTGACAACGTCTAAAGAAAATCGAGTGGGAGGAGTTTACCGCCTACTCGATTTTAATTTATAAAAATCAAAAACGATCAATTCCGTCCAGTCCGCGTAATCTTGTTTTTAATGTTTTCGTTAAATACCGATTCCTTCATTAATGATTCAACGGAGATGTGCATTCTGTAGCGCCAATAGTGCTTCGCAATCGCAGGAACATTGATTTGTTCATCGTTTGGATTCTCTTTGCGCAATTTTCCGTCAATCGACATCCAGTCCTGCCAAGGAAGTACCGTCAACATTGATGGCGACTCAAGATGCTGGCTCACAATAATGTCGCAAAGCCATGGCTCTGCATAAAATGGCGCGTCCCCCTCCTGGTGCAACATAGTGTTGTAGAACCGTTGGGTTTTGTCGTGGTTTTCCTCCCACCATTGTCTGATTCCACCCATATCATGGGTCGATGTAGTGCATACCGACAAATATGGATATTGATATGGATTGCCAAACTCGTCTTCTGGATTTTTGGGCATTCTTTGTATTTCCAGCGACAGAATCTGAAGTTGCTTCATCACCGCCGGCACACAGTCTGGAATCATTCCCAAATCCTCACCGCACACAAGCATATCTGTTGAGTTTACCAAAGCCGGAAGTTTCCACATAGCCTTTCCATACCAGAAATCATTGTGACGATGGTAATAGAAGTCGTTATACATTCTGTTGAAGCACCACTTCTCATAATCATTCAGCGACCTATAGATGTAGGTGAATTGTGCTGAGATTCGAGGATGGTATTTGCCATGTTCTTCTGGGTCCTCGATGAAAAGCACTTCATCAAGCAAGCCGCACAGGGCGTTTTCCAATTTATTGTTCTTGTCGTTTTTCTCATACGACGCAAACAACTCCGCAACTTTCTGTTGCGTATCAACTTCAGGTTTCAGTTTGTAGCGTCCCCCTCCTATCGATTCCAGATATAGCGATTTTGCCTCTTCGGTATATTCTCCAAAGAAATCGGCAAGGAAGTAGTCCATAATATATGGTTTGCATTGGAGATCCGGATTTATCCAGAAGTCATAATTGTTGCGCATTTCATCTGGTGTATATGGTAACGCCGGGTTGAACACACCCAACAAGCCATGCACCGCCGACATGGGGATTTGCCAGATTCGGAAGAAGCCAAGGATATGGTCTATTCGATACAGGTCGAAATATTCCGACATCTTGCGCATCCTGTTTTTCCACCATTTAAAGCCATCCTGACTCATACGCTCCCAATTATATGTCGGTAATCCCCAATTCTGACCAAGCACTGAGAAGTCATCAGGCGGCGCTCCCGCTTGGCTGTTCAGATTAAACAAATCTGGGTCAACCCAAGCATCCGCACTTGCGCGGCTGATACCGATAGGTATGTCACCTTTCAACACAACACCGTGCTTGTGTGCATAATCACAACTATCTTTCAGTTGTTTGTCAAGGTTGTATTGGATGTAATATGTCAGGTTGATTTCATCAGCATTGTCTTTGCACAACTCGTCGACAAGACTTTCGTCGAATTTTGAATACTTATCCCATTTGGTAAAGTCGGCAGTTCCAAATTTGTCACGCAACAAGCAGAATGCTGCATAATTCTTCAGCCAATACTCATTTTTTGCAAAGAACGATTTAAAGTTCTCCGTCTTCAAGGTCTTGGCTCCTGATTCGGCAAAGATTTCTCTCACATATTCAAGTTTGCCCGCATTGACACGCTCATAGTCGACTTGCGGAAGCGCATTCAACTCTACTGCCAGATTATTGAAATATTCCTGACGCTGATTGTCCTTCAGCTTGCCCAATGCCGGAATGTTCAAATACATCGGATGCAGTGCATAAGTCGAATTAGCTTTATATGGATAGGAATCCACCCATGTGTGAGTCATTGTAGTGTCGTTGATTGGTAGAATCTGCAAGACACGCTGCCCTGTCGCCGCCAGCCAATCAACCATTTTCTTTATGCTGAGGAAGTCGCCGGCGCCGAAATCCTCGTCGGTGCGGATTGAGAACACCGGAATAGCTGTACCTGCGCCCTTCCATAGCGCAGCGGAATCGTTGAATCTCAAGCCTGCGACAACAATACATCCGTTTTTGTCTGGAGCCGATATGTCAAGCACCCGGTTATTGCACCCTTCCCACGATTCAGTGCCGGTGTGTCTGTTTTTCTTGAAGAATTTATACTCCACCTGTTCCTCTTTTTCAGGAAATTGGAAAGCAACCGACCATATCGGATAATTGCAATCGGTAAGCGCCAACGCGTTCTCCTGGTTCCAATTTCCAAGCACATCGCAATTGCCTGTCACAAACAAGTCCTCGTCAGGTCTTACCGACGGAGCAAAAATCTCCAACGTGACGCCACCACATTGATGAGGCAGCGCATCGTTTTTGTTTTCACGATGGAATATAGAATTGACAAACATCGACGAGTAGAAAGATTTGTCATAGGGCTGGTCATTCCAGGAATCCAAGATTTCATAGACCTTGATTTCTTTTCCAAACGTGAACAAGTGAGGCTTGCCCCACTCCTTGCGAACTGCGCCATTGTCGTTTCGGACAATATAACAATACTCAAAAGATTTGACATTACGCTTAATATCCACCTCTGTAGACCAAATGCCGTCCTCGTAGGTCATTTTCAACGCCTTGGACTCATTCCATTCGCCCAATTCCTTAACACTGCCCAAAAGATATAAGCTTTCTCCCCAGGCAGTGTTGTAGCCAATTCTAAATAACAATTTCATAGGTTAATATATTTACTTAATGAATATTCCATAGGTTAGTTTCTCTATCCGCATCTTGATGTGCCGCACGAAGTGCAAATCAAACAGCCCTCTTGGTATATCAATGTTTCTTGTCCGCAATTAGGACATTTCTGACCTTTGGCTTTGGTGCCTTCCGGCAAATACTTCTTCAAAGCCCGCTCAACGCCCATTTTCCAGGTGTTGATAGATTCGCTGTTGAGCTCGAGTCCACCAACCAGCTTCATCACTTGGTCAATCGGCATGCCATAGCGCAACACGCCTGATATCAATTTGGCATAATTCCAATACTCAGGATTGAACTTGTCAGAGAGGCCCTCTATTGTCGTCTTGTATCCACGCTTATTGATGAACTGAAAATCATAGCGCTTGTTGCCATTCTCGTCAATAGCCTTGATGATTTTTCCTTTGCTCACAGATTTCGGACAGAAGATGCCATCTTCATCATCTGCAAGACCGGTAAATATTTCATAAGGTCTTCCATCGATAAGTCCGACAAACGCAATCCATTTCTCTTTGTTGTTCTGGAACCTGACAACATCCGCCTCCAATTCAATCGGTCGTTTAAGCACATGGCGCTCCTCAAAACCTGTGTGGACTGGAGCCTCCACCTTCTTTTTCTCCTTTTGAGTCGACACAAGAACTCCTGAGCGTGAACCGTCACGATACACGGTGCATCCCTTGCATCCAGCTTTCCACGCTTCCATATACAGCTCGTTTATCAGATCTTCGGTCACATCCGACGGCAAGTTGATTGTAACACTTATTGAATGGTCAACCCATTTTTGGATTTCTCCCTGCATCTTAACCTTCTCATGCCAGTCAATGTCGTTTGCTGTGGCTTTGTTGTACGGAGATTTCGCCACCAATTCATCCAACTCCTCTTGTGAGAACTTTTCTTTGCGTTTGATGCCATTCGCATCCATCCAGGATATAAACTTATGGTGATAAACTACATATTCTTCAAACGCATCACCAGTTTCGTCTACATAATCCACATGTACGCCTGGCTCATTCGGGTTAACCTTGCGACGGCGCTTATATACAGGCATAAAGACCGGCTCTATGCCGGATGTGGTTTGTGTCATCAAGCTTGTAGTTCCCGTCGGGGCGATTGTCAAGCATGCAATGTTGCGTCGCCCGTATTTTATCATCTCATCATACAAAGAAGGGTCGGCGTCCTTCAATCGGTTTATGTAAGGATTTGCCTCTTCCCTCTTGGCGTCGTACAAAGAGAATGCGCCACGCTCCTTTGCCATCTCGACCGAAGACCAGTAGGCCGCAAGTGCCAACGTCTTGTGTACAGACACAGAGAAAGCCGTAGCCTTTGGAGTTCCATAACGGAAGCCCATTGCGGCAAGCATATCTCCTTCCGCTGTTGTTCCAAGTCCAGTACGTCGTCCAGCCAAAGTCTTGTTGCGGATTTTCTTCCACAGATTCAATTCTGTGGCTTTAACTTCTTCCGTTTCTGGATCGGACTCTATTTTGGCAATGATTTTATCAATTTTTTCCATTTCCAGATCGATGATGTCGTCCATCAGTCGCTGAGCACATCTGATGTGCTGTCGGAAAAGGTCAAAGTCAAATTCTGCTTCGGCTGTGAAAGGATTTTTTACGTATGAATACAGGTTTACAGCAATAAGCCGGCAGCTGTCATACGGGCACAACGGAATTTCGCCACAAGGATTTGTGGATATCGTTTTAAACCCTAAGTCAGCGTAACAATCAGGGATAGACTCTCGCGTTATCGTATCCCAGAAAAGCACACCTGGTTCAGCGCTCTTCCACGCATTATGCACAATCTTTCGCCAAAGGGCGTTTGCATTTATTTTTTTTGACACATATGGATGCTCGCTGTCAACCGGGAATTTCTGTTCATATTCCGCATCGGCTTCTGCCGCCCGCATGAACTCGTCGTCGACGCATACCGACACATTGGCACCCGTAACTTTGCCTTCTGTCATTTTCGCATCGATGAATGCCTCGCTGTCGGGATGCTTTATTGAAACCGACAGCATCAACGCTCCGCGACGTCCATCTTGCGCAACTTCTCTTGTGGAATTTGAGTAGCGCTCCATAAACGGCACCAACCCCGTTGACGTAAGAGCGGAATTTTTCACAGGCGAACCCTTTGGGCGCACATGTGAGAGGTCGTGCCCCACGCCGCCTCTGCGCTTCATCAGCTGCACTTGCTCCTCGTCGATTTTGATGATGCCTCCATAAGAGTCCGGAGCACCGTCAAGACCGATTACGAAACAATTTGACAACGACCCTACTTGATAATTGTTTCCGATTCCTGCCATCGGGCTTCCTTGCGGCACAATGTATTTGAAATCTTTCATCAAGTTGAAAATGTCAGTTTCCGACAAAGGGTTCGTGTATTTGCTTTCAATACGTGCCAATTCCGATGCCAATCGGTGGTGCATATCGTCCGGCGTCTTTTCATAAATGTTTCCGTATGAGTCCTTCAAAGCGTATTTGTTGACCCAGACGCGAGCGGCGAGTTCATCGCCTTTAAAATAGTCACATGAGGCATTGAAAGCCTCGTCGTAAGAATATATGTTTATCTCCACAGCTTTGTTTGATTTAATAATAGTTACTGATGCTTCTCATTCATCAATGCAAAGATTGCAAAATTTCCAGTATTCTCAAAATATATTTCGACTATTTTGTCCTCATTGGCGTTTGTTCTATTTTGCGACATTCCGGATTTATTGACTACCTTTGCAATAAAAACAATAAATTATGAATATGGATTTCTTCTTTAATCGTAAAACCATAAGAAAATACAAATCAGAAGCCATTCCCAGCGACACCATTGAGCGCATGCTTGATGCTGCGGCTCAATCCCCGACAACTGGAGGAATGCAACTTTACAGTGTTGTCATAACAACTGACACCGACATAAAAGAAGAATTGGCAAAAAGCCATTTCAATCAGCCGGCGGCAACCGGAGCACCAATGCTATTAACTTTCTGCGCCGACTTCAACCGTTTTATAAAATGGTGTGAGCAAAGCAATGCTAAGCCAGGATTCGGCAATTTCCAATCATTTGTCGCTGCGTTTCTCGACGCCACCATTTTTGCCCAGCAATTCTGCACCATAGCCGAGATGAACGGACTTGGATGCTGCTACCTCGGCACGACAACATACAATGCCCCACAAATTGCCAAAACGCTTAATCTTCCACAATACGTTGTCCCTATCGTGACTCTGTCTGTCGGCATTCCCGATGATGATTCAGCCAAATCGGAGCGAATTCCATTGCAAGGAATCATACACAAGGAGCGATATGCTGATTATTCCACAACCGACATCTCTAATCTTTACAAAGAAAAGGAAGAGTTGCCGGCAAACATCAATTTTGTCAAGGAAAATGGAAAGGATTCATTGGCTCAGGTGTTTACGGATGTCAGATATTCTAAAGAAAACAACGAGACTTTCTCTAAAATATTTTTTGATTTTATTGAGCAGCAAGGATTCAAGTTCAGCAAATAGCCTTGAATATCTTCAAGAATTCATGAATGCCTATCGGTCCGAACCGTTTTGAGCAATTCAAGGAGTGAAGCATGGCAGCTCTGCTGTGTTAAAAAATGTTTTATTATCAAGCCCATATTCGTGTCGCTCCACATCAGCGGGAATGGCTTGTAAAGCCGTATGTAGTGCTATTTGCCAGCGATGCAAATAACCTTTTGTAATTGGTTTAAAGTCGACAAAAAGGTTAAAATGCTTTGTATCAACGATATTTTTTTATACCTTTGTCTGCGAAATTTAAAAAAAACGAGAGAAAGAGATCTCTCCATTGCCGAAAATCGGCAGGGGCTTTTCTCAGGTGGACTCCCAAGAAAGCCTTTAGTGTGAACTATAATTTAAATGAATGAGGAGAACATTTACAGCAATTGCGACAATTGCCATATTGTTGGTATTTACATCTTCTTACAACAGCTATGATGTAAGTGTTGATATCAACTCTTTCGCCCCAAACTTTGAAATAAGCAAATTAGGGAATCATTTCAAACTAAGCGAAACGAGAGGCAATTATGTGATAGTCAATTTTTGGACGTCGGACTATGCGGAAGCTCGCATCAGAAACATTCATTACGACAGATTTTTCAAATCCATCGGAAAAAATTTGAGTTTTATTTCTGTTAATTTCGACGACAGCGACAATATGTTCAAAGAGCTTGTCAGAACAGATGGGCTATCAGAAGTATCGCAATTTTACGAAAAAGACGGTATGGAATCCGAAGTGTACAAACGGTATCGTCTAAAGAGCGGAATGAACAGCTATCTTCTTGATAAAGACGGGAAGATTCTTGCCATCAATCCGACGCAGCAACAGTTGACTAAATATTTTTGTCAATAGCCACACATGCCGGAACAATTGAAAAATTGTTCCGGCTTTTTATTAAGAAATTGTTTGGCATTTTTTTTGCTATAGGATATATAAAATAAATTTTGACAATGATTGATTTTACAGACAGCAAGTTGGTCGAAGAAGATGGAAGCCCACAAATATGCCAAATCTTCACAGATGTAAAAGCCAACGAAAATACTGACAACGATATAGACCCACAGTCATTTACGTCCGATGTTCCTATCTTGGCGCTTCGGAATATGGTGCTGTTTCCCAATGTCGCAATTCCAGTAGCGGTTGGCCGCGACAAATCTTTGGCACTAATTGAAGCGGCACAAAAAACGAAAACGCCAATCGGCGTAATCTGCCAAAAAGACGCAAAAGACGAGGACCCCGGTCAGGATGGTCTATATCAAATAGGCGTAGTCGCAGAAATTATACGAGTGTTGGAATTTCCAGACAATTCCACAAACGTCATCATCCAAGGCAAATACCCATTCCAACTCGACAGTGTGACAAGCACCAAGCCTTTCTTGAGGGCTAACATCACGCCACTTGAAGAAGAATACCCATTGTCAGACGACAAGGAGTTCAACGTACTGGTGACAAGTCTTCGTGAAATCACATTGAAGATGCTCGACAAGTTGGGTAACAAGATGAACGAATTGACTTTTGCCATAAAAAACATCGACAATCCAGTTCATCTGATTGATTTCTTGTGCGCGAACTCCCCTTTGGAACCCAATGTCAAACAGCGGTTGCTGTCCAACCTTTCGATAAAGCAACGGGCATATTCCCTATTTATGTATCTCAACAGAGAGTCTCAACTGGTTGACATCCGCGCAGACATTGAGTCAAGAACACAGAAAGATATTTCCGAGCAACAACGGGCACATTTCCTTCAGCAGCAAATCCGCACAATTCAGGATGAGCTTGGAGACACCGACGAGCACGATATTGACGAGCTTTATCAAAGAGCCGAGCAGAAACTGTGGAATGAGGATGTCAAGAACACATTCAAAAAGGAGATGCGCAAACTTGAACGTCTACAGCCACAAACTCCAGACTATTCTGTGCAGTACAACTATTTGGAGACACTTCTCGACTTGCCCTGGAATGAATATACAGAAGACAATTTCGATATTCCCAATGCAGAAAAACAGCTCGACAAAGACCATTTCGGACTGGACAAGGTAAAAGAGCGCATTCTTGAGCATTTGGCAGTGCTTAAGCTGCGAGGCGATATGAGAGCCCCAATCTTATGTCTATATGGTCCTCCGGGAGTCGGCAAAACCTCTCTTGGCAAGTCGATAGCGGAAGCCTTGCATCGCAAATATGTGAGAATGTCGCTTGGCGGACTGCATGACGAAGCGGAAATCCGAGGCCATCGCAAGACATATATAGGTGCTATGCCGGGACGAATCATACAAGGTTTGATTAAGAGCAAGTCATCGAATCCGGTATTTGTTTTGGACGAGATTGACAAACTTGGCCAAGATTTCAAGGGTGACCCGTCGTCGGCATTACTAGAGGCATTGGATCCTGAACAGAACTGCCATTTCCACGACAACTATGTGGACGTTGACTACGACCTGTCGCGTGTGATGTTTATCGCCACCGCCAATACCCTATCAACCCTTTCTCAGCCATTGCTTGACCGTATGGAGCTGATAGATGTGTCAGGTTACATTTTGGAAGAGAAGGTTGAAATCGCAAAGAAATTCTTGGTTCCGAAACAGTTGAAAGAACACGGATTCGAGGAAAAGGAGATTTCTTTCCCTAAAAAGGTTCTTGTGAAAATTGTGGAATCCTACACACGAGAATCAGGAGTCAGACAACTAGAAAAGAAAATAGCAAAAGTGATGCGCCGCATCGCATTGCAGAAAGCGAGCGGAAAGCCTTTTGAAAAGACTGTTTCTATCGACGGCCTTAAAGAGTATCTAGGACAGGAGGAATTCAGCCTTGACCGCTACGAGGGAAACGATCAAATCGGAGTTGTGACCGGTCTTGCGTGGACTGCTGTCGGAGGAGAGATTTTGTTTATCGAGTCATCTCTGTCAAAAGGCAAAGGCGAGAAGCTGACTCTTACCGGAAACCTCGGAGACGTGATGAAGGAATCGGCGGTTATTGCCCTACAATATTTGAAAGCCAATTGCAACAAATTCGGCATATCGCCTGACATATTCGACAGTTACAATGTGCACATTCACGTTCCAGAGGGTGCAATTCCTAAGGACGGGCCATCAGCCGGTGTCACCATGGCGACATCTTTGGCATCTTCTTTCACGAAAAGAAAAGTTAAGGACCACATTGCGATGACCGGAGAGATTACACTACGCGGGAAAGTGCTTCCTGTAGGCGGCATCAAAGAAAAAATTCTTGCGGCCAAACGTGCAGGGATTACAGATATTATTCTGTCGAAGGAAAATAAGAAAGACATTCTGGAGATTAAACCGTTATATTTGAACGGTCTGACATTCCATTATGTCTCAACAATCAAAGATGTTCTTGACCTGGCCCTGACAAACGAAATCGTTACAGAATAAAATGAATTATTGCTGTCCGATAAAACTCAGAAAAAGCAATAAAGTATGACTCGAAAGCTAATTTTACGGCGTTCGAGTCATACTTTTTGTTTATTAAGCCCACCTTAATCAAAAAGAGATGGTTCAGAAGGTGCATCGAAAGCCTTGGAAAGAATGATATCCCATTCCTTTTCGGGGTTGTTGAACAGACTGTAGAAATCGACGTAGTACATCAGTGCTATCCTGACCGCCATAAAACCGTCAGGAGCCTGATACATTCGGGGAAAGAATATGTCGGCAAGAGGCATATAAATCATGGTATATGACCTCAAATATGGCTTCCTGACGCCTTTTGTTGGCATCGGCGAGTGTACTGCGTCCAATCTTGAATGTGATTCCTCTTTGTTCACCGACGACAGACGGTTCTCTCCGAGTATCAGATTCTCAAAGTCGGGAATGTCCTCTATGTACCGCTTGTTGCCCGATGCGTGGTCTATTGCGGACATAAACTCCTGTAGTCCGAGCATACTGTTCTGCAACGCCTCCTTCGTTTGGAAGCCTTTGCTCTTGACCTTCTTCTCATACTCGTCCCGCGCGCTTACTCTTTCTCTCACGCTTCTATCCACGTCCTCCGACACACGTGACGCATAGTCGAAGATGCTCTCGCCCGGCTTCCTGCTGTAGCGTGGCTTATCCTCGTTTTTGGGATTCTCTCTGACGGAGCGGTCGGTTGAATCTGAACCTTTTTTGTCTACTTCTGAAATTTTTCCATCAAAAAGCTTGGGATTTTCAAAATCTTTCACTTTCTTTGCTACATCATCCAAGTTGAGATAGTTAACGTCAGCGAGATCGGTTTGCTGTTTATCTATCAACGCTTGGATTTTTTCTTTGTCTGCATAAAGAAGTTTGTTTTGAGAAATCCAATTCAGCCATTCTGCATTATCTTTTGGAAACACATTTCTCACACTGTTAATTTCAAGTGCTTTCCCTTTCACCACTGGATTTAATGACAATCTGATAATGAAGTTTTTCCCGTCTTTCTGTATTTCTACAATAAGATTTTGAGACTTGTTTCTGTCTCCATATTCAAAGATTGCGATAGGTTTCTGAATAGCATTGACCAGATCCTTAACTTCTGCAATGTCAAAGTTATGCCCAAATTTGGTTGCTTTGTCTTCAAGTCGTTGCGCAGACATTTGTATCGGCAGATTCGGCACTCCCGTAGAAAGCAATATCTCTGACGGCATACCTAATTTGTAGACGTGCCCTTCTTCAAGTTCTCCTTTTAATTGCATTTCAAGTTCCTCATTGAATCTATCATTTGCTTTCTTAACAGCCATCGCCCTCGTCCGCTCCTCAAGGTTCTGCGACACTCTATCCGCCACGTCAAACACGCTCTCACGCTTGGTGGCTCGCTCGGCAGACGGAATGGCATTGTCAAGCAATGGAGCGATGACACCTTCGGTCAATTGCGTTGGGATGCCGTTGCCGACTATGGTGTGCGACAACTGGTCTGTCTCAGGCA
>ERZ1673734.1671-NODE-1671-length-13917-cov-4.185399_pt1 | contig 13917 bp, 7 predicted proteins | sample MGYA00580199_ERZ1673734 | MGnify/ENA primary metagenome ERZ1673734 (study PRJEB41218, sample SAMN15661742) | gut metagenome | host: Homo sapiens | place: Canada: London | collected 2015-08-20/2019-03-30 | study: EMG produced TPA metagenomics assembly of...
ACTGGATGATGCGGAGGAGCTGCTCGGTATCGGCCACATCGGTCAGGCGTTTTTTCCCGTCTGGAGCAGTCATTTTCAAACCGTGACAATTCGTCACGGTTTCATTGCCCTCGGCCTTCAACCGTTGTTTAAGTTTGCGCCAATACGCCGTGGGATCAACGCTGTCCGTCAGTACGCCAACCACATCAACAATTGAGAAATACCATTCTTCCTTTTCTTCATCCCACGCCGTGCGGATACGTTGGTTTTCAAAAAGCTGGATCTTATCCTTTGGCTCCATATATGCATTCTCCTTATTAATCATCCTTCATATGTCCGCTCTCTAACGGCACCATATAGGTGCACTTCTTTTCTTCGTTAAGATAGTTGGTGCAACCATAGAATATGTCACCATTCTTCGGATTCTTTTTGACGATTAAATAACCATCTGTACATTTAGGACATTTCAAAATGTCATGCATATGCGTCCTGTCATTGGTCATGAAGTCGCAAAGTTCTGCCTCGTTTGTGCATATCCAGAGATTCAGGCCATAGTTTTTATTAAACTCGTACTTTAGAGGAAAACCGCATACGGGGCAACGCAAGTTAAACAGGTCCACTACTTGCATATTGAGCTCATCATGTGGAATATTGAAATCCTTAATGAGCTCTACAAGAAATCTGGATGGTTTCGTTTTAGGTGCCGCGATATATACTCTGTTTTTTGTCCGTGTCATCGCCACATAAAACAATCGCCGCTCTTCTGCAAAGGGCATACTATTGTCCTCATATGTAACGAGCTTAATAATAGGATCATCTTCGATCTGGCACGGGAACCCGAATTTCCCTTCGAACATATTGATCAGAATTACGTTGTCATACCCAAGGCCCTTGGAACTATGCGCTGTCATAAAGGTGATCTTTGCATTTGGGTATTTTTCACTCCTGATTGCACCGCCCGGCAATTCGCTGAACCGATTCGTTCGGTACAGCTTGTACATGTCATAATTGTATCGTCCAATCAACAAAATTGAACTCTGCTCGCCGTATTCAGATAGAATCTCACCAATGATATGCTCGATGGTATCTGCAAGTCGCTCCATGGGTTTGACACTATCATCGAAAACATCAAGAACAATCGGGTTCGCAAGATGCTTCGGAGAAATTAACTGCTTTCGGATTTGTGAAGTATTTCTTTGTACAAAGCCTCCAGCAATATCGATAAGCTCCTGCGAATTACGGTAGGTATGAGTAATCTTCAACTCCGTTCCAGCCCCCATAAGCTCCAGGAAACGAGTAAATAGCGTAATATCAGAGCCAGAAAACGCATATATCGACTGCCAGTCATCACCGACCGCAACAACCTTCGCCTGCGTAATTTGAGATAGCCTTTTCGTCAGATTGAATCTCTGCCGAGCAATATCTTGGAACTCATCAATGATGATGTACTTGTAAGGGAGCGTGGCATTCTGCCGCTCAATCTCCTGCAAATAGAAGTGTGCGTCATTTATCATGTCTGCAAAGTCTATCTGATTGCGCTGTTTTAGCACGGATTGATAGTGATGATAGACCTGCTCGGCGATATCCAGAAAAAGAAGTGTTCTCGGATTGTCCGTTCTTTCTCGCAAAATAGAGAAACCGCCATCGTCATAACCGGTTGTTTTGTATTGCTCAATAAACTTCATCATAAAGATGATCAGCTTATAAATATACTTGTCCTTTCCGGTTTCTACGATCTTCTTATAAACTTCCTCCAAATTACGAGGCTTTAAGATAAAGCCCTCATTTTCAAGTACTTCTTTCAGATGATCCAGAAGAGGACGCCGATCCGTATAGAAGGACCTTGTTTCCAGCAATGTAGTTTTATTGGTCTTATGAAGACGACGCTTATCACTAATGGCGCGAAGATAACGCTGCCGTTGCTGCGGGGTAAACAGGCTGTTATAGCCGCTCTCGCTGAGTGCATAGTGCTCCAGCCAAACGCTATGCTCCCCCTGCGAAATATAGAAATCGGGCGTGTATTTTTTGTTACGAGAAGGTGATCCAAAGGGATACACTCTTTCATACTCATAATCCAGTCCGTTCAGATACAGAAAGTTTGCAATCTGTACTTCCTGCATGGAACGCAGGTATTCTCCCGTTATGGTCCGAATCTTTTTTGTGCGCTGCTGTTCGACTTTTTTGATGTATTCGCCCAGCCCGCTTTTTAGCGTTTCAAAGTCCTGCGCCGCTTTGTAAAGATGGTATTGATTCAGGTCCGTAAATTTGAAAACATCCTCGGACAGATCAAAGTAATATCCCAAGAACAAAACCAGATTGCGCATGAGCTGCTTGTTGTGAAAAATCGACTTTTCCAGCATATCAAAAATAATCTGCTGGGAAGAAAAATTGATCTCAGGCGGTTCTGCCGAAAACTGTTTCACAATATCATACGCAAAAGCATGGAAGGTGCAGATCTTTGCCGGAATGCCAAGTCCCTTATTGATTCGATCACGCAGTTCTCCAATTGCCTTGTTCGTATAGGAGATCACAATGATCTCTCCCGGATCTATACTCTTCTTCTCAACCAGATACTTGACCTTTGCAGCCATCGTTGTGGTTTTTCCCGCACCTGCGCCAGCTACCAACAGGCAGTAGTCATCATCGGTAATTACTGCACGGCGCTGTTCTTCATCCAACTGAATATTAGGGTCAATCTGTTTTAGAATATTGTCAAAATAGTCTTTATCCCGCTCCAGCGCGCGGTCCACATATGTGGTATTATGCGCCGTAATATCTCCATCCAAAGATTGCATCTGGCGCAAGAAGCGGCGCAGTGAGTCGATATCAACTCGTATCGCTGCAGCGTTATTGCAGACATATTGAAAAATAAGCTTATTGGTTAGGCTCTCGTTGTATTTTCCATATGTATCCCGCAGCCTCTGCGCATCTCTGTGCGAAATATAGTGTTCTGCCGAAAACAACTGGGCGTGGTCTCGTTCGAAAGAAATCAGGACGTTTTGCAGATTTTTGTAATCCAGTCCCGCCTCTTTCATGTGCAGAGTATTCTTACTCAAAGAGGAAAAGTATGATGCTGGCAGCCCGCAGTGAGGGCATTTTTCAGCTCTGTCGGAAATTGAATTTCCACACTCCGGGCAACGAATTAAGGCCATATCTGTGTCCTCCTTGTGGCATCGCAAAGTAAGCTATGCGTCAAATCCAAGCTTTTTCAGTCTTCCTCGTACCGCCGATGCGCTGCGCTTTAGGGTGATAGCAATCTCACTCACCGGTACAGACTTCTTATATAGGTCAATGAGGCAGTCATCATGTTCTTTCGTCCATGGAGTCCCTTGCATCTGTGTCTGCATATTCTCTGTCGTGAGAATTGCATCAAGATTGTCTATGATAAAATGCTGTGCGGCATTGTTGTAAACGACAACCTGATAGGGTCTGTTGCTGCTCGTTCGTTCTTCCACGGAAATGCCGTTTTCTTCGCCAATTTTCGTTGGCCTTTTCGTGTGCTTTCCGTCTGGTGTGAGCGCGCATTCCATCATGCCAATTTCCGTGAGCCATGTGAGAATTCCTGAATAGGTAAGTTTTTGCATAGTGTCATTATCAGCCAGAGCGTTTATCCGCTTGGCAATTTCGCTGGCCGGAATAGGCACCTCAGAATAGACAAACTGGCTTCTTTTCTCAATGGGGATTTCAAGAGGAAGCTTTTTAGGTTTCTTATTCACAGCCGTCTTCGTCCCGCCATTTTCAATTACCTGCCGCAGCACGTCAGATATGAAGAAAAAGCAACGCGATAACCGGACATTGTTGATAAGATCATCGTCTGGTGCCATGGTGTCATCGATGGGATTGATGCCGTTTGCCAGCTTGTCCATATACATTTTTGCCCGTTCTATTTTTTCAAGTTCAGTCATACGCTCCTCCTTATCCCACTACCAACTTATTCGTCTTCTTCAAGAACTTCGCCGGGATCGGGCGGTCCAGCTGCCAGGTGATATTCATCGGCCTGCTGCCCGTGTGCTTCACGTAGTTCGCCGTGCCCAGATAGGTGTACGCCTCCGCACCGCCAATCACATGGTCTGGCTTAAACTCACAGGCGGACAGTAACACCCTAAGTACATTCTACTTCTGTCTGTATTTGTGCTGAAAGTTTTTCTCTTATGGCGATGGTAACCTTGGGTATCCCGTAAAACTAATCAGGCCAATAACTCCATCCTGGCTGGCGATGTATCTTTTCACCAGCCTATTTCGTTATGCTCTTTTTCGGTCTCATAAATTTTGCGAAACTTTTTTCATTTCGGCTACCGACTTTTGTTTGCATGACTCCCCACATCAAAAAACTCAATTGCCATTTTACCAGACATTGTCCGTCATTCTTCGAAATCGGAATCCATATAATCCAACTTACTTTCGTTCAACAGCTTCTTTCGCTCCTGCCATTGCGGCATATACTGGTTTAAAATAGCGACAAACTCCGGGCCATGACTTTTGACTTTCAGATGTGCCAGCTCGTGCAGAATTACATATTCAAGACTCTCTATCGGCTTCTTCGCCAACTGAAGATTTAGCCAAATTTTTTGTGTGTTTGTGTTGCAGGTGCCCCATTTGGTGGTCATATATTTGCTTTGCCAACTGCTACAGTAAAGCCCCGTAGTTTTCTCCCACTTGGGAAGATATTTCGCCACTTCCTGTTTCAAGAGGTTGCGGTACCATTCATTTACGAAGCTTTCTCTCTGCTTTGGACTGCTTTCTTTTCTAACCGTCAGAATAGCCTTGTCACCCGAAAGTGTGAGAGCATTGCCTTTGTAGCTGTATTCCACTTGAAGAAAGTACTGCTTACCCCAAACATATAATGTTTCCCCGGACACATACTGCCGCTCGCTTTGACGCGGCTGCTGTTGAAACTTCTCCTGTTGTTTTTTGATCCAGCCGAGTTTTGTCCGAACGAACATCGTAATTGCTTCATCCGTCAGTTGCGTGGGTGCTGATACACGAACCCTGCCGTCCGGTGGAAGCACAGAGAGATGCAAATTTTTAATATTTTTTCTGATAACTTCCACAGGAATATTGAAAATAACTATTTGCATCAGTACTCCTCTTGTTCCACAACAATTTGATAAATTCGCTCCACTTCGCTATCGTCATTCAAAAGTTGATAGAGCGCTCGCTTGATTTTATTTGCCTTAACCGGATTATTTCGGAAACCATCGAGCCGCGCCTTGACAATGGCTTTGTGCAGCTTCAAGGCAGTCGCCTCATCTTCTCCGCAATTATCATAGAGCGCCCGCAGTGCGCCATTGGAACGAATACTCTCAGGGTACTTTGTGTTCTCCTCGGGCTTTGCAACATTTTTCGCCAGTTCCATGTATGTGTCCAGCAGCTGCCCGTAGGCAATCACTCCGCGGCGGCGGTCAAGTATCAACTGCTCCAGGATTTCAGACATTTTTGCGTAATAAGCAGGGTTGATGACCATTCGCTCAACAACCTTTTTGCGGATGTTGTTCTCAATGGTTTCTGCCGCACTCTCCTGCTCACCTTTTTGCTCGCTCTTCAGCTTATCTTCCTGCGAGATAATGAAATCAAGCAGGGTAAAGTCATCCATGCTGCCGATCTTTTGCGACTCGCTGGCTGAGATGTAGTTGTCAATCAGATACCGCATACCCGGTTCGTAGGCTTTCAGATCAATAAAATCGCCGCTGGCCCTACCAATCGTGTCACGCATGTTCACATAGAACGCAACCCTGTCGTCCAATGCGCTTTGCTCGGAAAGGGTATACCCTAAATCCGTCATACGAGGCTTTAACTCCGCAAAAGCGCGAATCAAGCGTCCAACGAGCTTGTACAACTTCTCACGAATGCGGGCAAAGGCTTCGTCCTGATTTTCGTCGCGACCACTTTCACCACAGAAATAGTGAATATAGTCGAGCTCTTTTCTGGGCAATTCGACGCCCTCGCAAAGCTCATCCAATTCCTCCAGGGTATCAACGAAATACTTTTTCGCTTCTGTAGCTCTATCTTTCAAAAGACCATCGACATCCTCGGCATCATAGCTTTCAAAGGCACCGGCGGTATACTTGTTCATGGCATCCGCCAAGTCTCCGAATAGTTCCTTGTAATCTACAATATAGCCAAAGTCTTTGCTCTCGCCATCCAGACGATTGACTCGGCAGATCGCCTGGAACAGGCCATGGTCATGCATCGCCTTATCGATGTAGAGGTAGGTACAGCTGGGAGCATCGAAACCGGTAAGCAGCTTGTCAACTACGATCAGCAGTTTCATGTTTGCAGGCTCGTCCACAAACTTGCGTTTTGCTTCCGCTTCAAAAGCTTCTACTTTTTTTGCAATCTGCGTCTTGTCCTCCGACGGGTCAACGCCAATCATTTTCAGATAAGTGCTGTATTTTTCAAATGTTTCGGTTTCTTCCTCGTCGCTGACAGTATCCGTTCTTAAATCACCGGCTTGCGGCGTATAGGAAGAAATAATCGCACATTTCCGGAAACCCTTGCTTTGGAAAATTTCATAGTATCGGCATGCCGAATACACAGAACCGGCCACAAGGATAGCATTTCCGTTTCCATCCATCAGTCGTGCCTTGGTGGCAAAATCAAAGATGATATCATTGGCGATTTGCTCCAAGCGGGAACGAGAGGAGAAAATCTTTTGCAGGTTACCCCAATAAGCTTTGAGTTTCGCTTTTGCTCTGGGGGCCAGACCAACGGTTTTTGCCTCAAACCATATGTCGATTCTATCCTGAGAGGTCATGCCCTGCGGCACATCTCTGGCCTCGTACCGCAGATCCAACACAACGCCGTCTCGAACACCTTCGTTGAACTTGTAGGTATGGATATATCCGCCGAAGGTTTCCAGACTGGTCTTTTTGTCCTTCTTCAAAAGCGGCGTACCCGTGAAACCGATAAAGATGGCATTGGGAAGGATCGCCTTCATAGCCTCGTGGAGCTTGCCGGACTGCGTGCGGTGACACTCATCCACAAAAACTACGATATCGCCCTTTGCAGAAAAATCCTTGGGCAAGGCGTTTTTCAGATCTTCAATGTATTTTTCGTAATCCGTTTCCGAACTGTCGCTGCCACGTTTCCCGAATTTATGTACCAGAGAACACAGCAGGCGATCATCAAAAGCATTCAGACGCTCAAGGAGATCCTTTCCGCTCTTGGTACGGACTATATTTTCATCCACACCCTTAAAATTCTTTTCAATCTGCTCGTCCAGCTCTTCACGATCCGTAACAACCAACACACGTGCATTGGGATTGTTTTCCAGAATCCACTTAGATAACCACACCATCGTCAGACTCTTGCCGCTGCCCTGGGTATGCCAAACGATGCCGCCGCTCTTCTTGTCCGTCAAACGATGCTGCGCCCGTTTGATAGCGTAGTACTGATTATAGCGGCAGATCTTTTTGATGCCCTTATCAAAAATCACAAAGTTGTGGATCAGATCAAGGAAACGCTTTTTATAAAACAACGCAAAAAGCTGCTTTTCCAACTTGCCGGGAATACTCTCGCAATATTCCTCAACCTCAATATCCACAATATTGCGCTCTGACTGATGCTCGGAAAATCCGTCGTCTTTCCATTCCAGATAGTGCTTTTCCGGGGTAAGCAGCGTACCATAGCGCAAGCCCTCACTGTCGTTACCGGCCATACAGAACTGAATGGTAGTAAAGAAATCTTCGATGAAATTCGATTTCTGGTTGGTCAGATTCTGCCGGATGCCGTTGGACACGGATACGCTACTCTTTTTCAGTTCGATCACCGCAAGTGCGATGCCGTTCACATAGAGAACGATATCCGGGCGCTTGGTGTTGTTGCTTACAATGGTGACTTCTTCCGCAATGTAGAAGTCGTTTTTGCTGACGTCTTCAAAGTCAATAAAATATACCGTCTTGGGGGACTGCTCCACGGACTCCTTGACCTTGGCGCCGTATTTCAGCAGACTGTAAACCTCTTTGTTGGCGTGGTACAGGCCCTGCTGCAGATTGGTGGAGGTCTTAACCAAGGCATCCACTGCATTGGATGCAAGCTTTTCGGAGTAGCCTTGTTTCAGCAGCCAGGCATGCAGCTGCTCCTGCATGATATTGCGGTTTTCACTGTCATGCAGGTTCCCCAGATATGTATAGTGCAGCTTGTCCCGAAAGAACTTGACCACACGGTTTTGCGTTTTGCGCTCGCTATCACCAATGTTGGGCATGGAAACACCTCCAATGTTTATGGTTTTTGACGCAGATAATCCGCTACTTTGTCAACTTCGGGGAACAATGTCGCTTGGTTTATACCGACATATTCCAATTCGTCAAGAATTGCCTTTTTTACAGAATGAGGGACAACAACTTCATTCGCTAAGTACTTGCGGATCTTCATGTCGCTTTCTGCATCATTTTTGTCAAGGCCAGAAACAATAAATGCACCGTCTTGTTTTAGAATTCTCGGATTATCTTTGTTCGGCTGTACAAATTGGGGTTTCAGCATATCAAATGGAACGATTTCTCTTTCAAATGCACCGTTGTGACGTTTGATAGCGTGATAGTATCGTTCCAGCATGGAGTGTCGGTATTTCCCGTTGCTCTGCTGAGGGAACTTATCTTTCAATATGTACCGATATGCAAGCAGTCGCAATTGTTCCTGATCCTTTTTCCGGAACTCCGCAAGCTTGGATAGCATTTGAATTCTATCGCTATCAGAATATAGCACCTCGTTGGCATTGACGCTGAAAATATACACAATGCCGTCTTTATCCTTATTGCCCAAGCATGCAAAATATAGGGCAACCAAAGGATTCGATGTAATATCCAAAAGCCGCGTGGGGCATCCATAGTGCTGCATGTAGGTCAACTTCTCAAGATTATTAAGGGTTCTGAATGCATCCGGACATCGAACGCTAATCTCATTGAAGTAGTAGTTTTCCTCATGCCTTTCATTACTTCTGTAAATCCCGGACGCGATTGGGTGTATTCTGTTGCTTACTCCGCGATAGAAAAACGCGAGTGGTTTTTTGTTGTCACTGTTTAATTCAGCTTCACTCTTCCGTTTGTACACATAGCTGTAAAGATACTCATGGTATTGACTGATAAAGGCTGTGAGTTCCTCACTCGGGAAATCCATTTTCGGTTCCTTGTCTGAAAGGAAATCACTTTTAGCTATGAATTCTTTTACAACCTCATTCATATCTGCCAAATACCGATTATCTGGATAATCACTGGTGTCTGCAATGAATGGGCGGTTACAAATGATTTTCAAATAATCAATTAGGCTGTGTATCTCTTTCATGCTAAATCCCTCCCCAAACCACAAACTGTGCCGAAATCAGTTAAACAGCTCAGTACATTTTTTGATCGCCCGGGCAATATCCCAATCGGAGAAGTAAGTTTTGGACAACTTGGCCTTCCATTCTTTGTTAGAAGCGATCAGGTTCTTGATCGACTCAACAGACACAGAGATGCCCACCTCATCCAAATCACACATTGCCATATCTACCGTAGCGAACAGTTCCAAATCGTTGCGGCTGGTGTGCAAAAAGTTTTCTTTCAACCATTGCAAATCTGCCTGCATACCCCACCGTTCAACATAATCAAGCGCCTGGCCCATGTTTGTGCCTTTAGAATATCGTGTTCCTTGCTTACCGCTTTCAGATACGATGTACTTGTTTTTCTTGGCAATGGGTTCGCCACCCTTATACCGCACGGTATCCGCGTAAGGTCCGGCAGCTTTCTTTTTGAAATCAGAAACACTTACGCCCTGATGCCGATGAAGCAAATATAGAAGCTTCTGGACTTTCACACGCCCAAGAGGATACTTGTCCGAATAGAAAGTATCCACAATTGCTGCAATAGAAACAGCGTCATCAAACTGACGATTGTGAGCGGTTCTTGCGGGCAGTGTTTTAACGGCATTCGCTTGCTCTGCTTGCCTCAAATCCTCAACATCGTTTTTTAGTCTAATCTTTCCCGTCAGGAGCTGCTGCATCATGCCTTGCTTGACTTGACGGTATTTAGTGAGTTTATTTTCCAATGCTGCAATATCAGAATCCATTTCGGACAAAGCCTCTGCGATGGCTTTTTGCTCCGCAATGGTAGGGGGAAGCAAAAATTCAAATTTACCTACATCTTTCTGATACAAGTGGATAATTGTTGAACCCGCAGAGAGCCTATCCAAAAAATTCTTGAATACGAACGAAGACAGAATTTGGTACACAAAAACGGGATCATAGGCATCCTGCAATGGTCGAATTACAAAAATGCCACTATTCAGAGTAGCCGGTTTGGTTAGCCCTTGCACCAGAGCAGCCTTACCCAAGGAACCATCTTTGGTGATGAGAATATCATTGTTTTGGAGCTGAATATTGCGGTCTTGCTCATAGCGAGACCGGGTTACATAATGGCATCCATCCCACAGAACCCTACCATCATCAAAATCTGTTCCGGTAACCAAGAGCGCATATCCGCTATCCAAATATTCGGATTTCTTCAACCCTTGCCAACCAATTCTGGCCTTAACTTTGGAGTTCTTCATAAGATTGAAGTATCGCCACTCTCCAGAGAACCCCGGTAGGCGGCGTTTGCCGGTCAGCAGTTCCTGCATCGCGCCCTGCTTGATGGCTTTTTTCTTAGAGATTTGTTTTTCCGTTAAGGATATCAGTTCATCTATTTCTGAAAGAACCGTCGCAATCTGCTTTTGTTCTTCCACATCTGGCAATGCAATGTGTGTATTGCAGATAATGCCATTATATAGTCTTGCAATCGTACTTCCTTCTGAGGCTCCCCATTTAATCACCTTGTAGTAGTGATACAGATATTCATTACATAGCAGTTCCTTATCGGTGGCAAGCCAAACGATGTTGGAATCTTGAAAATAAGCATCTTTTCCTTCAAAAACAATGGTGCGGCCTAATGTCCCTGCCGCAGAAATCAGGACATCACCTTTCTGTGGGTAAGAAAACCTCTGTTTATAATCCTCGTAAATGCCTTTTGAAATGTATGCATCCGCTTCTTTGCCAAAGGTACCTATCTTGAAAAAGGGAACTTCTCCAGTATTGGAGGTCTGATTTGCAAATATCCGTTTGCACATGCAAACCTTACCAACATCGCCAAGTTTCTTATCTTTCCATTTTTCCGGAATTACACCAACCTCCGTCTGCTTATATCCCGGTTTTACCATACAAATCCCATCCTTTTCAGATGATCCTTGACCTTGGACTCATAGTCAGCAACGGCAGCAGACAGTTCGGGCAGAGTGTTCTCATACCGCTCCACCAGCTCCACAATGCGGTTGGTCATCTGGTGGGAAGTGGTGACATACAGTGCCTTGATTCCTTCAAAGATGGTGGCATACCATTTGCGGTTCACCAGCAGATCCAGGATTTCTTCATCGGTCAGCAACGCATACTTCGCCCGAACCTTTTCCTCCAATTCGGCGTTCATTTCCTTAACGGCTTTATTCTGCTTGGAAAGGGAATCCGTCAAATCCGCAAACTGCTTCAATACCGCATATTCTTCGCTCTTGGGATCAGTCTTTTTCAGCACCTTCAACCGGGCGGCGACAGACTTGGCATCCACCTTATCCTTGTCGTTGAGGTGGTCCTTCAGGTATCCCTCATCAGCAGTTTGCTCCTCCACAAACTCTTCCAGTCTGCTCTGGGTCTCTTCGGCAATGGCCTGCGCCTCATTGATTTTCTTGCGTTCGGGGGCAAAGAATACGGACTCAATCAGTGCCCTGGGCAGCAAAACGCCCTCCCAGCCAATGACCTTTTCCTGACCCTTTTTCTTGCCGGAGGTGTATTCCCCCATGATGTTTTCCCATGTCCGGGCGGCACCATAACCGTCCACCGACACAAGATAAACATCGTCGCCCATGACTTCGTGCCAGTAGGAAAGCAGCACCTCGTAGACATCGTACTTATCCACCAGCTCCAGACCATCAAAGCAGTCAATTAACTGCTCCGACAGCTCCACAATATAGGGCTTAACTTCCGTATCTTCATCAATGCTCCGAAGACCGGAATCCACCATCTGCATCCACGCGTCAAAAGCCTCGTCGATGCGTTCGGCGTAGGCAGAAAATTCAGGGTCGTTATAGACCACGTTGCGGATATCCTCTTTGGGAATGTTCAGCTGATAATAGCCATCCCGCAGCTGAGAAAACAGCTTGTCTTTCAGACCAGGGAACAGTACCCAATACTTCTCCATGGAATCCACATCTGTCGCAGGAATACCGCCATGCAGATGGGCGTCAATGTCCTGCAGATCTTCCGGCGTAGAGCTGTCAATGTAACGGGGGATATTCAGGTTATACTCGTTTTTCTTCTTGATCTCATCATTGGGAACAAAGCGGGCATACTTGGGATCGTCTGTGATTTGCTGATTGAATGTGGTGACGATTTTATAGATGTCCCGCTCACGCAGGCGGTTCTTATTGCCGTCCTTAACGAAGTCGTGGCTGGCATCAATCATAAAGATACCCTTGCGCTCGGCGGCATCAGCCTTATCGATGATGATAATGCAGGCAGGGATACCGGTGCCATAAAACAGGTTGGCGGGCAGGCCGATGATGCCCTTGATATAGCCCTTGTCAATAATGGCTTTGCGGATAGTCGCCTCCGCATTGCCACGGAACAGAACACCGTGTGGAAGAATGACCGCAGCCTTGCCGGTGCTTTTCAAGGACTTCAAAATATGGAGCAGCCACGCAAAGTCGCCGTTCTTTTCAGGCGGTCTGTCGCCATAGCCATCAAAGCGGCCATAATCCTTAAGACCATCCGTCCAGTTTTTCAGAGAAAACGGAGGATTGGCCACCGCAAAGTCGAAACGCTTCAGCACCTCATCATCGGAGCCTTCTTCAAAATAGCGGGGAGCAGAAAATGTATTTCCTGCTCTGATCTCACCGGTAGCCTTGTTGTGCAGGACAAGGTTCATCTTGGCGAGACCTGCGGTGGTTACTTCCTTTTCCTGTCCCCAAATAGCAATCTCGAAGGGGGCTTCATCCGCTGCTCGAATCAGAAGTGAACCAGATCCGCAGGCAGGGTCATACACGGAGTAACCCTCGTCGCGCTCCTCGATGCTGTCGATGCCAATCACTTTGGCAAGAATACGGGAAACTTCGGCCGGTGTGTAGAACTGGCCCTTGCTCTTGCCGCTTTCCGTGGCAAAATGGCGCATCAGATATTCATAGGCATCGCCAAGAATATCGTCACCGCTGGCTTTGTTCTTTTTGAAATTGAATTCGTCACGCTGGAAAATGGCAATCAAGCCGGTGAGCTTATCCACCATTTCTTTGCCGCTGCCCAACTTAGCTTCATCATTGAAATGGGCATTGTCGATCACGCCGCGGAGATTGTTCTCCCCAGCTTCTGCCAACTTGGCGATGACCTTGTCCATTTCTTCACCGATGTTTTTATTGCCCTTCAGCGCAACCAAATCATCGAAGCTGCCGCCTTCGGGAACCGTAATATCGGCATATTTTACGCCCTGAAACTTGTCCGTAACATATTTCACGAACAGCAGGGTCAGGATATAGTCCTTGTATTGAGAGGCATCCATGCCGCCTCTCAGCTTATCACAGCTCGCCCAAAGAGAACTGTACAGCTCATTTTTCTTTATTGCCATGTTCGTTTCCACGCTTCTCTTAATTTGGTATTTCTGCTTTCCCGCAAATTGGCTTTACGGAAACTGCGTTGTGTTATCTTTTCAATTTGTATACACGGTTCTTATTGCCGCCCTCTGCAATAACAACACCTTCATCCAGCAATCCCTTCAACAGCTGTTTGGCTCTTGTACTCTTAACACCCAGCAGTTCTGCAATATCAGCACTTCTGGCCGAAATATGATCAGTAAGGTATGCAACGATTTCTTCTTTCTGCCGCGCAGATTTTATCGTCGCTTTTTTATCGTCACTCTTTATCGCCGCTTTTTTATCGTCACTCTTGGAGAATAA
>ERZ1673734.1689-NODE-1689-length-13836-cov-8.636819_pt1 | contig 13836 bp, 8 predicted proteins | sample MGYA00580199_ERZ1673734 | MGnify/ENA primary metagenome ERZ1673734 (study PRJEB41218, sample SAMN15661742) | gut metagenome | host: Homo sapiens | place: Canada: London | collected 2015-08-20/2019-03-30 | study: EMG produced TPA metagenomics assembly of...
ACCTGATCAACGAGGGCGGCTTCTCCAAGATGCGCTACTCCATCTCCAACACCGCCGAGTACGGCGACTACCGCACCGGCAAGCGCCTCATCACCGAGGACACCCGCAAGGAGATGAAGCAGGTCCTGAAGGAGATCCAGGACGGCACCTTCGCCTCCGAGTTCCTGACCGAGATGAGCCCGAAGGGCGGCCGCAAGACCCACTTCCTCGCACAGCGCCGCATCGCCGCCAACCATCCCATCGAGAAGGTCGGCGCCGAGCTCCGCAAGATGATGAGCTGGCTGAAGAAGTAATTGTAAAATAGCCCCAAGCTCTGTAGGGGTCGATGCGAGCATCCGCACCTACAATATTCGCATTACCGGCATCTCTGTAGGGGCCGGGCATGCCCGGCCCTCAACCTGACGGCGACCACCCGTCACCGGATTTCTGCCGCAAGGTTGAGGGCGAGGCATGCCTCGCCCCTACTGGTGCCATGAGTTGAAAACGGAGAAAACCTATGAACAGCGATAACGTCAAAAAAGGCCCGGAGCGGGCACCAAACCGCAGCCTGTTTTATGCGCTGGGCTACACGCCGGAGGAGCTGGACCGTCCGCTGATCGGCGTCGTTTCCGCCTACAGCGAGATTGTCCCCGGCCACGCCCATCTGGATAAGATCGCCGATGCCGTCAAGGCTGGCGTGCGCATGGCAGGCGGCACCCCCATCCTCATCCCCGCCATCGGTGTCTGCGACGGCATCGCTATGGGCCATGTGGGCATGAAATACTCCCTCGCCAGCCGTGAACTGATCTGCGACAGCGTTGAGACGATGTTCATGGCCCACCAGCTGGACGGTCTGGTGCTGGTCCCCAACTGCGACAAGATCGTGCCCGGCATGGTCATGGCCGCCGTCCGCATGGACGTGCCCGCCGTGGTCTGCTCCGGCGGCCCGATGCTGGCAGGCCGCTACGGCGGCGAGGAGGTCAGCCTTTCCAAAATGTTCGAGGCTGTCGGCGCGTACAAGGCCGGTATGATCGACGACGCTCAGCTTGAGGACTGCACCTGCAACTGCTGCCCGGGCTGCGGCTCCTGCTCCGGCATGTACACGGCCAACAGCATGAACTGCCTGTGCGAGGCCATCGGTATCGCACTGCCCGGCAACGGCACGATTCCCGCCGTCTACGCCAAGCGCCTGCAGCTGGCCAAACACGCCGGTATGGCCATCATGGACCTGGTCAGCCGCGGCGTGACCGCGCGCCAGATCATCAACGAGCGCTCCATCCGCAACGCCCTGACCTGCGACATGGCGCTGGGCTGCTCCACCAACACGGTGCTGCACCTGCTGGCGATTGCGCAGGAGGCGGGCTGCCCGATTGACCTGAAGCTCTTTAACGAGATTTCCGCCAGAACGCCGAATCTCTGCCATCTGGCCCCCGCCGGCCCCACCCACATGCCCGACCTGTATGAGGCGGGCGGCATCCCGGCGGTACAGGCTGAGCTGGCGAAGAAGAACCTGCTCGACCTCGATGTTCCCACCGTCACCGGCAAAACGCTGGGAGAGAACATCCGCGGTGCGAAGATTCTCAACGACAAGGCGATCCGCTCCATCGACAGCCCGTACAGTCAGACCGGCGGTCTGCAGATTCTGTGGGGCAATATTGCGCCGGACGGCTGTGTCGTCAAGCGCAGCGCCGTTGCGCCCGAAATGCAGGTCCACAGCGGCCCCGCGCGCGTCTTTGACAGCGAGGACACCGCCATTGCAGCTATCTACGCAGGTGACATCCACCCCGGCGACGTAGTGGTCATCCGCTACGAGGGCCCCAAGGGCGGCCCCGGTATGCGCGAGATGCTCAACCCCACCAGCGCACTGGCGGGCATGAAGCTGGATACCACCGTGGCACTCATCACGGATGGCCGCTTCTCCGGTGCGTCCCGCGGCGCGGCCATCGGCCACGTCAGCCCCGAGGCAGCCTCCGGCGGCCCCATCGGTCTGGTCAGGGAAGGGGACACCATCGAGATCGACATTCCGAATGCGTCCATCCACCTGGCCGTCAGCGGCGACGAGCTTGCCGCCCGCAAGGCTGCCTACGTCCAGCCCGAGCCGAACATCAAGACCGGCTGGCTGGCACGGTACGCAAGGTTGGTCACCAGCGCCAATCTGGGCGCGGTGCTGAAGTAGATTCCAAAATAAAAAAGTGCTGCTTTCCGCAATGGATTGCAGCACTTTTTTGTTGCCCTGTAGGGGCGGCATATATGCCGCCCGCGGCCTTGCCTTAACCGCCCGTTTGCCTTACACACCCCTTTAACGGTTCACACTGTAGGGAGGGGTCTTGACCCCTCCGCGGCGGCCAGAGGGCACCCCACCTTACGTCTCCGGCAAAAGCGCATACCGCCGTTATTTTGCCTCTGCGTGCGCCCTCGCCAATTCCAGATATTCTTCTTCATTGGCCTTGATGGCGGCAGCCTGTGCCGCGCTGACGGGCCGCACGACCTTGCCGGGCACGCCGATGACAAGGCTCCCCGCGGGCACCTGCATATTCTCCGGCACAAGCGCCCCCGCGGCGATCAGGCAGCCGTCCCCGATGACCGCGCCGTTCAAAATCGTCGCGTGCATCCCAATCAGGCAGCCGTCGCCCACCGTGCAGCCGTGCACAACGGCCCCGTGCCCGACGGACGTTCCGCGCCCCACCGTCACATCCAGCCCGGGGCCGGTGTGCAGTACGGCGTTGTCCTGCACGTTGGAGTTTTCCCCAATGGCAATGCGCCCAGTGTCCGCCCGCAGCACCGCGCCGTACCAGACGCTGCTGTTTTTCTCAAGCCGCACGCTGCCCGCCAGTGTGGCGTTTTCGGCCACAAACGCCGCGCCGTTGTCGGCAGGGACATGGTGGTTTATTGTGATGAAAGCCATACTATTGCATCTCCGTTCTTTTCGCGCATTCCCGCACGTTGTAGGGGTCGGCGTCCTCGACGACCCGGGCCGTTCACGGCCACCGTCAGGTTCCGCGGGCGAGCACTGCTCGCCCCTACAAAACTAATTATACCGCGCCCAAACAAAATTGCAAACACCCTGCCAAATGTGCTACAATATTCCCGTAACCACAAAGGAGTTGTATTATGGCAATCAAAATGATCTGCAGCGACATTGACGGTACGCTGCTTCAATATGGCCGCAAAAAGCTGGAGGGCGAAATTTTCGACCAGATCCGCGCCCTGCATGACCGCGGCATCCTGTTCTGCCCGGCATCCGGGCGGCAGTACACCAGCCTGCGCCTGCTGTTTGCGCCGGTGGCCGACTGCTGTGTTTTCCTGTGCGAGAACGGCGGCGTGCTGTTCAAGGACGAGCACTGCATCGCCGAGAACCCAATGCCCCGCGCACTGGCGGAGAAAATCGCCCACGACCTGTGGGACCGCAGCGACGGCCAGGGCGAGGTCATGCTCTCGGGCCAGAACTGCGCCTATCTGATGGAGCGCGGCCTCGGTATGCTGGACCGCATCCAATTTATCGGCAACCGTTACAAGGTCATCTCCGACCTGTCCGAGATCCCCGAGGAGATCGTCAAGGTGTCGGTCTACCTGCATGAGGGCGTGGAAAAGTACGCGGACCGCTTTGTGCCGCGCTGGCAGCAGGCCAACTGCGCCGTGGCGGGCCCGTACTGGATCGACACGACCACCGCCAACAAGGGTGTCGGCGTCGAGTCGCTCTGCCGCGTGCTGGGCTTCGCCCATGACGAGGTCATGGCCTTCGGCGACAACTACAACGATGTGGCGATGCTTGACCTTGTCGGCACGCCTTACATCATGGACAGTGCCGCCGCGCCGCTGCGCGCACGCTACCCGCTGCACACGCCCCGCCCGGAGGATGTGCTGCGGGAATTTCTCCGGAAATGATGATTCAACCCATTTATGTATGAATCGTACACATCCCACACAACTTTTTACCCAAAATAACCAAAGATTCAGCTTGTTTTTGGAGCTTTTTCCGTTGACGTTGGCGGCAGAGTATGTTATTATAATAACAGCTTAATTATTTGCGCTGCGCCCTACCGCACCGCATCTATGGGAGGAAAAAGCTATGAAAGAATTCACCTATACAATCAAAGAGCCCGTTGGCATTCACGCACGTCCCGCCGGCATGCTGGCCAAGGAGGCCAAGACCTGCCAGAGCACCGTCACCATTGTTGACAAGAACGGCAAGTCCGTTGACGCCACCCGTCTCATGGCTCTGATGGGCATGGGCATCAAGTGCGGCGACACCGTCACCGTCAAGATCGAGGGTGCCGACGAGGACACCGCCGCCCCCGCTCTGGAGAAGTTCTTCAACGAGCATCTGTAATTCCGGCATCATGTACGGCCGCGGCCGCCGCAGCAAGACGGCAGCCGCGGCTTTTATTTGAAGGAGGCTCCCCAATGATCACGATTCAAGGCAAGGGCGTTTCCGCCGGTGTCGGCGTTGGCCCGCTTTACTTTTACCGCCGTGCCACGGCAGAGATCAAGCGCTACACGGTGGAGGATACCGACGCCGAGTGGCACCGCTTCAAGGGTGCGCAGACCGGCGCAATCGAGCAGCTGGGCGTGCTGGCCGAGCAGGCCCGCAAGGAGGCCGGCGACGAAGCCGCCATGCTGTTTGAGACCCACCAGATGATGGCCGAGGACCTCGACTACGAGGAGGCCATTGAGGATCGCATCGTCAACCAGAAAATGAACGCCGAGGCCGCCGTCTCCGACACGTCAGAGCAGTTTGCCGAGATGTTTGCCTCGATGGACGACGCCTATATGCAGGCCCGCGCCGCCGACGTCAAGGATGTCAGCCAGCGCATTCTGGGCATCCTGTGCGGCATCGTGCAGGGCGGCATTGCGTCCGATGTGCCGGTGCTGCTCTGCGCTGACGACCTGGCCCCGTCCGAGACGATCCAGCTGGACAAGTCCAAGGTCCTGGGCTTCATCACGGCGGGCGGCTCCGGTTCGAGCCACACGGCCATTCTGGCCCGCACGCTGGGTATTCCCGCCATCGTCGGCATGGGCGACGCGCTCAAGCCCGAGCTGGAGGGCCGCGCCGCCATCGCGGACGGCAGCACCGGTGCGCTGGTCATCGACCCCGACGACGATACCCGTGACCGCCTGCTGAAAAAGCGCGACGAGCAGCTGCGCCTGCAGCGCCTGCTGGAAACGCTCAAGGGCCAGGCCAACGTAACGAAGGACGGCAAGACCATCCGCATCTACTGCAACATCGGCTCGCCGGAGGATGTGCATGCCGTGCAGGTCAACGACGGCGGCGGCATCGGCCTGTTCCGCTCCGAGTTCCTCTACCTGAACACGACGGACTATCCCACCGAGGATCAGCAGTTTGAAGCCTACAAGCAGGTGCTGTCTGACATGGACGGCAAGGAGGTCATCATCCGCACGCTGGACATCGGTGCGGACAAGCAGATCGGCTACTTTGACCTGCCCAAGGAGGATAACCCCGCCATGGGTATGCGTGCGCTGCGCATCTGCCTGACCCGGCCCGAGATCTTCAAGACCCAGCTGCGCGCCCTGTTCCGCGCGTCCGCATTCGGCAAGCTGGGCATTATGTTCCCGATGGTCACCTCCGTCTGGGAGGTCCGTGAGGCCAAGCGCATGTGCGAGGAGGTCCGCCGCGAGCTGAAAAACGAGGGCATCCCCTACAGCGAGGATGTGCAGATCGGCATTATGATCGAGACGCCCGCCGCGGCCATCAACAGTGACCGTCTGGCAAAGGAGGTCGACTTCTTCAGCATCGGCACGAACGATCTGACCCAGTACACGCTGGCCTGTGACCGTCAGAACAACGACCTGGGCCGCTTCTACGACCCGCATCACCCCGCGGTGCTGCGCCTGATCCGCCTTGTGACCGAGAACGCCCACAAGAACGGCATCTGGGTCGGCATCTGCGGTGAGCTGGGCGCAGACCTGACCCTGACCGAGACCTTCCTCGCCTTCGGCGTGGACGAGCTCTCCGTCACGCCGCGCTCCGTTCTGCCCCTGCGCAACGCCGTCCGCATGACGGACACCCGCGAGAGCAGCGAGCGGATTCTGTCTGACCTTGATTCGGATTATACGGCACGATAAAACGACAAAAAGTAAAGAGACCGTCTGAAACAGGCGGTCTCTTTTTGGTTTATCCAGTTGTTTGCGGGCAGCCCTCTGGCCGCCGTGAGCGCTTGCGGCAGTGGGAAAGTCCACGGGTTGCCGCCGTAGGGGGCGGCGTCCTCGACGCCCCGCAGAGGAACTGCTAAATGGGCAGCGACGGCAAAGTTGCGGGCCGGGCATGCCCGGCCCCTACAGCTCAACCTTTACTCCAGCTCAAAATCCCCAACTACCAGCAGCTCCAGGCTTGCGTCCGGGTCGGCAACAAGCCGCTTGGACTGGTTCAGAATGGCCTTTTCCAGCGTGTTGCGGGCCATGCGTCCGTTGCCGTTCGTGGCGGCGTCCTCGGCCTGCTTGCGGTCAAAGTAGGTGACCAGAGGCAGCTCACAGGCAGCGTCCAGCGTGTAGCCCTTGGATCTTGCAATCGAGCACAGAATCTTATACAGCTCCGCGCCCGTGTAGTCCGGGAACTCGATCTGATTCGGGAAACGGCTGGCCAGGCCGGAGTTCGCGCTCAAAAACAGTTGCATCTCCTTCGTGTAGCCCGCCAGAATCACGACGAGGTCGTCGCGGTGGTCCTCGATCCCCTTGACCAGCGTGTCAATCGCCTCAAGGCCGAAGCTGTCCTCACCGCCGCGGTAGAGGGCGTAGGCCTCGTCAATGAACAGCACGCCGCCCAGCGCGCTTTGGATGACCGAGTTCGTCAGCGGGGCGGTGTGGCCGACATAGCGGCCCACCAGATCGGCGCGGGTGACCTCCACGAGCTGGCCGCCGCGCAGTGCGCCGATGGCCTTCAGGTACTTGGCCAGTATGCGGGCAATCGTCGTCTTGCCGGTGCCGGGGTTTCCGGTAAAGATCATGTGCATGTTGACCTCGGCGACCTTCAGGCCCTGGGCCTTGCGGCGCTGCTGGGCCTGCACGTTTTTAGCGATGTCACGCACATAGCTCTTGATTTCATCCAGACCGATGATGCCGTCCAGCTCAGCCTCCACCGCGTCCACATCGCCGCGGTACTGCTGGGGCAGCAGCGCCAGCAGGTCAAAGGAGTCGCCGCCGTTCACGGCCATGCACAGCCTGCCGTTCTCCGCCGTCAGCGCGGCGGGCGTGCCGTCGGTGGGCGTCTCGTCAGCATCCAGCACGTACTCGGCAATCGCACGGTAGACTGTCTCGCAGTAGTCGCGCATAGCCTGCATACCGCTGGTCTTGCCGTACTGCGACGCCAGCAGGTCACGCACATCTGCGCCCATGGTCAGCGCCAGTCCGCACTGCCTGCGGGTGCGCTGGGCCAGATAATTCAGCTCCCGCGCGGCCACGGCAGCCAGCGCCTCGGGGGTAAACACCTCGGTGCGGCAGATGTCGCCCGCAACGGCGTCCACAAACTTTGCCCCAAAGTGGTCGGCCAGTGCGGTCTCGCCCTTGTTGGAGTAGAACACAAAATACTTGCCGCCGGCCTGCAGCTCGCCGATGGCACCGGGGGCCAGAGCCGTGCCGACATCCACGAGGATGCCGCGCTGCAAAACGTACCGGCTCGACAATGCCAGCGTGCCGTCCATCGCCAGCGTCGCCAGCATATTCAGGTAGTTGGCGGCGCAGCTCTCGTAATGCTCAAAGGCCAGCACCTCGGCGTCGGACTGCAGCGCCGCGTAAAGGTCCTGCAAAAACAGCTTCTCCTGCGCGGGGCCGGGGTAGAGCGCCAGATCCAGCGTCTCCACGGCGGCACTGTGCAGCACACCGCGGGCGGCCAGTTCGTCCACCACGCATTGCAGCGCATAGTGGCGGCCCGTGCCGTTGGGGCCGCAGAGCAGCATCACGCTGCGGGCGTGGGCGGTGTCGTCCGCCGTACCCAGCACAAACGGGCGGCGGAACGCCTTGACCAGCGCCGAGACAAAGGCATCCTGCCCCAGCACCTGGGCCTTGATCTTTTCGGTCACTCCGGCAAAATCCGCCTTGGCGGGCACAGCCGGGGCAGGGGAGGGCGCAGCGACGGTGCCGCCCAGCAGACCGTCCTGCTTGAGCGACTTCGTCAGCTCGCTGCTCATCCTGCGCACGCTCTCCGCCGTGGCGGCCCCTGCCTTCTGCACGGCGTTCAGTGCGCTGCCCGCGGCAGTCTGGCGCTTCTGGGCCTCGGTCAGGGCGTCCAGCTGGGCCTGCATCTGCTGCACGGCGTCGTTGGCATCCTCAGCCTGCTTCGGTGTCGCGGCGTACCCGCCGCCGCCCATCAGGCCGCGGACCCAGGCATCGTATTGGTCTTCCAGGCTCATCGTTTATCCTCGGTTTCCGGGCCGATGCAAGCATCGGCCCCTACAGATTTTTTAGGGAGTTTCACGGTGTAAAAATCCTTGACACTGCACCCGGCGCGCCCGCCGCCTGCACAGGCGCAGGCACACGCGCAGCTGGACGCACACGCGCAGGCACAGCTGCTGGCACAGCCGGAATGGTTGCTGTGGTGGCGGCTCACACCGCCGCCGCGGGTCTTACCGCCGCCCGCCCTGAACTCCGGCGGCGGGTCCGTGCGGTGGTAGCCGCTGGGCGGGGGTGCGGAGCGGGCGCAGCGGATCGTGTGAACGCCGTTCGTGTACCAGAACCAGTCGTCGGGGTCGATCCCGCTGCCGAAGCCGCCGCCCCACTCCGGGGACTGGGAGGCTATCGCAATGATGATGACGGCAATTGCCAGCAGGATGACGATCACCGTTGCCAGCACCCCGATGATCTCGTCCAGGTCCTCGCCGCTGTCGTAGTCGTCGGTGGTCATGGCTGCGCCGGGGTCAAACGCCGCGGCGTTCGTGACAGGCACCGTCACATGCACCATGGCCTGCTGGCCGTGGCCCATCGCGCCGAAATCCCAGGTCAGGTAATCGCCGTCCACGCCGGTGTTATCGGCGACAAAACCGTCGTAATTGTGCCAGCGCACCTGCATATTTTCAACGCTCAGGTCGTCAAACCAGCCGGGTGTAAACGCGAAGTTTGCCGTACCGTCATCGTTTTTTGTGAACAAATGGCTCTGGTGCACGCTGAAAGCAAAATGTACGCTGCTCTCCCCGCCGTTGGCGGCGGCCACATCGGGCGCGTAGTAACGGTGACGGAACACGACCTTGGCGTAGCTGCCGCCGTCGCTCGTGTACTGTAAATCAGAGATCGTATCGGTCAGCGGGGTCAGCTCGTCCACGCTGGAATTGGCCAGGCCGATCTTGACCCAGCTCAAATAATCGGTCTTATCGCCGTCGATGACCTGCCAGTCAATGTCGTAGGTGATGTCTACGGAGCCGTCCTCCCGCGGGTCAACGGTCACAACATAGCTGCGGATGTAGTCCATGTCGCCGTCCTCGGCGTAGGGGGCATCAACCTCCGCGGCAGCGGCGGGCAGGGCCAGCAGCATACTGCAGGTCAGCACCGCGCACAAAAGCGCCAACCGGCGCAGAAAGTTCATCTTCATCAGCAGCCCTCCTGCATCGGGGTGGCCCCCAGCTGACAGCGGCGCTCCATTTTGGCGCTCTCGCCGCGGATGGCGCGGCAGGCACCGCTGTGCCAGATGCGCGGCCAGGGGGTGCGCAGCATATTGCCCAGTCCCTTGCCGGTCAGCCAGCTCTGGCAGGGCAGCACCGTGCCGTCCGGCGCCACGGCCATGTTGGACAGACAGGCACCGCAGCTGGGGATCTGGGTAAAGCCCAGCGTGCGCAGCGTCTCCTCCGGCAGCCAGCCGGGGCTTGTAAAGTTGATTTCCATGCCGTTTGCGGCGGCGTACTCCATGGCGGGGCGCAGTACATCCTCCAGCTCGGCGGGAGTCAGGCGCACGGCGCGGCTGGCGTCACTCTCGGCATTGCCCGCGGGGATCAGCCCGCTGCAGGTCAGGTAGCGGACGCCCAGCTCATGCGCGAATCTGACCACCGACAGGTAGTCCCTGTTCAGGCTGCAAAGCGGTGTGTTCAGGCTGACGTTCAGGTCCGCAGCCAGCGCATTTTTGATGCCGTTCACCGTGTCGGTGTAGCCGTCCACGCCGACCAGCGCGTTGTGGATGTCGGCATCGGCGGAGTAGAACGTGATCTGCACCGCGTCCAGGCTGGCGGCGTGCAGGTCCTTGCACATCATGCTGGTCAGCATCCGGCCATTGGTGTTCAGGCGGGTGACAAACCACTGTGCCGCCTGCACGAGCTTGACCAGATCGTGGCGCAGCGTCGGTTCGCCGCCCGTAAAGGTCAGCTGCGGAATGCCGGCGTTGCGGCATTTTTCAATTACGGCCAGCCACTGGTCGGTGTCCAACTCCGGCACGGCGGAAAGCGGCTGGTTGGCGGCGTAGCAGTGCAGGCATTTCTGGTTGCAGTGCCACGCGCCATCCTTGACCATCGAGCTGACCATCAGGTCCATGCGGTGGGGCGCGGCCATCCGCGGTGCATAATCGGCCAGACTGACCGGTTCAATCGAGAGCGGCGGCTCCCCGCCGCGGGCAATCGTGCACAGGCAGTCCACAAGCGTTTTCAGGTCGCTCTCGATCTGCGCGTACTCGGTCTTGCGGTAAATTTTGCGGGTCGCAACCACGGCCTGCGCGTTGATGGCGCTCCACTCCTCCGGGCGTATCTCCTTGCCGGTGTAGGGCTTTAAAGCCTCGATGAAGTTGGTCAGCAGAATGGCCCAGCTGACGTTGAGCGGCAGGATGTCCTGCCCGTTCAGAATGGCCGTGAACGGCGTCTCGCGGTCCGGCTTATGGCAGGGCACAAGATGGATGCGCACAACGCCCGGCCCATCCGGGTCGAGCGTGATATGCCGCACCCGGTTCAGCCGCGCCCGCAGGAACATACGTTCCGCGTAGGTAAGGTGTTTTGAATATCTCATAAAGAGGTTCCCCTCGTAAATTTTGTTTGTAAGCAGCATGGTGATACTTATAGAAAGTATACCATATTTACGGAGTGATTACAACTGTATGCACAGAAAAAGCACCCGCCCAAAAGAGGACGAGTGCGATGCAAAGGCTTCCCCCGCGCAGGGGGAAGCTGTCCGCAAAGTGGACTGATGAGGGCCGGGTTTGCCGCAATTGCCCGATAGCGGGGTTGCTGCTTCGTAGGGGCCGGGTATGCCCGGCCCGCGGCCTTCTCGCAGGTGCGAGCCTGCCTTTCCGCGGAGGGCCGGACATGTCCGGCCCCTACAGGGCGGCACAGCTTTAACTGACCGCCGTGGGGGACTCCGCCCTCATCCGGCCCTGCGGGGCCACCTTCCCCCTCGGGGGAAGGCTCTGGTTTTTCAAATCGCCCGGAAGCCCTTGCCCACGATCTCGCTGCTGTTCACAATCGTGATAAAGGCGTGGTCGTCCAGACCGCGGACGTGCAGGCGGAGCTTCTGGGCCTGGCCGCGGGTCAGGACTGTGGTCAGCACCCATTTTTCATCGTGGGTGTAGGCACCCTCGGCCTGTTCCATCGTGGCGGAACGGTGCAGATCGTTCACGATAAAATCGCGCACCGGCTGCGGGTTGGAGGTGACCACCGTGCAGACCTTGCGCAGATTGATGCTTTCAATCGCGCTGTCCGCGACGGTGCTTTTCAAGATCATGCCCAGGATGCAGTACAGACCCGTGGCAGGTCCGTAGAGATACGCACCCACCAGCACAATGCCGAGGTCACTGACCATCAGCGCGCGGCCAACGGGCATACTTGTGTACTTGTTCAGGATCATCGCCACAATATCTGTTCCGCCCGTGGACGCGCCGATGTTGAACACGATGGCCGCACCGACGGCGGACAGGATTACCGCGAAGCAGAGCTCCAGAAACGCATCGCTCGTCAGCGGCGCGGAAAGGGGGCAGACCCGCTCACACAGACTGACGTAGAACGACAGCGCGAACGACGAGTAGATCGTCCACCCCATGGACCTGACGCCCAGAAAGACGAACCCCAGCACGACGAGCGCCGCGTTGATGAACCACATGAACGCGCCGACATTCCACCGCGGGAACAGCGTCGCCAGCACAATGGAGAGACCCGACGTGCCGCCGAACGCAAAGTGATTGGGCGTTTTGAAAACGGCGATGCCCACCGCCGTGGCGACCAGCCCCAGATTCAGCAGGAAGAAGAATTTCGCATCCTCCCACAGCTCGTGCGGGGTCAGGTGCTTTTTCAGCTGCGCCAGCATTGGAAATACCTCCCCTTAGAACGTCAGGTTGCCGAACTCGGAGAGCTTGAGCGCTTCATTGTGCTGCTCGGCCCAGTTGATGCTCCACGGGCTGCCAAAGAGCAGCAGCGGGTTGCCCTTCATATCCTCGATGGCGCGGGTGTCGCTGGTCACGTCCAGATGCTTGATGTCCAGTTCTTCCGGGTCGTTCAGCACCCAGCGCAGATGCTCGTATGGCAGGGTCTGCATACGGATGTCTACATTGTACTCGTTTTTCAGGCGGTACTCCAAAACCTCCAGCTGCAAAACGCCGACGACGCCGACGATGACCTCCTCCATACCGGCGCCGAGGTCGCGGAAGATCTGGATCGCGCCCTCCTGGGCGATCTGCTCCATGCCCTTGACGAACTGCTTGCGCTTCATCGTATCGACCTGGGTCACGCGGGCGAAGTGCTCGGGGGCGAACGTCGGGATGCCCGCAAACTGCACATGCTTTTTGCCGGTGCAGAGTGTGTCGCCGATGGAGAAGATGCCCGGGTCGAACAGGCCGATAATATCGCCCGCGTAGGCCTCGCTGACGATGGCGCGGTCATCGGCCATCAGGCTCGTGCCGGTGGCCAGCTTGATGTTCTTGCCCTCCTGCACGTGGAACGCCTCCATGCCGCGCTCAAACTTGCCGGAGCAGATGCGCAGGAACGCAATGCGGTCACGGTGGTTCTTGTTCATGTTGGCCTGGATCTTGAAGATGAAGCCGCTGAACTGCTCGCTGCACGGCTCGACCAACTCACCGCTCTGCGCGTCCTTGCGAGGCAGCGGGGTGGGGGTCAGGCGCAGGAACTCCTTCAGGAACGGCTCTACGCCGAAGTTCGTCAAAGCGGAGCCGAAGAACACGGGGGACAGCTCGCCGTGCTGCACGGCGTCGAGGTCAAACTCCTCGGCAGCGCCGTCCAGCAGCTCGATGTCCTCGGTCAGCTTTTCATGGTTGGCAGTGCCGATCAGGTCGTCCAGGCGGGCGTCGCCCAGCTCGGCCTCGACCTCCTCGACCATCTTGACGCCGTTGGCGCGGCCATCGCTCTCAAAGGCCAGCACGCGCCCGGCATTGCGGTCATAGACGCCCTTGAAGTCCTTGCCGCAGCTGATGGGCCAGTTCATCGGGTAGGTCTTGATGCCGAGGATTTCTTCAATGTTCTCCATCAGCTCAAACGGGTCGCGGGCCTCGCGGTCCATCTTGTTGATGAAGGTGAAGATGGGGATGTGGCGCAGGGTGCAGACCTTGAACAGCTTGATGGTCTGGGCCTCAACGCCCTTGGCGGCGTCGATGACCATGACGGCGGAGTCCGCCGCCATCAGGGTGCGGTAGGTGTCCTCACTGAAGTCCTGGTGGCCGGGCGTGTCCAGAATGTTGATGCACTTGCCCTGATAGTTGAACTGCAGAACAGACGAGGTAACGGAAATACCACGCTGCTTTTCAATGTCCATCCAGTCGGACACCGCATGCTTGGCGCTCTGCTTGCCCTTGACCGAACCCGCGGTCTGGATGGCCCCACCGTAGAGCAGGAGCTTTTCGGTGAGTGTGGTTTTACCGGCGTCGGGGTGCGAGATGATCGCAAATGTGCGCCGGGATTCGATTTCTTCGCGCAATGATGCCATGATTACTCC
>ERZ1673734.1706-NODE-1706-length-13748-cov-5.719419_pt1 | contig 13748 bp, 7 predicted proteins | sample MGYA00580199_ERZ1673734 | MGnify/ENA primary metagenome ERZ1673734 (study PRJEB41218, sample SAMN15661742) | gut metagenome | host: Homo sapiens | place: Canada: London | collected 2015-08-20/2019-03-30 | study: EMG produced TPA metagenomics assembly of...
GTTGTACTCAAGAGCCTTAAGAGCAGAACCCTTGATGATCGGGGTGTCGTCGCCGGGGAAGCCATACTCGTTAAGAGTATCGCGGATCTCCATCTCGACAAGCTCAAGGAGCTCAGGATCGTCGACCTGGTCAACCTTGTTCATGAAGACGATGATATAGGGCACGCCAACCTGGCGGGCAAGAAGAAGGTGCTCCTTGGTCTGAGCCATGGGGCCGTCGGTAGCAGCTATAACAAGGATAGCGCCGTCCATCTGAGCAGCACCGGTGATCATGTTCTTGATATAGTCAGCATGGCCGGGGCAGTCAACGTGAGCATAGTGACGGGTAGCAGTCTCATACTCAACGTGAGCGGTGTTGATTGTAATACCGCGCTCTCTCTCCTCGGGAGCCTTATCGATGTTAGCGTAATCAACAAACTCAGCCTCGCCCTTCATAGCGAGAGTCTTGGTGATAGCAGCGGTAAGAGTAGTCTTACCATGGTCAACGTGACCAATGGTACCAATGTTTACATGGGGCTTAGTTCTTTCGAATTTAGCTTTTGCCATTTGGAATTTCCTCCCTTTAATTGGTTAAATAATTGTCTCATGCATCAGCATAAAACTATTCTATCAATTTACACCTGAAAATTCAAGTGCTTTTTAAAAATTACTTGTCCTTGATGACAGTCTCAGCAATGGACTTCGGAACCTCGGCATAATGGCTGGGCTCCATGACATACTGACCGCGTCCCTGCGTCTTGGAACGAAGGGTAGTAGCGTAGCCGAACATGTTCGACAGCGGGATGAATGCATTGATCTGCACTGCGCCCGTACGCATCTCGGTGCCTTCGATCTGTCCGCGGCGGGAGTTGACATCGCCGATAACATCGCCCATATAGTCCTCGGGGACGATAATGGCGACCTTCATGATGGGCTCCATGAGCACGGGAGCTGCCTTCTTCATCGCATCCTTGAACGCCATAGAACCGGCGATCTTGAACGCCATTTCGGAGGAGTCGACCTCGTGATAAGATCCATCGTAAAGAGTGACCTTGACGTCAACAACATTGAAGCCTGCAAGAACGCCCGACTGCATTGCACCCTTGATACCGGCCTCTGCAGGTCCGATATATTCCTTCGGGATAGCGCCGCCGACGACCTCGTTGACGAACTCGTAACCCTTCTCGGGGTTGGGCTCGATGCGGATCTTGACGTGACCGTACTGTCCGCGGCCGCCCGACTGACGCGAATACTTGGTATCGCTCTCTGCGGGTTTGGTGATAGTCTCGCGGTATGCAACCTGAGGCTTACCGACATTAGCCTCGACCTTGAACTCACGAAGAAGTCTGTCAACGATTATCTCAAGGTGAAGCTCGCCCATGCCGGCGATGATGGTCTGACCCGTCTCTTCATCAGTGTAGCACTTGAAGGTCGGATCCTCTTCGGCGAGCTTTGCAAGCGCGATAGCCATCTTCTCCTGGCCTGCCTTGGTCTTGGGCTCGATAGCGACCCTGATAACGGGATCGGGGAACTCCATGGACTCAAGGATTATCGGAGCCTTGGCGTCGCAGAGCGTGTCGCCGGTAGTGGTGTTCTTAAGACCTATAGTAGCAGCGATATCTCCGGCGTAAACGCAGTCGATATCCTTTCTGTGGTTGGAGTGCATCTGCAGGATTCTTCCCAGACGCTCGTTGCAGTCCTTGGTAGCATTGTAAACAGTGCTGCCGGTGGTGACTGTGCCCGAATAAACTCTGAAGAAGCAGAGCTTACCGACGAAGGGATCGGTCGCGATCTTGAAAGCAAGAGCTGCGAACGGCTCGGAATCCGAAGAATGACGGAACTCCTCTTCACCGGTCTCGGGGTTCGTGCCCTTTATCGACGGGACATCCGTCGGAGCGGGCATGTAATCAACAATAGCGTCAAGCAGCTGCTGAACACCCTTGTTGCGGTAAGAAGTACCGCAGCATACGGGAACCATCTTATTGGCGATAGTAGACTTGCGGATGCAGGTCTTTATCTCATCAATGGTGAGCTCCTCGCCGCCGAGATACTTCTCGAGCAGCTCGTCGTCCTGTTCGGCGACGTGCTCAACGAGCTCATCATGATACTTCTGTGCAAGTTCCTTCATGTCCTCGGGAATATCCTCAACTCTGACGTCGAGACCCTTGTCATCATAGTAGACATCAGCCTGCATCTGAACAAGGTCGATGATTCCCTTGAAGTCAGCTTCCGCGCCTATGGGGAGCTGAATCGGAACTGCGTTACACTTCAGGCGCTCCTTCATCATGTCTATAACATTATAGAAGTTAGCTCCCATAATGTCCATCTTGTTAACATAGACCATTCTCGGAACCTGGTACTTGTCCGCCTGTCTCCAGACGGTTTCGGACTGGGGCTCAACGCCGCCCTTTGCGCAAAGAACGGTAACAGAACCGTCCAGAACACGCAGAGAACGCTCAACCTCAACGGTGAAGTCCACGTGGCCCGGAGTGTCGATGATGTTGATTCGGTGGTTCTTCCAGAAGCAGGTAGTCGCAGCGGAGGTAATGGTTATACCTCTCTCCTGCTCCTGCTCCATCCAGTCCATTGTCGCAGCACCATCATGCACTTCGCCGAGTTTGTGGGTCTTTCCTGTGTAGAACAGGATACGCTCCGTTGTGGTGGTTTTGCCTGCGTCAATATGCGCCATGATTCCGATATTCCTGGTCTTTTCCAGTGAAACCTCTCTCGGCATAAAAACCTCCGTATCTCGCCTTTGTGCGAATAGCAAAATATATAGGTGAAATTACCACCTGAAATGTGCAAATGCCTTGTTGGCCTCTGCCATCTTGTGAGTATCCTCACGCTTCTTGAATGCCGAACCGGTCGAATTGACGGCATCCATGATCTCGTTAGCAAGTCTCTCCTTCATCGTTCTCTCGGAACGCTGACGGGAATAAAGGGTTATCCAGCGCAGACCGAGGGTCTGTCTTCTCTCCGGACGAACCTCCATGGGAACCTGATAGGTTGCACCGCCGACTCGACGAGCTTTGACTTCGAGAACGGGCATGACATTCTCCATAGCAGCCTCAAAAACCTCAAGCGGTTCCTTGCCGGTCTTCTCACGGATAATGTCGAAAGCCTCGTAAACGATTTTCTGAGCGACGCCCTTCTTACCGTCGATCATGACGTTGTTGATAAGGCGTGTTACGAGCTTTGAGTTGTAAAGCGGATCGGGCAAAACGTCACGTTTTGCTATCTTGCCTCTTCTTGGCACTTCGCTTCCCTCCTTCATAGTAATGATATCATAGGTACTCGAGTGACAAAACTCTCGTGGTGTCAATGGGAGGCATGTATTTCAATGCACTCTCGCATTGGAGTAATCACCTGCAAGAAGATTCTGTCTCTTAAGCTTTCCGCATCATGCGGAATTACTTTTTGGCAGCCTTCGGACGCTTAGCACCGTACTTGGAACGGGCCTGCATTCTGCCGTTGACGCCCTGTGTATCGAGCGTTCCGCGGATGATGTGGTAACGCACACCGGGAAGGTCCTTAACACGGCCGCCGCGGATGAGAACAACCGAGTGCTCCTGAAGGTTATGACCGACGCCCGGGATATAAGCCGAAACCTCGATGCCGTTGGAAAGACGAACTCTGGCGATCTTTCTAAGAGCCGAGTTGGGCTTCTTGGGGGTGGTGGTCTTAACCGCTGTGCAAACACCGCGCTTCTGCGGAGAAGCAGTGTCGGTCATGACATTTTTCTTGGAGTTGAGACCCTTCAAAAGCGCGGGGGCTTTGGGTTTCTTCTCAAGAGTTTCTCTTCCGTTTCTCACAAGCTGATTAAACGTTGGCAAGCAGTACATCTCCTTTCTAAGATTTATATATGAAATCCGCGCTTCGGGCATAATTATCCCAAAACACAAGACATCACAATTTAAAATTATACCGCTGAAGGTTCTGTTTGTCAACCTTTTCGGTTCGTCAAATGACAAAATATTCGGCGTTTATCGGGGCATTATATATGATTTTTGTCCAATAAACGCATCTCTTTATAGTCACCGCTGCCGGAGTCCCCCGCAAAAGCGGCAGACTCCGGCTCGATGGTTGTTTATTATTCTGCTTTTTCCTGGTTCTCCGCCTCTTCGAGCTTCTCGGCAAGGTCGCTGAAGATGCCCGTAGTGGGAAGCACCTGAACATCGCTGTAGCACTTCATGCCGGTACCCGACGGCAGGAGCTTGCCGATGATGACATTCTCCTTGAGGCCGAGCAGCGGATCGCTCTTGCCCTTGATGGCGGCGTCGGTGAGGACTCTTGTCGTCTCCTGGAAGGATGCTGCCGAGAGGAAGGACTCGGTTGCAAGAGAAGCCTTTGTGATACCCATGAGCACGGGCATGCACTGAGCCTCTGCGAGCTCCTCGCCTGTCTCCTGAGCCTTGGCGGCGACGCGTGCGTTCTCCGCCTTGAACTCGAGCTTGTCAACAACAGCGCCGGGCAGGAAAGTCGTGTCGCCGGGATCGGTGATCTTGACCTTCTTCATCATCTGACGGACGATGACCTCGATGTGCTTATCGTTGACGTCAACACCCTGCATACGGTAGGTTCTCTGAACCTCGCGGATGAGGTAATCGTGAACAGCCTCGACGCCGAGGACTGCGAGAATATCATGCGGGTTGAGAGCGCCTTCGGTGATGGTGTCGCCCTTGTTGATGTGATCGCCGGGCTCAACCTTGACGCGCATACCGTAGTGGATAGGATACGCCTTCTCCTCGAGGGTCTCGGGATCGGTGACGATGATGTTTCTGACCTTCTTAATCTCGCGCTCGGAAACCGTACCGGAGATCTCACTGATAAGAGCGAGGCTCTTGGGCTTTCTCGCTTCGAACAGCTCCTCGACTCTGGGAAGACCTTCCGTGATATCGGACTGGTCTTTCGCGCCGCCGGTGTGGAACGTTCTCATCGTCAGCTGTGTACCGGGCTCGCCTATCGACTGAGCCGCGATGATACCGACTGCTTCACCGACCGTAACAGGCTCGCCGGTTGCAAGGTTCGCGCCGTAGCACTTGATGCAGACGCCGTGCTCGGACTGGCAGGTAAGCAGCGAACGGATCTTTATCTTTGCAAGGCTGCCCTCGGGCTCTTCGCCCGCGGCGACCTTTCTGTCGTGGTACTCGTATACCTTGTCGGCGACGCGCTTTGCGTCGTCCTCGCTCATCATCTTATCCTTGCTCATGATAAGCTCGCCGGTATCCTCGTCGACAAAGTCATTGAGCAGATAGCGGCCGGTAAGACGCTCGGTGAGGCTGACTATGCGGCGCTTTCCGTCGAAGATATCGTAGACATCCGAGCCCTCTGTGCAGCCGCAGTCCTCCTCGCGGATGATAACATCCTGCGAGACATCGACAAGACGTCTGGTGAGGTAACCCGAGTCTGCGGTACGAAGTGCGGTATCGGCAAGACCTTTACGCGCACCACGCGACGAAATGAAGTATTCGAGTATATTAAGACCTTCACGGTAGTTGGCTCTGATGGGGATTTCAATCGTCTTACCTGCTGTATTCGCGATAAGTCCGCGCATACCTGCAAGCTGACGCAGCTGGCTGTCGTTGCCTCGCGCACCGGAGTCAAGCATCATGTTGATCGGGTTGTAGGGATCGAAGTTCGCCTTGAGTTCTGCGGCAACTCTCTTTGTGCAGTCTTCCCAGGTCTCAATGACCATGTTCGTGCGCTCCTCATCGGAGAGAAGACCGTTCTCATAGTTGTCCATGATCTCGGCGATGTCCTTCTCGGCGTCGGCAATGAGTTCGCCCTTGCGCGGCGGTATGGTAGCGTCGCAGACAGCGACGGTGATACCGCTTCGGGTCGAGTACTTGTAGCCCTGAGCCTTGATCTTATCAAGCATATCGGCCGCTATCGAAGTGCCGTGAATCTTGATGCATCTGTCGATAATTTCGCCGAGTTTCTTTTTATTGACGAGGAAATCGACCTCAAGCTTGAAGTCGTTCTCCGGATCGCTTCTGTCAACAAAACCGAGATCCTGCGGGATAGGTCCGTTGAAGATAACGCGTCCCATGGTGGTGGAGACGAGCTTTCTGACGGGCTTGCCGTCAATCTCCTTAGTCATGCGGATCTTAATTCTCGCATGGAGTCCGATGGTGCCGTCGTCGTAAGCCATGGTGGCCTCATCGACATCTCTGAACACCTTGCCCTCGCCGGGCTCGCCGGGCTTTTCAAGGGTGAGGTAATATGAGCCGAGGACCATGTCCTGCGTGGGAACGGTGACCGGGCGTCCGTCGGAGGGCTTGAGGAGGTTGTTGGCGGCGAGCATAAGGAAGCGCGCCTCAGCCTGAGCCTCCGCAGAAAGCGGAACGTGAACTGCCATCTGGTCGCCGTCGAAGTCGGCGTTGAATGCGGTACAAACGAGGGGATGAAGCTTGATAGCTCTGCCCTCGACAAGGATGGGCTCGAAAGCCTGGATACCGAGTCTGTGAAGTGTGGGAGCGCGATTGAGGAGCACGGGGTGATCCTTGATAACCACTTCGAGAGCATCCCAGACAACGGGATTCTGACGCTCGACCATCTTTCTTGCGGACTTGACGTTGTTCGCCTTGCCGGTCTGTACAAGTCTCTTCATGACGAAGGGCTTAAACAGCTCAAGAGCCATCTCGGTCGGCAGACCGCACTGATAAATCTTCAGCTCGGGACCGACGACGATAACCGAACGTCCGGAATAGTCAACACGCTTACCGAGCAGGTTCTGTCTGAAACGTCCCTGCTTACCTTTAAGCATATCGGAGAGCGACTTGAGCGCTCTGTTGTTCGGACCGGTTACGGGTCTGCCGCGGCGGCCGTTGTCGATAAGAGCATCGACAGCTTCCTGAAGCATACGCTTCTCGTTGCGGACTATTATCTCGGGTGCGCCGAGCTCAAGGAGCTTGCGCAGACGGTTGTTTCTGTTGATAACGCGGCGGTAAAGATCATTGAGGTCGCTCGTTGCAAAGCGTCCGCCCTCGAGCTGAACCATGGGACGAAGCTCCGGCGGGATAACCGGAAGCACGTCGAGGATCATCCACTCGGGTCTGTTGCCGCTCTGTCTGAACGCCTCAACAACCTCAAGGCGTTTGAGAGCCTTGGCCTTCTTCTGACCGCTTGCGTTCTCTATCTCCTCGCGCAGCTGCGCGGAGAGCTGGTCGAGGTCAATTTCGGCAAGAAGCTCCTTGATAGCCTCGGCACCCATGCCTGCCCTGAAATCGTCCTCATACATCAGGCGGTACTCGTCGTAATCCTTCTCGTCGAGGACCTGATACTTTTTAAGATCCGTTGTGCCGGGATCGATAACGATATGCATCGCAAAGTAGAGAACTTTCTCAAGGTTGCGCGGCGATATATCGAGGATAAGACCCATTCTTGAGGGTATTCCCTTGAAATACCAGATGTGGGAGACGGGAGCTGCAAGCTCGATGTGACCCATTCTCTCGCGGCGAACCTTGGAGCGGGTTATCTCAACGCCGCAGCGTTCGCATATCTTGCCCTTGTAGCGGATTCTTTTATATTTGCCGCAGTGGCACTCCCAGTCCTTCTGGGGTCCGAATATCCTTTCGCAGAACAGTCCGTCCTTTTCGGGCTTGAGTGTGCGGTAATTGATGGTTTCGGGCTTCTTGACCTCGCCGTAAGACCAGCTTCTGATCTTATCGGGAGACGCAAGACCTATTTTTATGGATTCAAAGGTATTGTTTTCCATCCGTTGACTGCCCCTTTTTAAAATATATTTTTAAGGTGACTGTTCTCAGTCGTCGTAGTCGTCAAGCTCGCCTTCGCTGTCGGAGAAGATGTCGCCGTCATAGTAGTCATCTTCGCCCTCGGCATTGTCTGCGAAATCGGCGCTGTCATCGTCGTCCTCGTCGGAGCCGACATTGAAGATATCGCCCTCTTCGTTTTCCGTGCCGTAGCCGCCTGCAGTGCCTGCGTCGTTGACGGAGGAGAATGCCTTATCGTCTGAAGGTGCAAATCCGAGTTCCTCGTCGGTCTGCTTGAGGTCAATCTCCTCGCCGTCCGCATCAAGGACGCTGACATCAAGGCAGAGGGACTGAAGCTCTTTGACGAGAACCTTGAACGACTCGGGAATGCCGGGCTTGGGAACGTTGTTGCCCTTGACTATCGCCTCATAGGTCTTGACACGGCCGACAACATCGTCGGACTTGACTGTCAGTATCTCCTGAAGGGTGTAGGCAGCGCCGTAAGCCTCGAGAGCCCAGACTTCCATCTCACCGAAACGCTGGCCGCCGAACTGGGCTTTACCGCCGAGGGGCTGCTGCGTAACGAGCGAGTACGGGCCGGTGGAACGTGCGTGAATCTTATCGTCAACAAGGTGGAACAGCTTGAGGTAATACATGACGCCGACGGTGACGGGGTTATCGAACTGTCTGCCGGTACGTCCGTCGTAGAGTATCGTCTTGCCGTCCTCTCTGAGTCCCGCCTGCTTGAGCGCTTCGCGGATATCCTCCTCGTGCGCGCCGTCGAAGACGGGAGTCTCGACCTTGTAGCCCAGATGCTTCGCGGCAAAGCCGAGATGCACTTCGAGCACCTGACCGATATTCATTCGGGAGGGAACGCCCAGGGGGTTGAGCACGATATCGAGCGGCGTGCCGTCCGGAAGGAAGGGCATATCCTCCTGAGAAAGTATTCTTGAAACAACACCCTTGTTACCGTGGCGGCCTGCCATCTTATCGCCGACGGAAAGCTTACGCTTCTGGGCGATATAGCAGCGGACGACCTTGTTTACGCCGGGTGCGAGCTCATCGCTGTTCTCGCGGGTGAACTCTTCGACCTTGACGACGATGCCGTATTCGCCGTGGGAGACCTTGAGGGAGGTATCTCTGACCTCTTTCGCCTTCTCGCCGAATATGGCGCGGAGCAGTCTCTCCTCTGCGGTCAGCTCGGTCTCGCCCTTGGGCGTTACCTTACCGACAAGGATGTCGCCGGAGTGAACTTCGGCGCCGACGCGGATTATGCCGCGCTCGTCAAGGTTGCTCAGAAGATCGTCGGAGACGTTCGGGATATCCCTTGTGATCTCCTCGGGTCCGAGCTTTGTATCTCTCGCTTCGATCTCGTGTTTCTCAATATGAATCGAGGTGTAGACATCGTTGCGAACCATCTTTTCGTTGATGAGAACCGCGTCCTCGTAGTTGTAGCCTTCCCAGGTCATGAAGCCGACAAGGGCGTTCTTGCCGAGGGATATCTCGCCGTGATCCGTTGCGGGACCGTCGGCTATGACGTCGCCCTTTTCAACGCGCTGGTTGAGGGTGACTATCGGGCGCTGGTTGACGCATGTGCCCTGGTTGGAGCGCATGAACTTGATTATATCGTAATGGTCGAGAATGTTCTCGTCGCTGAGAATCTCGATCTGCTCGGCATCGACCTTTGTGACGCGGCCGGAGTGCTTTGCAAGCACGACAACGCCGGAGTCGACAGCCGCTTTATATTCCATACCGGTGCCGACTATAGGGCTCTCGGTCTTGAGCAGCGGAACCGCCTGCTTCTGCATGTTCGATCCCATGAGGGCTCGGTTTGCGTCGTCGTTCTCGAGGAACGGAATCATCGAAGTTGCGACGGAGACGACCATCTTCGGAGAGACGTCCATATAGTCGACCTTCATGCGGTCGATCTCAAGGAAGCCGTCCCTGTGTCTTGCGTTGACTCTCTCATGAACGAACATTCCGTTCTCGTCGAGCGGCTCGTTTGCCTGGGCGACAATGTAATCGTCCTCGACATCGGCTGTCATATACTCAACTTCGTCGGTGACGCGTCCGGTGGTCTTGTCGACCTTTCTGAACGGGGCCTCGATGAAGCCGTATTCATTTATGCGCGCGAAAGTTGCAAGGTAGGAGATAAGTCCGACGTTGGAACCTTCGGGAGTCTCGATGGGGCACATTCTGCCGTAATGCGAGTAGTGAACGTCTCGGACTTCGAATCCTGCACGGTCTCTTGAAAGACCGCCGGGGCCGAGGGCGGAAAGACGGCGCTTATGAGTCAGCTCCGCAAGGGGGTTGATCTGATCCATGAACTGCGACAGCGGGGAAGAACCGAAGAACTCCTTTATCGCCATCATGACAGGACGGATGTTGATAAGAGCCTGAGGAGTGATGTTCTCCTCCTTCTCCTGAGCCTGGAGAGTCATTCTCTCGCGGACAACTCTCTCCATTCTCGACAGACCGATTCTGAACTGATTCTGGAGCAGCTCGCCCACGCAGCGGATACGTCTGTTGCCGAGGTGGTCGATGTCGTCCGTGGTGCCTATCTTGTTCGCAAGGCAGTTGATATAGTTTATCGAAGAGAAGATATCGTCGATTATGATGTGGTTCGGGATAAGGTCGTCGTGGCGGAGTCTGAGCTGCTCGAGAAGAGCCTCTTTGTCGTCGCCGCACTCGTCGACTATCTCGGTGATTATCTGGAAGCGAACCTTTTCGTTGATGCCGGCTTCATGAAGCTCTTCCTTGGTCACGCCCTCGGGCACATAGTCCATGGGATCGACCATGCCGTTGGAGATGATCTTGACCTTCTTGCCCTCGACATCGGCGACAGCGACCATAACGCCTGCGCGCTCGATCTCCTTAGCCTTCGCCTTGGTAACAACCTCGCCTGCCTCGGCAAGAATCTCGCCGGTCAGCGGAGCGATAACGGGCTCGGCAAGCTTGCAGCCTGCAAGGCGGGCGGCAATGGCGAGCTTCTTATTATATTTGTATCTGCCGACGCGCGAGATATCGTATCTGCGCGGATCAAAGAAGAGATTGTCGAGCAGCTGCTGAGCGGACTCAAGGGTCACGGGCTCGCCGGGACGCAGACGCTTGAAGACTTCCATGAGCGCTTCGCCCTGGTTCTTCGTCTCGTCTCTCTCGATGGTGGCTTCGATTCTCTCATCGTTGCCGAAGAACTCGCGGATCTCATCGTCCGTACCGAGTCCGAGTGCTCTGATGAAAGTGGTGATGAATATCTTTCTGTTCTTGTCTATTCTTACATAATAGACGTCGTTTATGTCCGTCTCATACTCAAGCCATGCGCCGCGGTTGGGGTTGATTGTGCTTGAGAACAGCTCGATACCGGTCTTGTCGTGGGTCATATCGAAATATACGCCCGGCGAACGGACGAGCTGGGAGACGATGACTCTCTCTGCGCCGTTGATAACAAAGGTGCCGCTGTCGGTCATGATGGGGAACTCACCCATAAAAACCTCGGACTCCTTTATTGCACCCGTCTCCTTGTTGAGCAGACGCACAGTGACGCGCATGGGGGCTGCATAGGTAGCGTCGCGCTCCTTGCACTCCTGCACGGTGTGTTTAGTCTTCTCGTCAATGCGATAGTCTATAAAGGTCAGCACCCAGTTGCCGGTGTAGTCGGTGATTTCCGCTATGTCGCGGAACACCTCCTTGAGTCCGGTGTCGAGAAACCATTTGTACGAGTTCTTCTGAACCTCGATGAGATTGGGCATCTCCATGACTTCTTCGATCTTGCCGAAGCTCATGCGCGTGGTCGTTCCTTTTTTGACGGGCTTAACATTCAGCATAGGCCAATTCACTCCGTTCTTTTTTCATCCGTTTCGTGTTATCACCATCAATTGACAGAAGCAGATATCCCATTTTTCGGGGCTATACACTTTTGTCAATTGACGGCTCGCGCAAGCTCTTTTGAAGAGCGTTGAAATGCAATAATGAAGCGGTTTTCCGCGTTTCGGGAAAGCTGTAACAAGCCCTTAGCCGAAAAGGCCGGGCACACAACGCTCCATTATAATTGTGCAGTTTTACATTTTACACTGCTAACCACATTTTGTCAAGAGGAGATACGGCTTTTTTCAGAGCAAATTCAAACTTTTTACAATATCCGTCACAATCCCGCTCTCTTAGCTCTTATCGGCGCGGAATTTATGCAATTCTGACCGCCCGCAGGCTAAATATAAGGTATTATATAAGCAAAAATCGGCGCGACTGAATATTACAATTTAAAATACCGATAATATTCCATGATTTCGCATATCGTTTTTGACTTAAAAGCCGATGTGTGATATAATATCTGCAATTTTCAGTTTGTCGGAGGAAGAGCATGACCGGTATTGTTGATGTCGGCGGCGGAATGCGCGGAGTTTTTTCCGCAGGCATTTATGACCGTTTTATTGAAGAGGGAATAAACTTCGACCTGTGCATAGGCGTCTCGGCGGGCAGCGCGAATCTCATCTCTTATGTCGCCGGACACCATGACCGAGTCAAGCGTTTTTATGTGAACTACGCTCAGCGCAAGCAGTATATGAGCTTCGACAATTTCATACACAGCGGCTCATATATCGGACTTGATTATATTTACTCCACTATTTCAAACTCCGACGGCGAAGATCCGCTGAACTATGATGCTTTTACAGCGAACCACACGGATTTCATAACCGTAGTCACCGACGGCGAAACAGGAGAGCCGATATACTTCCCCAAAAACAGCATAAAGCGCGACGACCTGACGGTCATAAAAGCCTCATGCTGCCTGCCTGCGGTGTGCAAGCCGATAGTTATCGACGGCAAAGACTGCTTCGACGGCGGGATCTCCGACCCTATCCCCTTTCAGAAGGCGTTTGACATGGGCTGCGACAAAGTTATAGTTGTCATCTCAAAGCCCGTTGACTATCGCAAATCTCCGCAGAAGCACATGCAGATAATCAAAGCTGCGCTGAAAAAATATCCGAAAGTCTTTGACCGCCTCGCCGTAAGGCACGAGGTATACAACCGCCAGCTCGAAGAGGCAATAAAGCTTCAGGAGCAGGGCAAAGTGATTATCTTAGCTCCGCAGGACTGCTACGGCGTGAACACGCTGACCCGCGAGCCCGCCGCCCTCGAAAAGCTCTACGAAGAAGGTCGCCGCTGCGCGGACGAGCACCTCAGCGAGATAAAAGCTCCCGGCGAAAAAACCGCATAATAAATTCTGCCGCATTTAGCGCAGACCAAAGAGCAAAAGATAAAAAGGTCATAATTCACGGCTGACAACGCGGATTATGACCTTTATTTTTTCGTGCTGTGTCCGATAACGCAACACACGGATTCAATATGACGCGCAACGCAAAGATTGCATTTCACAGATTTGATAAAAGTTTCGGTTTGCTGTGCCGTAAAAGCATCAAAAGATAAAAAATTCAGAAATTCCAGAAAAAACTTTACTTTTTAGCGGCAACGGTGTTAAAATAGAGAAAATTCACGCGGCGCAGACCGCGGCACAGGGGATGATATCTTGGACAAGATAGATGTTAAGATAATCGAATGTCTCAAGAAAAACGCAAGAGAAAACGCTTCGGTAATCGGCTCGCAGGTCAACATGTCCGTCTCGGCCGTTATCGAGCGCATAAAGAAGCTCGAAGCCAACGGCATAATCAAGCAGTACACCGTCGTGCTCGACAGCAAGAAGCTCGGCATGGACATCACCGCGTTCATCTCGGTGAGCATGGAGCATCCGAAGTACAACAACAATTTCAACGAATTCGTCAAGACCCACAAGCAGATAACCGAGTGTCACTACATCACCGGCGACTTCGACTTTCTTCTCAAAGTCAACACCGAATCGACCGGCGGACTTGAATCGCTGCTCAACGAGATAAAGAGCGCGGGCGGCGTTTCGCTGACAAAGACGCTCGTCGTTCTCTCGACAGTCAAAGAGGACTACTCTGTAAATCTCGAATAAAATATCAGCACAAAAGACCTGCTCTCTATTCTGAACTGCCCCAAAATATACAGACAGCACAAAAAAGACTCCCTATGACACAATGT
>ERZ1673734.1717-NODE-1717-length-13672-cov-14.092238_pt1 | contig 13672 bp, 13 predicted proteins | sample MGYA00580199_ERZ1673734 | MGnify/ENA primary metagenome ERZ1673734 (study PRJEB41218, sample SAMN15661742) | gut metagenome | host: Homo sapiens | place: Canada: London | collected 2015-08-20/2019-03-30 | study: EMG produced TPA metagenomics assembly of...
TTGCACAAAAACCCAACGCAAAGCCCGTCGGCGGGAGGGGGATAAGTGCTTTTTCAGATGTTTTTTTATTGCTCAGAAGATTTTTTGAGAATTTAGTGGTTATAGTGTTGATAGCTTTGTTTTTGTAGGTATAATAACCACCAAGCCAGACGATAAGGAGGCGATGTGAATAGCCGACAGCTCATAAGCATCATAGAGGCTGACGGTTGGTATCTCGTACGGAGCAAGGGGAGTCACCACCACTTCAAGCATCCAACGAAGCCGGGACTGGTAACGATTCCTCACCCGAAAAAGGATCTACTGACCAAAACGATAAACAGCATCTTGAAACAAGCCCAGCTCTCATGAGCTGGGTGCTACATCAGCTTGTGGAAGATAGCGTCTTGAAACAAGCCTAGCTGTTGCGCTGGGTGCTGGACAAAGTCCTTAGGAGGCAAAGCATATGCTTTATCCAATAGCAGTTCGCCCAGGTGACCTGCATCATGCGTGGGGTGTAGAAGTCCCTGATATACCAGGATGTTTCTCAGCGGGAGACGATCTGGATGACGCAATGGCCATGGCGCGAGAAGCCATTGAAGGCCATCTAGAGATTTTGGCTGAGGACAACGCCAAGATCCCTGTAGCAACAAAAGTAAGCGCTCACGTATCCAATCCCGAATTTGAGGGTTGCATCTGGGCTGTAGTCGATATAGATGTCACCAAGTATTTAGGCAAGGCCGAGAAGCTAAACATCACCTTACCTGGACACCTGATTAATCGTATTGATGAGTATGTTAAGCATCACCCTGATCAAAAAAGCCGTTCTGGATTCTTAGCAGGGGCAGCTTTAAGGGTTTTGCAGGAAGCGTAAATTGACAGGCAATATCCTGTTTCTGGCACCTTGTGCCAAGGTTGAAACAGTAGGTCTTGAAGAATACTTACCCGCCCACCGGCGGGTTTTCTTTTTTACGGGGGAAAGAGTCCACAGGTAGTAGTGAGAACGAGGGTCTGAGACCCTCGCGTTTGGAGGTTATAAAACTTGGAAGAATCGCAGTAAGCGGAGCGACCAGTATGCCGTTTGCAGCAACCGAATCAGCTCTTCAGGAAAAGCCTTAATAATTACCTTACGCATAAAGTAAATCACCTGATTTATAAATGGGCTGCAAAACTTCAGAGAGCTTGCAGAGTATCCCACTAGACTTACTAACTATTCCTCTAGCACTAAGATATGTCCATGCTTGATCTACGTCTACTTATTAGGCATGTACTTTACTTGTGCTTACAACAATTAAGGCGGATTCAAACCGCCTAGCGAGGTTGACTAGTCTTCAGCTAAACCATACCCTTTGGGTTGAGTGTTTCAAAAAGTACGACAGCTAGTGGTTGGATTGAACTTTACCACGGATTTCCTTAGATGGATCATCCGAAAATATCCACTCAGAAGCCCGGCACCGCCCGGGCTTCTGAGTTTTTGATGGTCGATTCCTCCGGCGCATTTTGACAAGCCGCGTAAATGCTAGGGTTCGAGCCGTTCAAAGATATCATTACTTATGTCAGCAAAAAAATAACACCGTCATACTATATGTCATAACTTTCAGACGAGCGGTTTAGAATATTATGACTGGCTACTCGTCCCCGGGGAAAACCGGACGGAAGTTTGAGTTTTTTCGACGCGCCAAATAACTAGTAGAGCTATCCGCCTCATCTAGATCTGCTGTTTCAAAGTGTTAGGCGCTCTATTGTCACCATCATGTTTGCCGCAGTTTCTGCTTTAAAGTTAAATGCAACTATATCTGTAGGGCTAGGTGTTGGCCCCGGCAAATGCGTATGCTCAGCTAAATGTAAATTCATCTCCTGTACTAGGTTTAGCAAATCACACACCACCTGAAACAGGTTCACGCTCTCCGAGCCGATCCAGTTTTTCGGAGCAACCAACAGCTGGCCATCCCCGGCCACGCTTTTACGCAGTCCCTCGATCCGTTCCTGCATATCGCCACCTACTGTGGCGTTGTACTTATCCCCAGTTACCAGATTCAGATCGCGGCCCGTAGCTTGGTGCAAATCATCCACAGCCGCCACGCTCATTGATCCGCCTGACAGCAGTTTCATGGCGCCCATGGCTTCGATGGTTTTGACGCCTCCAACAGTTTCCTTTGAGTGGTCGTCCACGGTTTGGCTGTGGCTTTGATAGTGCTCTTGGTTGTCCAGGGACTGAACTTCGCGGTCAGCTGAAAAATCCTGTATACGCCCATCGGTTTGCCGCGACCAGTTGCCGTCGGCGTCAACGCGCTGCTGTGCGGTTTCGCTGTGCTGCCAGACTTGATCCCCTTTGGGCACCTTGGGCAGGCTCAGGCCGTGAGGCAAGATGGTTTGAATGAACGGCTTGCTGGGCATGCCGTAGGCGAAGTTGACCACCACCATGGTGCCTTCCCCCGGGAAGCCGAAAAAGCCCATCTCATCGCCGCCCACGGACACTGGCAGCGGTACACCGGCAAGGATCGGCAGGTTAGGGTCGGGCTCGCCGTCTTCGGCCAGTACTTGCAGGTCTACCGCGTACCGGGGCCGGAAGTTGTCGCAGATCCCGGATTGCGCCGGGGCATCGGCCACGCCTTGCACCAAGGCGAATTTGGGCAAGTGGTAGCCACCGCTCAGCTCGGGGAATTGACGTTCTACGGCGCGTTTTATTGCTTCTTCCACTTTAAACCCATTTGATTCGCGGCCAGCGACACCGAAACGATGCGTTGTGCCTGGTTAAAGGTTGCGCCCGGGCGAATGCCTGGCATGGCGGCGACCATGGCGCTTTCGTTGCCTTGGTAGCCGTCGAACAGTTCGATTGGCAGCTGCAGCGGCTCACGGGCACCAAAAAAACTGTCGGCCCAACTACCCACAAAGACTTCGCCGTCGCCCTGCTGCTGCCAGATCGGGTCGGGGATGCTGAAAACCCGGGCCAGGCTATCCATGGCTTGGATACCGGTGGCCAAGTTGTAAAAGAACGGGGCTTTGACCTTTGCATAAGGCTGGTCAGGCACGCGGAACGTAAGCCCGGTCTGGTTGCTGATAGCGGTCAGCACGGCGCGCAGATCCACGTGACGCAGGTTCAGCGGCAGCGGCTGGCTTAGAATTGCAGCCAGCTCACGGCAGAACAGCACCTGCTCGACGGCGTTCACGCTGGTACTGCGCTCGACGTAGCCAATGAAAAACCGCTGCAGCGGCTTGTCGTTGTAACCAATGTCCAGTATCACCAGCCCTTTTAGCGGGGTTTTAGCCTGCACTGTGAACGATGCTCGCCCCGGGGTGCGCAGTTCCAGTCGGACATCGTCTTTGACTAGCGGGTATACGGTGCCGCCGATGGTCAGCACTTTGTGCAGTTTCATGGCGGTCAGCCTATCCAGTTATCAATTTTCTTAAGCACGGACTCAAAGCCGGTCAGCTCTTGGCCTGGCTTTTCGGGGTCACTGCCATTCTCACCTGCAACGCCTTGCCCGGGCGCTGATTGACTGGCCACGCTATTGCTCGTGCGACGGCCCTCTACACGCTCGGGGTTGCTCAGCTTCTCGGTCAACGTGAACTGGATCAACCAAGCTTGCAGGGTGTCATGCTCACGGGAGCTAACCCCGTCACTGAACTGCACTTGGCGCATGCCAAAGGCTGCGGCGGTGTCGTTAACGATGCGGTAGGTTTTGAGTTGGCCACCGCTCTCTGTCGCTTCGGCCAAGCGCATCAGGGTGCGCAACCAGTCCGCATCGGCATGGGTGATCAGCCCGGAAAAGGTCAGGGTTTTGGGCTTGAAGCCTGTGTGGGCCTTGTCGCTGTTGCTGGTCTGGCCCGACATATCCCCACTTTCAATGCGCAGGTTTGCCGTAGCTTTCATGTTTTTGCAGCGCACTTGCTCGCCATCGAGTAGCAGCGTCATAGGCCGATCATCTCCTGTACAAAGCTCAGCCCTTTACGCGATCCCACCAGCACCATCCCGGCGCAGATCCCCCATTCATGGCCCGGGGCTTGGCCATCCAGCAGTTGGGCGCTCAGCTCGGCACTGTTCCCCGGGCCAATCAGGCGGCATTGCATGGTGGTTTCAGCGGTGTTCCCGGTCAGCAACTGCTGCAGCTCAGCCAGCTTTTGATCGCGTGCTTGGGCCTGACTGGCCTTGCGTGCCGCCAGTGTCGCCAAGTCGGCCAGAGGTGAGCTGTCTGCCGCGTAGCCCTCCAGTGCAGCTAACTGGCTGGACAATGCCTGACTGGCTGCTTTAGTCACGGTGCAACGCTCCAGAGGCATTTGTCCCCAACGCGGCAGCGCACCGGCAGACGGTAACTCCCACTTTTCCGCCTCCAGCTTGAACAGCTGTTGAGCACGGCGCTGGGCGCGCTCCAGATCCGGGAACGGCAGCAAGGCGTTAAAGCGCGCTAGGGTGGCCGCGAACTGGTCGTAACGCGTGCCTAGGAACAGGATTACCAAGGCGTATTGCTGGCCGGTGGGCAGCCCGGTGTCGTGGCTGTCCTTGAGTTTGGAGCTCAGCAGCTGCAACAGGTTCGGCGCAGCCAACGCACGCAACAAGCCGGTGCCTTGACCAACTCCGCTCTGAAACGGTGTCACCACCAAACACGCCGGGATTTCGCCCAGGGCGTCAGCCATTGCCGAGCGTCCGACCTCGATGCCTTGCTTGGCCAGTTCAGCAACCGGCCCCGGGTTTGTGGTGGCCATGCCCTTTAGCGCTTCCATTCGCAAGCCGGTGTTAGCCAGCTCAGATCCGGCCATCTGTTTAGCGATGGTCAACTGGCTCAGCCATTGGGTCGACTGGCTTGGCCAGCGCATAGTGACGGGTGCCCAGCTCATGCTTGGCCTTCTGCCCAGTTCACCGCCTCGATGGCGGTCAAGTCATTGGTGGTGATGGCCACGTCCAACTGCTCTTTGAGTAGCAGTGTTTTTTGCTGGCAAGTTAGCCGGTGGTAATTGAATGCGGCGCTGACCTGGTGCAGTTGCTCGGCAGTGTGCTCACGGTAGGCTTTAACGCCCAAGGAGTCGCGGCAGGCCAAGTGCCCGTCGTCGCCAAGCACCACTTGGCTGGTCAGATTGACTTGGTCAATCAGGGTGCTGTCATAGCGGTAAGACTCGCCCAAGGCATTGCAGGAAAAACCGCCCGTAATGGCTTGTTCACAAGCTGCATTGACGGCTTTCAATTGCTCCGCGTGGCGGATCAGGGCCAGTGCAGGCACGTCATCGACCCACTGACCTTTGCCCCAGACTTGGTGATCACTGGGCACTTTTAGGGTGTAGTCCTTAGGCAGCGGATCGGGTGTCTCGATCAGCATCGGCTGACGTGTCACTTTGTGGTACGCGGTTAACCCCTGATAGGACTCAATCAGCGTCCAAGCGCTGCCGTCCCAGCGGGCGGCTTGTTGAGCCCCGAGCTTAGGGGGCGCCACTTCTACGCAGCCCCCGGGGATTAGCCAAACGCCATCCTCTTCCGGCGACAGATCAGCCGAAGTTTCACCCGTAAAGATGCCCAAATGGTCAGTCTGATAAACAATTTTGGTCGTCATGGTCGGGGCTCAGTACTTGATGCAAAAAAGAAGTGCGATGTTGTGCGGGCGGGTTTCAGCGCCGCCCGTATTTGATACGCCAACAGCGTGCGTATGATCCCCAGTTGGGGTGATACTGATTGTTCCGCTGTGTGTATGGTTACCCGCTGGGTTGGTCGCGGCAGTTGTACCGTTTTGGTAATTCGCCGTTGTGAAGTTGGGGCTTCCATTACCCACATCGTTGTTGTGCGCGCGAGGTGCGGTGTGGCTGTGTTCGCCCGCGGAGTTGATGCTCACTGTTCCGCTGTGGCCGTGCGCTCCAGCAGATCCCGTCCACGCGGTGTGTCCGTGAAGCTCCAGCATTTGCGTCTGAATAGAGGCCAGCGCCCGGCCTGCATCGAATCCCCGGCCATCATCCCAACCCCGAACAAACTCGCCGCGTAGCTCAGGCAGGTTGAACGTCGAAACGCCATCACCGGCGCCGAACCGAGTCCCAATTCTGGCGAACAAGGCTGCATAAGCTGTCCTAGACACAGCGGCGCCGTTGGCCTTTAACCACCCTGTGGGGGCATTGGCCATGCCAAAGGGGCAAACAACGCCTGCCAGTGCATCGTCCACCGCTTGGCGCAATGCGTTCAGTGCTTTGGTGGTGGCTAAAATTTCGCTGCTGTTGGTCTGAGGATCATCACTTTTTGCGTTGGGTAACTCACTCAGTCCAACGTCTGACTTGGTCGTCGCTCGGGCTCGCAGGTTTTGGTAATCGCCGTTGCGGGCCGCGAAGTAATCAATCACAGCTCCAGCGATCGGCTGGGTTGAGCGAAGGTCGGACACAGTGACCGAGTTCGGCACATCTGCGAGCGGTACTAAATAATGACGTGTCCCGGTGCTGTCAGTGGTGTCTACCAGATTGGCACCGAACACCACCTGCAGCGTAGCCACCCTGTCGCTGCCCTTGCGCTGCAACGCGACGTCGATCCAAGCCTTAGTCGGCAGGTTGGGCACGTTGACGCCCAAAGGCTCTGCCTGCATCACGCGGATCCCTTCGACAAAACCCATGCCCGGTTTGAGCTGGTAGCTGTTGCCGGTTTTCACCAGTTGGAATGCGCTACCAAAGAAACACGACCTCCCGTAAAAGTCCCGATTGGTCAGGCGTTCGCGCTCATCTATGCCGTTCAGGCGCACCGTGAAGTCGTGCTGCCAAGTGTTGGCGTCGATGGTAATGCCAGTCATGGCTTGGGCGCCGCTGAACGCGACCATAAAGTTGCGGGTCAGGTTATTGCCCACTTGGTATGGCGGTCGGCTCTTGCGCTTTTCCTGCTCAGGTACATAAGCCACAGCCAACAGCACGTTTTCCGCTGTTTGCAGCCCGACCCAGTTGAAATTCCAATCCCCCACATCAGAACCCAGCATCACGCTGTAGACCACCTGATTGGGGGTCACGTAGCCCGATCGCTGAACGGTGGCCGTGTGGACGATTTGCGCTGCAGACGGTAAGACTGAGGCGCGATCCACTTCACTGTCGGGGTTTAAACCTGGAATGAGTGCGAACACAAAGCGGCTGACTTCCAGTCCTTTCTGTTCGCCATGTTTTTGCGCGATAAGGTTTTCACCGGCAATTGTGATGTTTGAAGACATGCGTCTACCTGTTCAGTAATTTCAAGCGTGCGGGTGGCGGTCGAAAATGCTCGCCCCGGGGCCAAGTTGTTTAAGCAAGATGTACATGCCCAAGCCGCGCAGGATCTCCCCGGCCCAGAAGCCGAAAAACATGCCGTTATCCGTTCCCAGGCGAACCGCAGGGCTCCAGCTGCCATTCATGGGTTGGCCGGGTACAGGCGTCACCACGTAGTTGTTTTGCAGCTCGGTGACACAAGCCTCGATCAGCGTGTTCAGCTGCGGGTGTTCACAGCCCGCCATGGCGGCCATGCAGGCTCCGGACAACCAAAGGCCGGTCATATGCCCAGTGAAGTCGTCAGGGACTGGCTGTGGAACGCTGGTCATTGGAAAATCAGTGGGCAGAACGCCGTTGTGCAGCCGGACAAACTCGCCCAGCCAGTTGATCCAGTTGCTGACATACGCCTTCAACTTTTCCGGTACCGGCTTGCCGTCCTCGACCAGTTGCTGCCAGGCACGGCATGCACCCTGGAATGCACGGGGCTGGTAGCCAGACCAGGCGGTACCATCACCCCAGTGATTCATGGTGAAGGTGTCAGGCGTGCCGTATTTGAAATTGTCCCAGCGGTTCCACACGTAGGCGCTGGCACCCGGGCCGAGTTGCCCGAATTTATGGAAGTACCACTGCTGTGAGTCGTAGAGGAAGTCGACCATGTTGCCAAGGTGTCGGCTGTATTTCTCCGGCTCCAGCGTGTAGATAAATGGGTATTGGTAGCCTGGGTAAGGCATCCCGTGCCATGCGCCGATTTGTGCGGAGCCCTCCTCGTAGATATTGGAGAAAGGAATCACGCCTGGGGTGTAGGCCAGTGAATCGTCGCGAAAGCCGGTCACAGTGCAGTCACCAACCTTTGCGCTAAATGCCTCAGCACAGCTCAGCGTCAGTCGGTAATTGAGGCTGTAACCGTCGTCCAGCGTATAAAGCGGCGGAACGTCGTTGACGTAGGCATACGTCCAACTGATGTTTTTGTCTGAGCCGTTTTCAAGGAGCACCGCGAACTGGTCGATGTCGGTATAAATCGGCGCGGCAGGGTCTGGATCGTCAGAATGGTTGGGCTGATAGCCGGACAGCACCAGATCACCCGGCAGTAGGTTTTTGGTAACCCAGTTGTCCAGAGTGTTTTCTAGCAGCCAATACCACCGCCATCCGTTGTCGTCCTCAAACCGTAGGTCTGTCTCGCCGTTGGATTTGTAGGTTATCGACGTGATAGGCGCTCGCCCTGTCTCGCTTGCCCAGTTGCCGACTATAAAACCTGCATCATCGTCGGGGAAAAAGGCGGTGATGATGTTTGCACTGCGGGTGCCCAGCACTGCCGTGTCGTAGTCCTGCGTGATGATCAGGCCGCCGTAATCTGTTACGGCCGAGGCATCGGCGGTGATATAGGACGAGCCGTCGTCTTTGAGCAATTGATAAAGGCTGCCTAGCGGCACCTCGACGGCGATCGGCTCTAAATGAGTCGACAGCGGTAACGCCATTCCCCACTTTTTGCCTTTATTTTCGTCTTTGCCCGAACTCATCAGGACTTCAACTCGGGCTTCTACTGGCGCGCCATTGATGCCGATGCCGCCGAACGTGGTGCGAAACCCTGAGTGCTGGTTGAGGCGGAACCAAACCGATTGTTGCTCAAGGGATACGCTGGATGCCCGATCGGAATCGACGGTGATAAACCCTGCCGCATCACGTCCGTACGTGAGTTCTGTACCCTTTGGATACACGAAGTCGTAAGAAATACCGTCAGTGAACGGTGTACTGGCTTCAAGTGACTGGCGAAAGAATTTATCCAGTGAGTCGATCTGCGTGTATTCGTGGTTGGTGAACAGGCACGCATCCAACGCTTTTTTATAAGGCGTCTCGCCGGTGATTTTCCACATCAGGTAACAGGCATCCGCGAACCATTCTTCACCGTCTGCAGCGTTACCCATTTGATTGATGCTGCCCAACAACGGCACGTGCAATGGGCGGTTGTGCTGAACAGCGTTGCGCGGGATGTACTGGCCCCCGAACTCGACCGGTTGGCGGGTGGCGTAATTAAATTTGTACGTGCCTTGTAGCGTGTTGTTCTTGAGCTGAACGGCCCCGAACTCTTCTGCACTGTGACCGGTCGACAATACGTTACCGCTCAAGTCAATCTTTTGGCCCGTCCAGACGATCACCCAGTCGACATCGAACTGTTCACCGTCTGCGCTCCAGTCAGTCGAACCGTCTGCTTTTTGTGCTTTGACTGAGGCGTTTATTGCTTCCCAAGCCAAGGCACCTTCAAAGGCAAAGGTAGCTTTGTCCAGGTACTCCCCCCAGTGCGGGGCCCCATGAGGGATTTGGGTGAATCCGTCGACAAATTCAAACTCCACACCTTTAAAGCCGCTGTGAGTCGGGCTCACCGGATCAATCGGCCAGTTGGCCAGCACCGGTTCTTTAGAGTTCACGATCCAGTTCGCAATCCAGCGCGACGGCGTATCAGGGATAGGCTGGCCAGCGTAGAAGTACTGTACGTACGCGTCCCAATGCAGACGTGCTGCTTCCAGAAACTCAGCCTTGCCGGTGGCCAGGTACGCATAGGCATAGCCAAGGATATGCAGGGACTGGCCCTCGGTGGTGCCGTCCCCGTTGGGCTGGTACTCCATTTGCGAATGGGCAATAAAATGCCGGTTGTTCGCCAGAACTCCCTGATTATTCTGGACGAAGTGCTGCAGCGTGGCGTCTACGGTGTCGCCGGTATTGTTCTGCAGAAACCGGTGATGCCCCTCTATCATCGACAGGGCGTTGGCTAGGCTGGGGTTGCGGCTGCCTATCAGTGGGCGGCTGTCGAGTGCGGTGCTAAACATTGAACCAGCCCCCGTCGACCATCCCACGCCAATTGTGATCAATTGGGTCATACACCAACGTGATCAGGTCATACGCCCCGGACACATACGACAGCACCGGTTGGCGGTTGTAGGCCCACACAACGTTCGCTGGCCACTGCACTTTGTTCGCGCCGCTGCCCTGTCTCAGGGTCAGGGTGATCGCCCGCGAATAACCGGCTGGCACCTGTGCGTTGATCAACGACAGTACGCATTCAGGGGCTGTCAGCGTGATGTCGAACGCCGATACCCGGCGCAGCGGATCAATGTCCAAGGCGACAGCTGGGCCTGCAACGCTGACGGTTTCCAGCACTGGCAGTAACACGCCCCCCATGGCGTCGAAAATTACCTTAGCCAGCCCCGATAAGGTCGGAATATTGCCTGCGTCGGTCGGAACCAGCTCATCGCTGGCCCCGTGGTGGAATTGATGCCACGCCTTGCCCAAGGCTTGCAGCTTGGCAATTTCGGCGGCTTGTAGATCGGACAGTTCGCTCATGTTTATTCCAGATATTCAGGCAGTTCAACGTGGGTGAAGTAGTACGCTCGGGCCACACTGCGGTTCAGTTCATCGAGCTGGGTCTGTTCTTCGGCTAGGATCGAGGCACCGAAGGTTTGCTGGTCGTCGTTGAATTCCACGGTCTGCATCTGCAGGGCCAGCGGTGAGAAATTGACGAACTCATAACGACGGCAAGTGCGCCCGTACTGCTGGGCGATCACGCGCAGTAGCTCGGGGTTCTTGCTCAGTTGGGATTCAGAGAGGCGCAGCTCGATCACGTCCCAATCACGGTCTGGCTGTCGCTCTACAATCTCCACATAACCCACGCCTAGGCGCTCAAAAATCCTTTTCAGGCCCGCTGTTGAGCCTCCGTCCACGGCGTTGATAAAGGCGTACTTAACTCGGGATCGGTACAACGCCTCCTTTTCAGTGCGAAAGCGTGTGATGTCGCGCTGCCAAGCGAGCATGTCCAGCACGCTCAGGTGGCAGGTTTCGGCGTCCAGTTGCAGCAGCGGCCAACGCATCCAACCCTCAACCTTTTCCCACCACGACTGGGCAGCCGTCTTGAGCTTGGCCAGCTCGGGGCCGTCCAGCCAGAAAGGTAAACTCAACTTAAGCATTGAGCGCCACCTCAACCCCGGCCAGCCGTGGGATGGTCAGCTCTGACACGATGTCGGTGTTTTCAAACTGCAGCGAGTCCAGGCCGGGGAACTGCAGGTGGAGTTCTTCGCCCAAGCGACTGAAAGAGAATCGCGACTGTGGAAAGGTCAAGGTCGGCTGGTAGTCGCTGGCCGTGCTTTCGCGGAAGGCTGCGCGGATAAATAGCTCTACATCGCGCACAAGGGCGGCGTAGCGTTCATCTCCCAGTTCGGCTTTGGGCCAGATCTCGACTTTCACCCTGTGGTGGGTGGCGGGCATTTCAAAGACCAGCAGGTCGTCACCATGGCCGTGGTTGCCAGAGTCACGGATATAGTCGTTGATCTGCTCCAGGTAACTGGCTGCCGGTGTGTTGGCTTCAAACAACAGGTAGGCATTGGCACTGCCGGGGCCACGTGGGGCGTTGTGTTCAAAGTAAACACCATCAGCTTGCACACCGGGAAACTCGGCAATCATGGCGCGGTATACCGCATCGGTATGCCATTGGTTCACCGCCGAGAACTGGTTGCGCACGCGCAGGCGCAGATCGTCGTCAGGCTCAATATCGGCCCCAGGCTGGCTTAGCCAGTTGTCCGCATTGACCGCCAGAATCACCCCGGGTACAGGCTCGGGCAGAATCGAGTAGTAACCCGGTGCGAGATTGAATCCGCTCCCTGCCTCCTTAGCCCGGGCTGGCACCTTGACCTGAAACTCACCGTCAGCGAATGACGCCAGAGCCGTGGTCAGCAGTTCGTACACGTTGCCGTTGATCGACACGGACTGCACGCGGGTGCCTGCGGGCACTTCTAGCACCCCGGCGCTGCTGACGCGGGTAAACAGCAACACACCTTCGGCTTTGGTCGAGGCTTTACGGGTGACGTTAACGGCCCATGCCAGTGTGTCCAGCCATGCCCCCTTAGCGGTTTTCACGAAGAAGTTCGGCAGCACGGTGCCGGCAATGAATTCGATCAGCCAGAGCACCGGTTTGGTTACTAGCGCCGTAACCACCCGCCAGAAAGGCGACCAGGCACTGCTGTTGCTCAGCTTGCTGCCCTGGGCGGCCACTTCGGCTTCCCATGCCTGACGCAACTTGGCCTCGGTGGTCGGGATGCCAGCATCTGCCAGCGCCTGTTTAAAATCTATTTCGCTCACACAGCCACCTTGATAATGCCGAATTCAACGGTTTGGGCAGTCACTAGGTACTGCCCGTCTTTCTGGTCGATGATCCGCGCCGTCCCGGGCACCAGGCGCCGGTCATCCTCCACGATCAGTTCCATTTGCTGGATACAGTCGGCACGCTGGAAGCGGTCACGCTCAGCCACCAACCTGACCAACAGTCCGCTTTCGCGGATCATGTGGGCGATGTCCTGGGCGATGCTGCCCCGGTCATCGATCAGCACGGGCTGGTTGGATGGATCCAGCGTCAGGTCGTTATCGGTAATCAGCAGATCGATATAAAGCGCCATCAGCCCACCGCCATGCCGAGCATGCTTTCCAGCTCCAGGGCACCCATCGGCTTGCTGTTGTGGATTTCGACTTTCTCCACATGCGTGCCTTTGTTCTGGGTCTGGTTGTTCTGGATGCTTTTCAGAAAGCCGCCTTGGGGCACCGCGCTGGCACGGGTTGGCGACAAGCTGGGCAAGGATGAATTGAGCGACTGTTGAAGTTTTTCGCCACGTCCCGCTTGGTCGGCGGCAGTCATGGCCATCTCGGTACCGGGCATTTCTGGCAAGGCACCAAAGGCCGCATCGATCTTCACGCCGGGGATCTTGTTTAACATCTCGATCAGGCCGTTGATGGCGTTTTTAAAGATGTTGATGATCCCGTCCCACGCGGCCTTGGCCATGCCTGTCCAGCCGCCCATCGAGCTAAACCAGTCACTGAGTCCCTGCAGTTGGTCACTGACCCATTTGAACGCCGCGCTGTTGAGTAGCGCAGACGTCCACTCGTGCCAGTAATAGGCTGCGGCCACCACGGCAGCAACCAGCGCGACAATCCCTACCACGACCCAGATCACCGGGTTGGCCAGCAGAGCCGTATTGACCAGCCAGATCGCGCCTTGCCACAGCAACAGGGCGCCGCGAACGATGCCCATCCACGCGACCATGGCTACCAGGCTGACCACAAACGCGGTGGCCATGGCCGTGTGAAACAGAAACATGGCAATGCTGCGGTAGCCCGTCCAGGTGAGTACCTTCCAGACGGTAATCATCCCTAGCCAGACCATTTTCGCGATACCAACGGCCAGTGTTAACGCCGACATTACCGCCGTGATGCCAAGAATGGTCAGTGCGGTGATGCTGACCACCCGGGTGATGTTGGGGAACAACTGCGACCAACGTGTCAGGGTTTGCGCCACGCCGGTCAACTTGGCCATCAGCGGCCCCAGAATCGGGATCAGTGCCTGGCCGAAGGCAATGCGCAGAGCCTGCACAGCGGCGCCGAACTGCTGCCACGGGTCGACCATGGCTTGGGCCATCTTCTCGGCGCTTTCCAGCCCGCGCACCTTGCCCAGTTGATCCAGGCCATTGCG
>ERZ1673734.1718-NODE-1718-length-13668-cov-6.398002_pt1 | contig 13668 bp, 10 predicted proteins | sample MGYA00580199_ERZ1673734 | MGnify/ENA primary metagenome ERZ1673734 (study PRJEB41218, sample SAMN15661742) | gut metagenome | host: Homo sapiens | place: Canada: London | collected 2015-08-20/2019-03-30 | study: EMG produced TPA metagenomics assembly of...
GACCACCATCAAGGGCTTTGTGGACGGCATTCTGGACGGCACCATCCCGCCCGATATGCAGAACCACTACCTGCAGCTGGTCAGCGAGGAGACCGGCCGCCTGGCCCGGCTCATCCAGAACATGCTCGATCTCTCCAAGCTGGAAAGCGGCGAGTATCAGGTGAACGCCCGGATGTTCAACATCTGGGAGACGCTCACCGGTGTGGCCCTTTCGGCGGAGCAGCGCATCAACGACGGCATGATCGATCTGGAAGGCCTGACCATGGATGAAAAGGTGCTGGTCTACGCGGACCCCGACCTCATCCATCAGGTGGCTTATAACATTCTGGACAATGCCATCAAGTTTACCCCGGCGGGCGGCACCATCAAGTTCCATGTGGAGAAGCTGGGCCCCGAGGTGGAGATCTCGATCTGGAATTCCGGTCAGGGCATCAGCCCCGAGGCGCTGCCCTATGTGTTCCAGCGCTTCTACAAAGAGGACAGGTCCCGCGGCCTGCACGCCCGGGGGGCTGGTCTTGGCCTGAATATCTGCAAGGTGCTGGTCAACCTTTCCGGAGGCCAGATCCGTGTGGAGAGCCAGCAGGGCGAGTGGTGTCAGTTCGTGTTCACCCTGCCCGCCACGCCCCCCAACCCCAGCGGCATGAAGCGCCTGCCGGACGAATCCGGTCAGCCCGTGCCGGTGGAGGACCCCGCCAGCATGAAGCCTGTCAACTGAATCCGCGGCCAGACTGTCCCCCTGAAACGGGCGGGGCGGTCTGGTCGTTTTTGGTTTTGAAATGGATTTTGGATGGATCCGGGGGCAGGTTTGAGACTTTTCCGTGAAAAACACGGCTCCGGGTTTGATTTTTTGCGTGTTTTCATGTAAACTAAGAGTAACCATGCCCGCCCTGCATTCCGGCCCCAAAACAGGTGCTCTGGCAGAACGGATGGTGTAATCTTTCTGAAAAATAACGGAGAGTATAAAACACAATGACGATCATTAGTCCTTCGATCCTTTCGGCTGATTTCAATCAGCTTGGCGCAGACTGCCGCATGGTGCTGGATGCCGGTGCGCAGATGCTGCATTATGACGTGATGGACGGCCACTTTGTGCCCAACATCAGCTTTGGCGTGCCGGTGCTGAAAAGCCTGCACAAGGGGATGCCCGCAGCATTCTACGATGTCCACCTGATGATCAGCCACCCGCTGCAGTATGCAGAGCCTTTCATCAAGGCGGGTGCCAGCCTGTACAACTTCCACCTCGAGTGCGAGGACGACATCCAGCAGACCATCGATGCGGTCAAGGCACTGGGCTGCAAGGTGGGCCTGACCATCAAGCCCGGTACTGCGCCGGAGGCGCTGGCCCCGTATCTTGACCAGCTGGATCTGGTGCTGGTGATGAGCGTGGAGCCCGGCTTCGGCGGGCAGAAGTTCATGCCCTCGGCGCTGGAAAAGCTGCGCTGGCTCAAGGAAGAGCGGGCAAAGCGGAGCGCCCGCTACCTGCTGGAAGTGGATGGCGGTGTGGACGACACCACCGCCCCCCTGTGTGTGGAGGCGGGTGCCGATATTCTGGTGGCGGGCAGTGCCGTGTTCGGCGCAGCCGACCCGGCTGCGGCGGTGCGCCGTCTGGCCGCCCTGTGAGAGGTGCCTTACCATGGATGAACGTTTGATCCAGCAGCAGGAGCAGGAGCTTGCAAAGACGGGGCGGTACTATCTGCACGTCTGCTTTATGACCATCCCGCTGCTCTGCATGGCCTGCTTCCTGTACGGTCTGCGGCCCCTGCTGCTCTGCGGCGCGGCGCTGCTCACCGGCAATCTGTGTGACCGCCTGGTCTCCCTGCTGCGCCGCCGCGTGTATCGGGCCGGGGATTTCTCCAACGAGAGCTTTGCCCTCATCATCGCCCTGCTCATGCCCGCCACGGTGGACTGGTATGTGGTCATTATGGCGGTGCTGGCCGGTGTCCTCATCGGCAAGGAGGTGTTCGGCGGCTACGGCAGCTATCCCTTCAACCCCGCTGCTGTGGGTTACGCCGTGGCGGCGGTGTCCTGGCCGGAGCAGGTGTTCCGCTACCCCCAGCCCTATACCAACATCCCCCTGTGGGATGCCACAGACGTGCCGGTGTCCAGCACCATCTCGGATACCCTGCGCAGCGGCGGCAGCCTGAACATCAGCGCAATTTCGCTGGTGCTGGGCGAGTACGCCGCCCCCATGGGCACGGGTGCCGCCCTCATCCTTCTGGCCTGCGGGCTTTTCCTCTGGCTGCAAAAGGATGTCCGTCTGGGCGCTTCTGTCAGCTTTGTGGTCACCTGTGCCCTCATCGCCTTCCTCTTCCCCCGTCAGGTGGGGGTGAACGGCGTGGACATCGCCCTGCGCCTGCAGTGCGTGCGGGACGAGCTGCTGACCGGTGCCATGCTGTTCAGCGCGGCGTTCCTGCTCAACGAGCCCTACACCTGCGCCCACCACCGTCTGGGCCGCATCCTGTACGGTGTGCTGGTGGGTGCGATCACCATGGGCTTCCGGTATTACGGCGTGTACGAGACGGGTGTCTGCTTTGCCCTGCTCACGGTCAACAGCATTTCCGGCTGGATGGACCGCACCGAGAGCCGCCTGTATCAGCTGATGCACCGCCCTGCGGCCGGAAAGGAGGGCGCTGAATGAAACGTTCCATTGCAGAACTGATCACCCGTGATCCTGAAAAGTTCGCCCACCATGACCGGGTGTTCAAAAACAATCCCGTTGTCATGCAGGGCATGGGTCTGGCTCCGCTGGTGGTGCTTGCCACCACAGGCAAAAATGCTTTGATGCTGGCCGTGGCTGTGGCCCTGCTGCTCACGCCTTCCCGGATGCTGGCCTGCCTGGTCAGCCGCCTGTTCCCCCTGCGGGACGAGCAGCCCGCCCCGGAAGAGCTGGAGAAAAAGCTGCTGCCCCGGGCGCTGGTGTACAGCGGCAGTGCGGCGGTGGTCTACCTTGCCGCTTATCCCATCCTGAACGCTGTGTTCGGCACCGACCTGCTGATGCTGGGCATCTACCTGCCCATGCTGGTGGTGGAGCCCTTGCTGACCTACCGCTTTGGCCGTGTGCAGGAAACCATGCGCAAGGCTGTCTCCAAGGGTCTGCGCATCACGGTGGGCTACGCGCTCATCCTGTTCATCGTGGGCTGCCTGCGGGAGTGGCTGGCGCTGGGCAGTGTGTTTGGGATCCAGCTCAGCCGCTCTGTCCTGCCCATGGCATCCATGCCGGCAGGCGGTTTCATCGTGCTGGGCGTGGTGTGTGCCGTCTGGCGCGCGCTGGCCCGCAAACACAAGGAATACCTGAAAACTGAGGCGCGCGGCACTCTGGCTGCGCACCCCCGGAAGGAGGTGCAGGATCAGTGAGTGCTGTGATGAATACCATCGGTGTGGCCTTTGCCTACGCCGTGCTGGCCCTGTTTGCCCAGAACGCCATCTTTACCCGTGGTCTGGGCGTGTCGCGCCTGATCCAGCTGGTGGGTGACGAGCGCACCAGCAGCTGGTGGTTTGCCCTGCTGCTCTGTGTTACCCAGACGCTGGTGGCCCCGCTGGCGTATTTTGCGGGCAGCCAGATCGTGGATCTGCCCTACCGTGCCCAGCTCCGCCCGCTGCTCTACCTGGCCTGTGTGGCGGTGGTCTGCATCTTTGAGCACGCCATCCTGCGTGCGGTCAAGGGCCCCCGCAGCGGCCTGCTCATCCGCATCCTGCCCATTGCCGCCGTGAACAGCGGCGTGCTGGGCACCGTGCTGGTGGAGCGCACCCAGAGCTTTACGCTGGCGCAGTCCATCGGCTTTGGCCTGGGCAGCGGCCTGGGCTACCTGCTGGCTGTGATGCTGGTAACCGAGGCGGGCAACCGCCTGCGCAGCAAGGCCATCCCGGAAGCATTCCGCGGCCTGCCCATCACCCTGATCTATATCGGTGTGCTGGCGCTGGCCATCTACGGCTTTACCGGCCATTCCGTGATCCTGTAAGTTGACCCCAAGGAGGGTGGTTGATTATGGCAAGATATCCCAAACGCCAGAAGGTCAAGCGCTACCGGCGCAGCTTTTACACCCGTGAGATGCGGCTGAAAAAGGGCATCGGCATTGCGGTGCTGGTGGTGGCCGTGCTGGCAGCGGCCTGGGTGGCCGCGCCCCATGTGCTGGACTGGGCCACCCACACCTGGTATACCGTGGTGCGGGATCGTGACCTTTCCGCATCCAGTGCCGTCAGCGAGAGTGCATCCTCCGGGACGCAGAGCACCGCTGCCAGCGAACCGGCAGCTTCCTCGGTGCCGGAAAAGGAGCCGGAACCAGCGGTCAAGGGCACTGATATTGTGACGGGCCTGTGGGCAGAGGTGGATGTGACCACCCTGACCGACGAGGCCGCCATCCGCTCCGCCGCCCGGCAGCTCAAGGCACAGGGCATGACCTATGCCATCCTGACCCTGAAGGACACCGCCGGGCAGGTGTATTACGCCTCCCAGACGGCGGTGGGTGCCGCCAATGCAGCCCCCACGCAGGTCGAGCTGACGAGCGTGGCATCCATCTTCAAGGAGGAGGGGCTGGTGCCGGTGGCTGCGCTGACTGCCTTCCGTGACCCTGCCGGTGCCCGGGCCGACCACGCTCTGGCCATCCGGTATCAGGGGCAGGAATACCTCTGGCTGGACAACAAGGCTTCCGCCGGAGGCAACCCCTGGCTGAACCCCTACGCCGCTGAGACCGTGCAGTATATCGGCGATCTGATCGCCGAGGTGCACGCCGCCGGGTTTGATCAGGTGCTGCTGGAAAATGTCCAGTTCCCCTCGTCCACCAGCGCCAAGCAGGACTATGGCACCACCAACGGTGTGGATCGTGCCGGGCAGCTGACTGCGGATATCGCCGCCTGGCAGGCCCGCTTCGGAGATACGGTGACGCTCTGGTGCGGTTATTCGCTGGCCGAGGTGACCGGCTCCTCCAGCCAGCTGGGAGCCCCTGCGGCCCAGCTGGGCGTGAAGAATCTGCTGGTGAAGGTCCCGTCCTCCTCTACGCTGGATGCAGCGGCCCGGGAGGAGATGACCCTCTCCTTGACCGAGGCAGGTGTGGAGCATGTGGTCATCCGGGACGATGCCGCCAGTTATTTTGAGTGATCCCTGCGTTTTTGTGAGAGGGAGGGAAGTATTATGAACAAAACACCCTGTTTTTCCCCGGCGCACATTCTGCTGCCGTCGGAACAGATCCCGGTGGGGCAGTGGGGCTGTGTGGCCTGCGATCAGTTCACCAGTGACCGCTCCTATTGGGAAAAGGCTGCGCAGGCCGCCGCAGGCGGCCCCAGCACACTGGACCTGATCCTGCCGGAGGTCTATCTGGAAGAGGATGACGTGGATGCAAGGATCAGCGCCATCCATGCGGCCATGGACGATTATACCCGGAACGTGCTGACCCGCGCGGTGGACGGCTTCATTTATGTGGAGCGCACCGAGCAGAGCGGCCGGGTGCGGCAGGGCCTTGTGGGCAGGATCGACCTGGAGGCATACAGCTATGCCGAGGGTGCGGTGCCTGCCATCCGCCCCAGCGAGCACACCGTGGAAAGCCGCATCCCGCCCCGCATGGCGGTGCGCCGGGGGGCAAGGCTGGAAACGCCCCATATTATGATGCTGGCCGATGACCCCGGCTGCACCCTCATCGAGCCCATCGGCGAGAAGAAGGAGCAGCTGCGCAAGGTCTACGAGGGCGACCTGATGCTGAACGGCGGCCACATTGCCGGCTGGGCAGTGGAAGATCCCGCCCTGCTGGCACAGATCGACAGCGCCCTGAACGCTCTGGGCAGCCAGGAAGCCTTTGATGCCCGGTATCCCCAGGCAAAGGGCAGCGCGCCCCTGACGCTGGCCGTGGGCGACGGCAACCATTCGCTGGCTTCCGCCAAGGCCTGCTGGGAGGAGCTGAAAAAGACCCTGACCCCGGAGCAGCAGCTGACCCACCCGGCCCGCTGGTGCCTGGCTGAGGTCTGCAATGTCCACTCTCCGGCCATTGAGATCGAGCCCATCCACCGTGTCCTTTTCAATGTGGACTGCGGTGCCGTGCTGCTGGCCCTCATCGCGTGGAGCGATTCCCACGCGGCAGGCATCTGCTTTGGCGATGCAAAACAGCAGTCCTTTACGCTGGCAGGCCCCCATGTGGCCAATGTGCTCAGCTTTGAACATCCCGTTGCCCCGCTGACCGTGGGCACCATTGACGCATTCATTGAGTATTTCATGGCCCGCCACATCGAGGCCCGGGTGGATTATGTCCACGATGAGCCCGCTGTCCGCGCCCTGTGCAGGCAGGGGGGTGTGGCTTTCCTGATGCCGCCCTTTGAGAAGAGCGACCTGTTCAAGGGCATCGTCATGGGCGGTGTGCTGCCCCGCAAGACCTTCAGCATGGGGCACGCAGAGGAAAAGCGCTATTATATGGAATGCAGAAACATTTTAGGTGAAGAATGACATTTAACGAACTGAATCTTTCCGCGCCTGTGCTGCGTGCTGTGGCACAGGCGGGCTATGAATCCCCCTCGCCCATTCAGGCGGCGGCCATTCCGCCGGTGCTGGCCGGGAGGGACTTGATGGGCTGCGCCCAGACGGGTACCGGCAAGACGGCTGCCTTTGCGCTGCCCATGCTCGACCGCCTGACTGCCAGCGCGCCCCGCAAAAAGGGTGCCATCCGCGCCCTGATCCTGACCCCCACCCGGGAGCTGGCTTTGCAGATCGGCGAGAGCTTTGAAGCCTACGGCAAGTATCTGACCCTGCGCAGCACCGTCATCTTTGGCGGTGTGGGTCAGGCTCCGCAGGTCGCAGCCCTGAAAAAGGGCGTGGACATCCTCATTGCCTGCCCGGGCCGCTTGAACGACCTGGTGGGGCAGGGGCTGCTGGACCTCTCCAACATTGAGATCTTTGTTCTGGACGAAGCCGACCGGATGCTGGATATGGGCTTTGTCCACGACGTGAAAAAGGTGATCGCCAAGCTGCCCGGGCAGCGCCAGAACCTGATGTTCAGCGCCACCATGCCCAAGGAGATCGAGCAGCTGGCCGCAGGCATCCTGCACGACCCGGCCTTTGTCAAGGTAGACCCGGTGTCCAGCACGGTGGACCGCATCCAGCAGAGCCTGTATTTTGTGGAGAAGGGCAACAAGAAGTTCCTGCTGCCCTGGCTCATCAAAAACCTGAGGCCTGAGGTGGTGAACGCGCTGGTGTTCAGCCGCACCAAGCACGGAGCCGATAAAATTGCAAAAGATCTGAACAAGCAGGGCATCCCCGCTGCCGCCATCCACGGCAACAAGAGCCAGACCGCCCGCGTGACGGCGCTGGAGGATTTCAAGGCGGGCAAGACCCGGGTGCTGGTGGCGACCGATATCGCCGCCCGCGGCATTGACATCAGCGAGCTGTCCCATGTGTTCAACTACGACCTGCCCGAGGTGCCCGAGACCTACGTCCACCGCATTGGCCGCACGGCCCGTGCCGGTGCCGACGGCACTGCCGTCAGCTTCTGCGCCCCGGAGGAAAAGGAATATCTGGCAGGGATCGAAAAGCTGAACCGCCGCCAGATCCCGGTTGTCTCCGGCCATCCCTGGGACGGCGTGCCCGCCCCTGTCAAGGCTGCGCCCCCGGTGCGGGGCAAAAAGCCCAAGGCGGAAGCAGAGCAGCCGGAAAAGCCTGTGAAGGCAGAGAAGCCTGCCAAAGCAGAGAAGCCTGCCAAAGCAGAAAAGGCAGCCAAGGCCGAAAAGCCCGCTGCCCCCAAGAAGGAAAAAGCGGCTGCAAAACAGCCCAGCCCCAAGAATACCGAACCGAAAGAAGGAACATCCATGGAGGAAAACCAGAAGCGCACTTCCGGCGGTCGCAATGAGAACCGCCGCTCCAATAACAGCCGCACCCGCCGCGAGGGCAATGCCCCGCAGCCGGCCAACCGCGGCAGCAACGCCCAGCCCAAATTCGACCCCCACTTTGTGAGCGCCCCGGAGGCTACCCCTCTGCGCCCGGTCAAAAAGGCTCCAGTTGCGCAGCCTGCCGCAAAGCAGACTGCTCCGGCCCAGAACGGCCAGCGTCAGCGCGGCGGTCAGCCTGCCCGTGCCGAGCAGCGCACCGACCGCAATGATCCGCGCACCGAGCAGCGGGCAGAGCGGAATGCGCGCAATGCCCGCCCGGCCCAGAACGGCCAGAGCCAGCAGGGCAGCCGCAATAATCGCAATGCAGTGCAGAGCAGCCGCCCGGACCGCCCCGCCAAGAGCGAGGCACCCCGCGGCCGCAGCCGGAACACCGCCCCCGCACGGGACGAGGACCCGGGCCTGATGCTGATCAGCCGCCGCCCGCCCCAGCAGAAGTTCACCAACTTTGAAGAGTATATGACCGCCCACGGCGGTGCCACCGCACCCATTGAGGATCACACCGATGAAACCTGAGCCGTTTGCTCCCTGGCAGTGCCCGCTCTGCGGCGAACCCCTGACCGGGGACACTGCCCTGAAATGCGGCAGGAACCACAGCTTTGACCGGGCGAAAGAGGGGTACTGGCACCTGCTGCCGGTGCAGAGTATGCGCACCAAGGCCCCGGGTGACAGCAAAGAGATGGTCGCCGCCCGCCGTGCCTTTCTGAACGCCGGGTATTACGGCATCTTCGGCCGGGCGCTGGGGGAACTGTGCCTTGCGTATGGTGTTCCCACCGGGGCAGATGCACCGCTCCACCTGCTGGATGCGGGCTGCGGCGAGGGCTGGTACGACCGCTGCATTGCACAGGCCTTTGCACAGGCGGGCAGGCCGGTGCAGCTGGCGGGCTTTGATATCGCAAAGCCTGCGGTGCGTCTGGCTGCAAAGGCACTGCCTGCCGCAAAATACGCGGTGGCATCCAGCTTTGCCCAGCCTGTCCGCACCGGATGGGCCGACCTGCTGCTCAACTGCTTCTCGCCCTTTGCGCAGGAAGAGTTCCGGCGTGTGCTGCGCCCGGGCGGACGGATGATCTATGTCGTGCCCGGTGCAGAGCACCTCTACCAGATGAAGGCTGTCCTCTACGACACGCCCTATAAAAATCCGGTGCAGGAGGTGGCCTATGAGGGCTTCCGCCCCATTGGGGAGCGGGAAGTCTCGGGCCGCATCACGGTGCCTGCCGGGCAGCTGGAGGCGCTGTTCGCCATGACCCCCTATTACTGGAAAACGCCACGGGATGGCGCGGCCCGCCTGGCCGCCCTGCCCGAGCTGACCACGGACATCGCGTTCCGCTTCCTTGTGTTTGAAAAAGAATGATCAAAAAGCCCCCGGCCTGTGAGGATACAGGCCGGGGGCTTTTTGCGTGCAGAAAACAGGGTCACATCGCGATCCAGCCCAGTGCGTTGGCGACCGAGCTGGCCAGGATGATGGCCGCGAAGATGGGGCAGAGATACCGGAGCATAAAGTTGAACACCGGTTTGCGGCGGAAGGGTTGACCTTCCTGCGTGATCTCTTCCTCGATCTTTTCCACGCCGACGATCCGGGAGACCAGCAGGCAGGTGGCAATGGCCGCAATGGGCATCATCACCGAGTTGGTCAGGAAGTCGAAGAAGTCGAGGAACTGCATCCCGAACACGGTCACACTGGCAAGGGGGCCGTAGCCCAGCGCGGAAAGGCTGCCCAGTGTGATCATAATGCAGCCGATGAGGATGGTGGAGCGGGTGCGGTCCCAGCCCAGCTCGTCCTCAAAGGTAGAAACAGCACTCTCGGTCAGGGCAATGGAGCTGGTGAGGGCCGCAAACAGCACCAGCACAAAGAAGAGCACGCCTACGGCAGTGCCCATGCCCATGCTGGCAAAGACCTTGGGGATGGTAATGAACATCAGGGCCGGGCCCGCCTGCAGGGTGTCAGGGTCGCCGCCCGAAAAAGCGAACACGGCGGGAATGATCATCAGGCCCGCCATGATGGCAATGGCGGTGTCGAAGATCTCCACATTTTCCGTGGACTGCTCAATGGACACGTTCTTTTTCATGTAGGAGCCAAAGGTCACCAGGATGCCCATGGCAATGGAGAGGGAGTAGAACATCTGCCCCATGGCGGAAACCACGGTCATCCACGAGAAGTTGGCCGGGTTGGGCACCAGAAAATACTTTACGCCCGCCAGTGCGCCGGGCCGTGTGACCGAGTAGACGGCAATGACTACCGAGAGCACCACCAGCACCGGCATCATCACCTTGGAAACGCGCTCCACGCCGTTGCGCACACCCGCAAAGATGATGCCCAGCGTGATAAAGGTGAACAGCAGGAACGCGATCTCGGCCAGCAGACCGTTGGAGATGAAGCCGGAGAAATACCCGTCCGTTGCCAGCGCGCTGCCGTGGCCGGTGAGATACTGGGCCAGATAGTGGATGACCCATCCGCCGATGACCGAATAATAGGGGACGATCAGGATGGGGATGACGGCGTTGATCCAGCCGCCGAACGCCAGCCCCTTCCCCTTGCCAAAATGGCTGTAAGCGCCCACCGGGCTTTTGCGGGTCATCCGGCCCAGCGCCGTTTCGGCAATGATCATGGTGTAGCCAAAGGTGACAGCCAGCAGGATGTAGATGAGCAGAAAAATGCCGCCGCCGTATTTTGCGGCCAGATACGGGAAGCGCCAGATGTTTCCCAACCCGACCGACGCACCGGCGGCGGACAGCACGAATCCGAGTTTGCCGGAAAACGCACTGCGCTTGTGTTGAGTTTCCATGTTTTTTTTCCTCTTTTCCAGTTGATAAAATCAAGTGTAACATAGAGAAAACGGGATTTCAACGAATCGCAGGCGTTTCACCGGTGGAGAGATTTCAGGCGGAAGGTGAAGAAAAGTGAATCACTTTCGGGTAAAGGGCTCCATACCGTGCTCCTCGGGGGTGTAGTATTCCATCAGGGAAATGTAGTTTTCCGGGTGGTGGCAGAACGCCGCGCGCAGAACGCTGTCCAGCTCGCCCCGGGCGGTGAGCAGACGAATGATGTACTGGGCCACCATCTGCACCACATCGGTCTCAATGCCGTAGCACAGGCCGACCGCCAGCACCGGGATAAGGATCTGCCGGGCCAGCAGGGGCACGTTCTGGCCGTACCGCTCAAGGATGGGGCGGCTCATGGTGGAGGCGGCCCAGACGCTGCCCACGATCTGCCAGTAATCGATCTCTTTCATGTGGGAAAGGCTCTGCAGCCGTTCCACGATCTCGCCGTCGCTGAGGATGTAGCCATCGACCACCTCTTTTTCGGAGCGGAGAAAGGCACACTGGATCATGTCCATGATGGCGGCTTCGTATTTCTGGTGGAAATTTTCCCGGGAAACGCAGAACTTGGCCACGATGTCGATGAGAGCACTGGTGTCCTCGGCGGTGGCAAGACTGCTGATCACCAGCGGCGTGGGGCCGAATTCCGCCCCCAGCGCGTCCAGGTCGGCCAGTTCTTCGGCGTTCCGGGTGGCGGGCAGAAAGCGGTCACAGCCGTTGCGGTGGTAGCCCCAGGCAGCGGGCAGCACCCGGGCCACCGCGTCGCCGCTGGAAATGATGCTGAAGATGTTGCTCTCGGGCCAGCTTTCCAGCAGGGTGCCGTCCGGGGCGTGGTTGGCATCGAAATCCTGCTGCAGGTCAGGCCGGTCGGCGGCAGTCAGGGCCGCAGGCACCGCAAAGCCGTAGGCATAGATATTCTCCCGCCCCAGCTGGGGCAGCTCCCGGGCGATCTTTGCCGCCAGCAGATTTGCAATGATGGAACCGCGGCTGTAGCCGCCCAGCCAGAGCTTGAAGACACCGCCCTGTTCTGCCCGGGCCAGATAGGCCTTGAGGGACGCAAACACCGCCGCCACAGGCGTGACAAAGCCGGTGTGCGCGCTGGTATTGCCTATGTGGAAGTTGCTGGCCCACTCGCCGCCGTAGCCGCCGCCCCGCAGGACAAGCGCCACAAGGGTGGTACGCTGGCCGTTCAGGGTCAGGGTCTTGCGGGCCAGCGAGTAGCCCACAAAGTCTCCGGCCCGGCCGGTGTCGAGGTCGTAATTGTAGAACAGCGCGTCCTCAAAGCCCAGGGTCTCGTAGGCGGCGGCAATGTGGGCTTCCCGCCCCACAGAGCCGTTGACCCAGTATTCCGCATCGCTGGCCACGGTGTTGGCCGCAGCGCAGACCAGACCCAGCGTTGCCAGCGCCAGCTGGTGGTCATACTGGGTGGCCGGGTGGGTGAAAAAGCTGTCGGAGTAATAGAACGCGTGGGTCAGGTCGCAGCCGCTCAGGTCGCTGCGGATGCCGATGGTGTAGCGGCCATCCGGCACTGCATGGCCCACGGAGCCCTGCCCGGCGGCCTGGACCATCAGCCCGGGCAGCAGAGTGCTGCCGGCCGCAAACCCCAGCACCTTGCAAAAACTTCTTCGATCCATAATTTTTCCCCTCAAAAACCAGAATGGATTTTTTCTTAGTATACCGTATCCCGGGCGGGGATACAATCCAAAGTTTTCCGGGCGGCAAAAAACGGGCCGGTGTTGCGCACACCGGCCCGTTATGTTACACTGTTGTTCAGTCCAGATCCTTGCAGCACTCCACGATGTGGTGGAACATCTGCTCCACGGCGGGAGCCATGGCGGTGGGACGCTGGACGGCCAGACCCACCACGCGGTCCTCTTCGGGCTCGATGGGGTAAATCTTGACCGCTGCCGTGCAGTTGCGCAGTAGCATCCGGGGCATGATGGAAATACCCAGGCCTGCCTCGACCATGGCAATGTTCGACTGGTCGTCGATGACATGGCAGCGGCGTTCCGTTGAGAGGGAATACTTCTTGAGGAACTGACGCATCTCCGCGTCGGTGGCATCCCACTGCACCACAAAGTTCTGCCCGTTCATCAGGGCGGGGGTCATCACGCCGTTGGGCGGCTCGGGCCAGTCCATGGGGGTGATGCAGAGCAGCGGCTCGTGGAACAGCTCGGTCAGAACAAACTCCTCCCGGCAGTTGTTGGAGAGGAAGGCAATGTCCACCTGACCGGTGCGCAGCCACTCCTTGACATCGTCGTAGGTGCCCTGATAGACCTCGACTTCGATCTGGGGGTAGTGGGCCATAAAGCCCTTGAGGATGCTGGGCAGCAGCCCGGAGCAGATCGAGTTGAAGGCACCCAGCTTGACCTTGCCCTTTTCCAGGCCGTTCAGGCGGGCAATGCTCTGCTGCAGGGCCTCGTCGCTGTTCAGCACCGCACGGATGGAGGGGTACAGCGAAGCGCCGTAGCTGGTCATGGTAACGCCGTTTTTGCCGCGATTGAATAAGGTGAAGCCCAGCTCGGCCTCCATCACGGCGATGGCGTGGCTGATGGCTGAGGGGGTCAGATGCAGCTGCTGAGCCGCCTTGTTAAAGCTGCCCTGCCGTGCAACTGCGTCGAAAATCTCATAAGAAAACAGCGTCATTCCCAATGCCTCCTTCCGGTCTGATCTGGTTCGGAGACGCTTGATCCTCTGTGAATCTTTTTCATCTTTGGTTTGAGATAGTTCAATTATCTTCTTGATTTTACTATCCCGCGCCCGTCCTGTCAAGCATTTTGGGCGGATTTGTGCACGCTCTGTGTAGATTTTGCCGCAGCAGACGGAGGAAATGCCACCTTTCCTCCGTTATAGTTCCTGTAACGATTTTTTACAAACTGACCGAGGTATTTTTTATGACCGCACTTTCCACGCGCCGCAGTTTCAGCGGCACCGCCCTTAAAACCATTGCCTGCATCACCATGCTGGTGGACCACATCGGCGCGTCCTGCA
>ERZ1673734.1721-NODE-1721-length-13658-cov-4.611409_pt1 | contig 13658 bp, 10 predicted proteins | sample MGYA00580199_ERZ1673734 | MGnify/ENA primary metagenome ERZ1673734 (study PRJEB41218, sample SAMN15661742) | gut metagenome | host: Homo sapiens | place: Canada: London | collected 2015-08-20/2019-03-30 | study: EMG produced TPA metagenomics assembly of...
GTTGAACAGGTTGGTGCTGACAACATAGCGCACCGACTTGCATCTGAGAATATTGAGGATATCTTCCATCTCTTAAACAAGCTTTTCGGCTCTATCGATTATCAAAAGTATCCGATAAGAGATGAAGCATCGGTTAGAGCTTTCGTTCAAGTATTCTTTTCTGGTGCCGGATTGAACCCGATAGTCGAGCACCATAACGCGAAAGGAAGAAGTGACCTCGAGGTAAAAGTCGGTGTTCGTTACTGGGTTTTCGAATTCAAAGTTTGCAATTCCGAAAACGACGGCAAAGAGCTTCTCAAAGAAGCTATTTTGCAGTTACAAAGAAAGGAATACGGCCTTCAAGAGCTAGAAGAGCAAATACTGCGAGTTGCCTTGGTCTTTTCTTTGGAAAAAAGAAAGTTTATCGAATTCAGCCAATGCGATTAACTAAAAGGCCGAGAATTCTGTTCCTCGGCCTTCTCTTTAACTACTGCTTTTGAAATCAATCATCAGAAGCGGCTTTTTTCGCTTCTGCTTTTGCTTCCAAACGCTTTTTCTCAAGCTCTGCAATGTACTGAGGCGTGATATCGCCGGTAACATAGTCTCCATCAAAGCAGGAGCAGTCAAAGCGCTTGATCTCGGGATTTAATCCGCCGACGGCTTCTTTCATTCCTTCGATCGTCTGGTACACAAGCGCATCTGCGCCGATTTCGATACGAATCTGCTCAGTAGGGCGATTGTCGCCGGCAATGAGTTCAGCCGTGGTCGGCATATCAATGCCGTAGACGTTCGGGTAACGAACAGGTGGCGCCCCGGAAGCGATGAAGACTTTCTTCGCGCCGCTCTGACGAGCCATACGAACAATTTCTTTAATGGTCGTTCCGCGGACAATAGAGTCATCTACCAAGAGAACATTCTTGTCCTTGAACTCAATGGCCATCGCGTTGAGTTTTTGACGAACACTCTTCTTACGAACGGCTTGGCCCGGCATGATGAAGGTGCGGCCGACGTAGCGGTTCTTGATGAAGCCTTCGCGGTAAGGAAGATTCAGAGCCTTGGCTAACTGAGCTGCGGCAGGACGAGAAGAATCGGGGATTGGCATGACCACATCGATGTCTTCCAAAGGAATCGATTTTTTGATTTCTTTTGCCAAGTTTTCGCCCAGTCTCAGACGAGCTTCGTAAACGGAAATGCCGTCAAGCTGAGAGTCGGGACGAGCCAAATAGACATACTCGAAAATACAGGGCGAATAGACCGGGTGTTCTGCGCACTGTTTCTTATGCAGGTCGCCGTTCTCATCAATCCAAATGGCTTCTCCCGGATGGACGTCACCCAGAATTTGGAATTCGCTGCCTTCCAGCGTCACGGATTCACTGGCGATCATATATTCGCTCTTTCCGTCTTCGCCGAGCGTTGTGCCGTAGCAAAGCGGACGAATGCCGTGCGGGTCTCTGAAAGCCACAACACCGTGACCGGCGATCATGCAGACGACGGCATAAGAACCTTTCACGCGTTTATGTACACCGGAAACTGCCTTGAACAAGGCTTCTTCATCCAGCGGATGACCCTGAGTGGCGAGCGCCAGCTCATTAGCAAACACGTTCAGAAGCACTTCGGAGTCGCTGGTCGTATTGATATGACGACGGTCCAGTTCGTAAAGTTCCTGAGCCAGCTCTTCGGCGTTTGTCAGATTGCCGTTGTGAGCCAGAACAATACCGAAGGGTGCATTGACGTAAAAAGGCTGCGATTCATCCGCAGCCGTTGCATTTCCCTGAGTAGGATAACGTACTTGTCCAATACCGCAGTTACCGAGCAAGTCTCGCATATTGCGAGTTCTAAAAACGTCACGCACAAGGCCCATGCCTTTATGCATATGGAAATGACGTCCTTCAACCGTACAGATACCGGCGGCGTCTTGACCGCGGTGCTGCAGCAGCAGGAGTGCATCGTACAGCCTCTGGTTAACGGGACCGGAAGCGTACAGCGCCACTATTCCGCACATTTGTATTTAACTCCGAGGATTAAAGGTTAAGTTTTATTTACGTAATTCCATCAGACTATCGGGAATGTAAGGAGCGCACCATGTGATGCCCTTCTCAAACGCCGGCACCAGCGCAGAATCTTTCCACCAAAGCTGCTTGGGAAAGAACTCGGTCGTTCCGCCGAGAAAGACCAGCAGCCCGACAATGAGTAATCCGCGTAGAAAACCGAACAAACACCCCAAAAGCCTATCCTCTGCTCCGATAGAAACAGAGGCGAGGATACTGCGCAGTATTTTACCGACTAAACCGGCCAGAAATACGCATCCGATCACAATCAAAACAATGGAAACAAAAGTCCTTGTCATGAGGCCCATGTGAGCCTGGAACGGAAGGATCGCAGCCAAATCGGCAGAACAGTAAAGAGAAACAAAGAAAGCTGCTACCCATCCTACCAGGGCAAAAATTTCGCGAACCATGCCGCGGGAAACCCCAAGAAGTGTGGAGAGCAGGAGGATAACAACGAAGACCCAGTCGAGCTCTCCGAGACCTAAGGAAGAAAAATCCACACTTACCTCACTGACTGGACTTTACCTGTATTCAAACCTGCCAAACCGAGCTTGGCATTAGCGGCTTCAGCTTCTTTAGCAGATTTGAAAGGACCGGCCTGCACGCGGTAAATCCTGCCGCTCTTAGCCTGGATCGGGGAAAGATAGGCAGGCACTCCGGCCTTCTTCATCTTGTCCACAATGCCTTGAGCACGATTCTGGTTAGAAAGCGCGATCACCTGAATAAAGTACTGGCCCTTGGTAAGTTTGGGAGCGGAAGTCTCCTGAGCTTTCTTTTCTTCGGCCTGCTTCTTAGCCTCTGCCTGTTTCTTGGCTTCAGCTAACTTTTTAGCTTCGGCTGCCTTCTTCTCTTCTGCGGCCTTCTTGGCTTCTGCTGCTTTCTTAGCAGCTTCCGCAGTGTCGTTCTTGGCTTCAGGGGCCTTACCGGCGGTATTGCCGGAAGCGGAAGGCGCGACGGCAGCGGCCTGATCTTTACCGGAATTCACAGACGGGACGGGAGGAACCTTCGGCGCTTCTTTCGGTTCTTCGCCCTCTTCCGGCGCCGGAGCCGGCGGAACGGTGATCTTGGTTACATCAACAGAATTTTCTTTCGGTATCCGAAGCGGAATCGTGACGGCAGGAGGCGGCGCTTCCTTATCAAAAAGAATAGGAATCGCAATCGCGGCAGCCATCAGAAGCATCAGGGTACCAACAAATCTTCGGCGTGCATGAATCCATTTCTGACGGCGCAGCTCCTCTTCTTCGAGCTGTTGCTCGTCTTTTTTAGGCGCACGTTTAAACCAACTGCGCTTTTCGGGCTGCGGTGTGGCAGGCTCAGGCTCAACATTAGGGGCGGCATGAGAAGCGGTTTCCGGATCGAGTTTGACTTCAGTCGGAGATTCTTTTGCTGCAGGAGCCGAGGCAAAAGGATTTTCTTCTATGTGAAGCGGCATCTCCTGCGCAGGAGCCGGAGTCAGTCTGACCGTTGCAAAAGATTCCTTTTGAGAAGAGGTCACCGGAGTCTGGATCGCCGACGGATGCGTTGCAAATTCACCGTCAGATGGCTGGCGGACACGAGTCGGAGGAACAGCAGTTTGCGAAGGATGCACCGTGCCGAATTGCGGTTCGTCGGAGAACCTTATAGGGTTGGGCTCCGAAGACTGCGGGGCGCTCATCCCTGGTTCCACATGAGGCAGCGGAACTTCGGGCTCTTTCTTTTTCCAAAAAGGCATACTGCTCTTCCTTTCTTTTTAATTTCGTCCGACTTTTTCCTTTAAATATTCAATAGCTGAAGCCACTGTTAAAAAGGAACCGAAGGTGACTATTCTATCAGTCTCGTGCGCCTCTTCGATGGCTCTCTGAAGAGCTTCCTCGACGGTCTTGAAAGTCTGAATTTTTTCCTGAGGAACGCCTGCTTCACTTAGCATAGCGCAGAGATCCTGTGCGATTCCGCCTCGCGGACCTTGCAGATCCGACAAATACCACTTGTTAAAGCTCGAAACCATGATCCGGCAGACTTGCGCGCGGTCCTTATCAGAAAGCATCCCGAAGACCGCAACCTGACGTGTTGCCTTCGGAAGCCCACTCAGCGTCTTTGCCAATTCTTTGGCCGCATGGGGATTATGTCCGACATCTAAGTAGACCTCCGGTGCATTTCTGACTTTAGAGAAGCGTCCGGTAATACGAGTATTCAATAGAGCTGATTCAAATGCTTCACGCTTAAGCGGCAGTTTTCCCTGCATGCATTGAAGGGCTTCGAAAGCTCCGGAGGCATTGTTCAGCTGATGTTCGCCGGGCATCGTCGGCAACGGCAAATTCCTGAGCTCGCCCCTTGACCCAAAGAAATTCCAGGTCTTATCGCCGTGATTGTGCTCAAACCTGAAGGTCTTTCCGATAACCAGGAGTTCGGCACCGATTTTATCGGCGTACTGCTCAACCGTAATCGGAGGATTAGCATCAGCGCAGATAGCCGGTTTGCCCGAACGGTAAATGTGAGCCTTTTCCCAGCCAATGGATTCACGGGTAGTTCCGAGATAAGCCGTATGGTCAATTCCGATGCTTGTAATGACGGAGACGGAAGGCTCAACCGTGTTGACAGCGTCAAGACGTCCGCCGAGCCCGATTTCTAACACCACGGCATCAAGATCTTTTTCCGCAAACAGAAGAAGAATGCCGAGCAGCGTGTATTCAAAGTACGACAGCGTCATCTCGCCGCGAGCGGCTTCGACCTTCTCGAACTGACGAATCAGTTCTTCGTCCTTAGCGTCTTCTCCGTTAATTCGAACTCTTTCGTTGAAGCGGATCAAGTGCGGAGAAGTATGGACACCTACGGAATAGCCGCCGGCTAACAGTGCCGATTCAATAAAAGCGCAGGTAGAGCCTTTACCGTTGGTGCCTCCGACGGTAAACACGGGGCATTTAAAGCGGATGTCCAGACGCTTGAGCATGGTTTCCATGCGGTCAAGGCCTAAATCTATTGCCTGTGCGTGCAAACCCTCAATGTGATGAAGCCACGCATCCAAAGTCTCAAATTTCATTGTGAATAAACTAAAAAGACCGCCGAAGCGGTCCGGAGAATGCTACTCAATCGCGTCCAAAGACTCTTTTTGGAAGAGTGCAATGAGTTTTGCGATTTCCATCTTTAAGTTTTTACGATCGACGATCATGTCGATGGCGCCCTTCTGCAGCAGGAACTCGGATCTCTGGAATCCTTCCGGAAGCTGTTCACGAACGGTTTGTTCAATGACGCGCGGGCCGGCAAAGCCGATCAAAGCCTTAGGCTCAGCCATAACGACGTCGCCCATGAAAGCAAAGCTTGCAGACACGCCGCCCATCGTCGGATCGGTTAAGACAGAAATGAACGGAAGTTTGTGTTCTGCCAACTTAGCGATAACTCCGGTTGTCTTGGCCATCTGCATCAGAGAGAAAAGACCTTCCTGCATACGAGCGCCGCCGGAAGCGGTAAAACAGACAAATGCTGCCTGATTATCAATAGCGGCCTGAACAGCACGAGCAAAGCGCTCTCCGACAACCGAGCCCATGGAACCGGCCATAAAACCGAATTCAAAGACGGCAACGACAGCGGGCATAGCATGGATGGTGCCTGACTGCACAACTAAAGCGTCGGTTTCTCCGCTGGCAAACTGTGCCTGCTTAACGCGGTCAGGATATTTTTTGCTGTCCACGAATCCAAGCGGATCGACAGGACGAATTTCCGCACCGATTTCCTGACGATTTTCAGGGTCGAGAATCATATCCAAACGCTGACGAGCACTCACGCGCATATGATGGTTGCATTTCGGACAAACGTTAAGGTTGTCGCGAAGCTCCTGAGCGTAAAGCGTCGTTCCGCAGTTGGAACACTTTGTCCACACGCCTGCAGGAATATCTTTTTTGGCAGTTTCGCCGTTACTCCGACTGATTTTCGGGAGCACTTTATCGAGCCAACTCATAGTGCAAATTAGTTTCTTTTTACTGAATCTACTGATTCTAATCGAATCCAGCCGCTCTGCATGAACTCAAACTCATTGAGTTCGTTAACAAAAATTTGTCAGCCGGGAAACGGCGAAGCTCCGTGCTGAGGCAGGCCAAAGATTTCCGGATAGCCGACGCCGGTCAGATAAAGTCCTGTTGGATAGAAAGTCGGAGCGGCCGCCTGTCGGCTTTTTGCTTCCAAAACTTCTCCCATCCAATCAACACTTCTGGCGCCCGTGCCTACGTAAACCAGACAGCCGACGATATTTCGAACCATGTGATAAAGGAAGGCGTTTGCCTTGACACGAATCTTGATGAATCGTCCGAGACGAATGACATGCAGATATTCAATATTTTTCACCGGCGTCTTGCTCTGGCACCCTGCGGCACGGAAACTGGAGAAATCATGTTCGCCGACCAAGAACTGGCCTGCGGCTTCCATGTTCTTTTCGTTGAGCGGACGGAAGACCCAGCCGGTTCTGCCGGAAAGAATCGGAGAACGAACCGGCTCATTGACGATCCAGTATTCATAAGTCCGACTGCAAGCGGAAAACCTCGCATGGAATTCGTCCGGGACGACTTTCGCCCAGCGAACCGCACATTCCGTCGGCAGATAAGAATTCAAGCCGCGAACCCAAGAAATCTCCTTACGGTCGGCTCCCGTATCTAAATGGATCACTTGACCCGTGGCATGAACATTGGCGTCTGTGCGCCCGGCACAGACGGCTTTAACTTTTTCACCCGTAAACTGAACAACGGCCGCTTCGAGATAATCCTGGACTGTTTGTCCGGAAGGCTGGGTCTGCCAGCCCTCGAAAGAACGGCCGTCGTACTCGAGTCCTAATGCGACTCTCATCGGCAATTAGGCTTTGAAGTCAACGAGAATACGCAGCATGCGGCGCAGCGGTTCGGCAGCGCCCCAAAGGAGCTGGTCGCCGACTGTGAAGGCAGTGACGTATTCCGGACCGAAATTCAGTTTGTGGATACGGCCGATAGGAACAGAAAGCGTTCCGGAGACCTTGGCCGGAGTCAGTTCATGAATAGAATCTTCTTTGCGGTTCGGAATGACTTTAACCCACTGATTGGCTTCAGCAAGAAGTCTTTCGATTTCTTCGCAGGAAACATCTTTCTTCAGCTTGATCGTCAAAGCCTGAGAGTGGCAGCGCATGGATCCGACGCGAACGCACAAACCGTCAACGGGCATGCATCCGGGCTCTCCGATAGCGGGTTTGCCCAGAATCTTGTTAGCTTCGGCACCGCCCTTCCATTCTTCGCGGCTCTGTCCGTGTTCGACTTCTTTGTCGATCCAGGGGATCAGGCTGCCGGCAAGAGGTACACCGAAAGCTTTGTCGGGGAAGTCGGTAGAACGAAGTTCTTCGGTAACTTTGCGGTCGATGGCCAGAATGGCAGAGCGAGGATCCTTCAGATCTTCGGCAACAACGCCGTAAAGAGCACCCATCTGTTCGAGCAGTTCGCGCATATTGGGAGCACCGGCGCCGGAAGCGGCTTGGTAAGTCATGGAAGAAATCCATTCAACCAAATCAGCGCGGATCAAACCGTCTAAGGCCATCAGCATCAGGCTGACCGTGCAGTTGCCGCCGATGTAGTTCTTAACGCCTTCGCGCAAACCCTTCTGAATCACGTCCATGTTCACGGGGTCGAGAACGATGATGGCGTCTTTTTCCATACGCAGCGTGGAAGCGGCATCAATCCAGTAGCCGTTCCAGCCTTTATCGCGAAGCGGTTTGAAGTGAGCTTTTGTCCAGTCACCGCCCTGGCAGGAAATGACTACGTCGCAGGCTGCCAATGCGTCCAGATCATTGGCATCTTTAAGAATAGGATCTGAATTAGGGACTTCCGGTGCTTTGCCACCGGCGTTACTGGTAGAGAAGAATGTGGTGCTGACAAACTTAAAGTCGTCTTCCTGCTTCATTCTGTCCATCAACACGGAGCCGACCATTCCCCGCCAGCCAACCATACCTAACTTCAACATTTGTGTTTCTCCTATCGAGTAGTGCTTCACTTTGCTTTAGAGCGCGGCGACAACCGCATCTCCCATTTCAGAACAGCTGACAAGCTTGCAGCCTTCGCTGCGGATGTCTCCCGTGCGGTATCCCTGAGCAAGAACTTTCTTAACCGCATTTTCAATTCGGACTGCTGCTTCCTCCATTCCTAAAGAATAACGAAGCATCATGGCCGCTGACAAAATCTGGGCTAGAGGATTTGCAATGTTCTGGCCGGCAATGTCAGGTGCAGAACCGTGAGAAGGTTCGAAGAGGCCTTGTCCTTTCTCGTTCAAAGCGGCAGAAGCCAGCATACCGATGGAACCGGTAAGCATAGCGGCTTCATCAGAAAGGATGTCGCCGAAAAGATTGCCGGTGACCATCACATCGATCTTCTTCGGAGCCTTAACAAGCTGCATGGCTGCGTTATCGACGTACATGTGTTCGAGAGTGACTTCCGGATATTCTTTGCTGACCTTGATCATGGTGTCACGCCAAACCTGGGAAGTTTCCAGAACATTGGCCTTGTCTACGCTGACAAGGTGTTTGCTGCGGCCCATCGCGGCCTTGAATGCGACGTGGGCAATTCTTTCAACTTCGGGAACAGCGTAACGCATCGTGTCAAAACCTTCTTCAGTACCTGCAAAAACACCGTCCGGGCTGATACGTTTACCTCTGGGCTGGCCGAAATAAACGTCACCGGTGAGTTCGCGAACGAGCAGAAGATCCAGACCGGAAACAAGTTCGGGTTTCAGGGAAGAAGCAGCTGTGAGTTCCGGATAGCAAATGGCCGGACGAAGATTCACAAAAAGGCCTAAAGCTTTTCTTAAGCCGAGGATGGCCTGTTCGGGACGGAGATGGCGAGGCAGATTGTCATATTTGAAGTCACCGACTGCACCGAAAAGAACGGCATCGCTCTTCTTGGCGAGTTCCACGACTTCAGCGGGAAGAGGATGACCGAAAGCGGCGTAAGCGACACCGCCGTCTAAGGCTTCCTCAAATTCCAGAGGAAGCTTGAGCGCCGTTAAAATTTTAAGGGCCTGGGCCATGATCTCGGGACCGATGCCGTCACCGGCGAGAACTGCAATTTTTTTCAGATTGGTTTTCTTCTCGTAGGTGTGATTAATAAATTGTTTTAGCGAGCCAGGGTTTCTGGTTCAGACGCTGCTGTTCAAATGCCTTGATTTCGTCAGCGTGCTGCAGCGTGATGCCGATATCGTCCAAGCCGTTCAGCAGGCAATAACGGCGGAATTCAGGAACTTCGAATTCATGGCGTTTGCCGTTGGGTTCAATCACAACGCGGTTGACCAGGTCGACGGAGAGCTGATAGCCGTTGTTTGCTTTGATTTCATCAAACAAGTAGTCAACCACAAACTCCGGCAAACTGATCGGGAGCAAACCGTTCTTAAATGCGTTGTTGTAGAAAATATCGGCAAAGCTCGGTGCGATGACCACTCTGAAGCCATACTGCGTCAGCGCCCAAGCCGCGTGTTCGCGGGATGAGCCGCAACCGAAATTCTTGCGCGCCAGCAAAATCGTGGAACCTTGGTAGCGAGGCTGGTTCAAAACGAAATCCGGATTGATCTTGCGGGTGGCAGGATCCATCCCCGGTTCGCCTTTATCGAGGTAACGCCATTCATCAAAAAGGTTCGGACCGTAACCGGTGCGGTAAATTGACTTTAAAAACTGTTTCGGAATTATGGCATCGGTGTCGACATTAGAGCGGTCTAAGGGAGCGACAATGCCTTGAAGAACTGTGAATTTTTCCATTTCTGCCTCTCTTAGAAAAGTTTGCGCACATCAACAAAATGACCTTCGATGGCTGCCGCAGCGGCCATGGCCGGAGAGCAAAGATGCGTGCGGCTCTTATTGCCTTGGCGCCCTTCGAAGTTTCGGTTGCTGGTTGAGGCACAGCGGTCGCCCGGCTCTAAGCGGTCGGCATTCATCGCCAAACACATCGAACAGCCCGGACGGCGCCACTGGAATCCGGCTTCAATAAAAATCTTGTCCAGCCCTTCATCCTCGGCCTGCTCTCTGACGAGTCCGGATCCCGGAACCACCAGAGCCTGTTTAACCGTAGGAGCCACTTTCTTACCAAGCTTGCGCACCACATAAGCCGCGGCTCGAATATCTTCAATACGGCCGTTCGTGCAAGAACCGATAAAGACGTTGTTCGGAGCGATCGAAGTCATCGGTGTACCGGGCTTCAAATCCATGTATTGATAAGCGCGTTCCCAGCCCTCACGTTTGACGAGATCTTTTTGATCTTCGGGAATCGGTGTGCAGCCGGTGATCGGTGCGACCATCTCGGGAGAAGTTCCCCATGTGACCATCGGAACGACGTCTTCTGCCTGAAGGTTGACTTCGATACTAAACTTGGCGCCTTCGTCCGAATGAAGTGTCTTCCAGTATTCGATGGCCTGATCCAGAAGCTCGCCTTCCGGAGCCAGAGGACGGCCCTTCATGTATTCAATCGTTTTATCATCACAGGCGACTAACCCGCAGCGTGCACCGGCTTCGATGGCCATATTGCAGAGCGTCATGCGGCCTTCCATAGAGAGCGCACGAATTGCAGGGCCGTCAAACTCAATGGCGCACCCTGTTCCGCCGGCCGTTCCGATCTTGCCGATAATGTAGAGCGCAAGATCCTTAGCAAAAACGCCGGGCTGCAGTTTGCCTTCCACATGCACGCGCATGTTTTTCATTTTCTTCGTGAGCAGCGTCTGGGTTGCCATCACGTGCTCAACTTCACTCGTTCCGATACCGAAGGCAATTGCTGCGCAAGCTCCGTGGGTGCTCGTGTGAGAGTCACCGCAAACGACAGTCATGCCGGGAAGCGTTGCACCCTCTTCCGGTCCCATAACGTGGATGACGCCCTGTCCGCGGGACAGGAACGGGAAAAACGCCGCACATCCGTTTTGACGAATGTTTTCATCCAATGTCGTGACCTGCAGCTTGGAGATCGGATCAGTAATGCCCTCCATTCCGGCTTCCCAACCGGTCGTCGGTGTGTTGTGATCGGCTGTGGCCACAATCGAGCTCTTGCGCCACAAAGGACGGTTGTTCATGCGCAGTCCCTCAAAAGCCTGGGCACTGGTCACTTCGTGGACCAGATGACGGTCGATGTAGAGGGTTGCAGTGCCGTCTTCTTCCATTCGGACGACGTGTTCGTCAAAGATTTTGTCGTAGAGTGTTTTAGGGGATTCCGGTGTTCTCATTTCTTACTGGTATCACTAAATTTTTGAAGTAATTCTTTGAGTATGCCACCGAAAAGCACGGCGAATAAAAATCTGTAAGATTTTCTGACTGTCTTCGGTCAGCAATTTCACCGAGACGCTAACGAATTCCGAAATTTTTAAATTTTTTGCGATTTTTTTCGCACCCTTCCGTTGACGGATGGTATGAGCAATTAGAATGGAGGGCTGAGTGTTTGTCCTGCAGTGCTTTTCCGCATTGCGGAACGTAAAAGTCCTACTCGGTTTCTTCTTTGAGACAGCCGGAAATTGTTTCAGCCGTCATGAAGAAAATAATTTCGGCTCGATCTGCTGTCTCAGCGAAAGCAAACCTGGTATGTCTTGAGCGCTCTCTTTTCCAATCGCTTAAATTCAATCTCAAATGGACTGGTTTGCTTCAATCGTTTCTTCTTTAAATAATGTCCTTTGGTCGTATGTCCTTATCGGACTTTTAATCTGCGTCGGCCTTTGGTTCACGTTCTGCACTCGTTTTGTCCAGATCACCAACGTCAGGGAAATGTTCCGCTGTGTTCTGGAAGGGTCACGCACCCCGAGGCCTGAAGGACACATCTCTCCTTTCCAGGCCTTTTGTATTTCCACAGCCTCCCGAGTCGGCGTCGGCAATATTGCCGGCATTGCCATCGCTGTCGTTACCGGCGGTCCCGGTGCGATCTTCTGGATGTGGGTTATTGCTACCCTGGGGGCAGCCAGCGGATTTATCGAGTCCACCCTTGCTCAGATCTATAAAGTCAAGAAGCCGGGCGGCGGCTTCATGGGCGGCCCTGCTTACTACATCAAGAACGCTTTAGGTTCGCCTTTCTGGGCCGGTGTGTTCGCCGTATTGATTTCCGTCACTTACGCCTTGATCTTCAACTCTGTCCAGGCCAATACGATTTCTCTGTCCATTGAAACCACGACGGGACTTAAGCCCGCTTACACCGGAATGATCCTTGCCGTTCTTACCGGCTTAGTGATCTTCGGCGGCATGACCCGTATCGCCAAGGTTGCCAGCTTTATGGTTCCTTTCATGGCCGGCGCATACCTGCTGCTTGCTTTTGTCGTGACCTGCATGAACATCACGGAAATCCCTCGCGTTCTGCTCATGATCGTGACCAAGGCCTTCAGCTTTGACTCCATCACAGGTGCTGCCATCGGTGTTGCCTTGATGACCGGTATTAAACGCGGTCTCTTCTCGAACGAAGCCGGTATGGGTGCGGTTCCGAATGCTGCCGCAGCAGCGGACGCCTCTCACCCGGTAAAACAAGGTCTGATCCAGGCAATGGGCGTTTACTTCGACACACTGTTTGTCTGCACTGCCTCCGCAATGCTGGTTCTTCTTTCTCCGGAATGGATGATGGGTTCCAAGCTGACAGGTATTGCACTGGTTCAGAAATCCGTTGCCGGCCAGCTCGGTGAATGGACAAACTTCTTCATGACCGTCATCGTGCTGTTCTTTGCCTTCAGCTCCATTATCGGCAACTATTTCTACGGCGAAATGAACATGCCGTTCATTTCTAAGAGCAAATATGCGATGCCGATTTTCCGAGTATTCGTTGTCGTGATGGTCTTCGTGGGTTCAGTCGCTTCACTCTCATTAGTTTGGGATTTGGCTGACCTGTTCATGGCTTTGATGGCTATCGTGAACTTGGTTGCTATCTTCATGCTCGGCAAATACGCCATTGCGGCTTTACGCGATTACAACGCGCAGAAACGCAGAGGCATTTTGGATCCGATCTTTGATCCCAGAATTCTTCCCGACAAGAAAGGCGTTCACTGCTGGCCGCGAGACGAAGATCGCCGCAGAAAGGCCAATTAAGTTTGAAATCGGGACCGTTTAGGTCCCGTTTCTATTTTTAGAAGCTCAAATTCTGCCGCACTGGCCCCTTTGAGCCATTACTTGATCAATCAATACTAAAGCTGTCAGCGCCTCTAAGATCGGTGTCGCACGAATACCGACACACGGGTCATGTCTGCCTTTAGTCGAGACGATCGTATCTTTGCCGTCGACGGTCAGCGTCGACATTTCCTGACGAATCGAAGGCGTCGGTTTTATCGCCACTCGAGCGGTAATCGGGGCCCCTGTGGAAATTCCGCCTAAGATGCCGCCCGCATGGTTGCTAGCAAAGCCGTTTTCGTATTGCGTACCCATACGATCCGCGTTCAGACTTCCTTGACTGCCTACAACTTCAAATCCGTCTCCGATCTCAACACCTTTTACCGCATTCAAACCCATGAAGGCATAGGCTAAACAAGCATCCAGTCTTCGGTAAACGGGTTCTCCGAGTCCGGGAGGAACACCCTGTGCTTCAACATAGATTTCGCTTCCGGCAGAGTCTCCGGCCCGACGAAGCTCATCCATACAAGCTTCCAATTCAGGAACTTTTTCCGGATCTGCGGTGAAGAAGGGATTGTTGTCTGGCGCCGTCCAATCCTTAACTTCCA
>ERZ1673734.1731-NODE-1731-length-13588-cov-36.555014_pt1 | contig 13588 bp, 11 predicted proteins | sample MGYA00580199_ERZ1673734 | MGnify/ENA primary metagenome ERZ1673734 (study PRJEB41218, sample SAMN15661742) | gut metagenome | host: Homo sapiens | place: Canada: London | collected 2015-08-20/2019-03-30 | study: EMG produced TPA metagenomics assembly of...
GGAAGGCATACCCTCGTCTATAGATATTGAATTCTTAGAATTAAACGACAACCCCGATATTATCTCTTGTTCCTTCGGCATATCGTTTCTCGTATTCTTCTGTTGGTCCCCACGATATGTCGAAGCTATAGCCAAGGCTTTCGAAAGAGCGTATCTTGTATTTGCAGGTGTTGTTGTATGCCATCGTAGGGAGCAGAAATTCATAGTTAAAGGTATGGTTGACCTGTGTGAATGTGTCGAGGTCTTGCAGATACCTTCGGCTTACGTAAAAAATCTGACACCAGGCAAAGTATATCCATTCGAAAGGGCTGTCCTTGATATAGAGTATTGGCCAGTGATGCTCGGGTCCGCCCAACTTGTCTGTTTCTATATGAATATAGTCGTATTCGTTGTTGTCGTTTATGGTATTCAGGAACTTATGGAAGTCTCCTTTCAGCACTATGTCATTTTCCATGAGCATATAGTGGTTGTAGGGGTGTGTCTTGGCGAACAGGCAAAGCAAGACGAGTGGATTTGGCAGGCGCTTGTCGCGTTGGTGGAAGAATCCAATTATGTTGTCTGAATCGAAATCCCATACTTTGACATTTTCTGTCATACCAGCTTTGCGCACACCGTGTGCAGAGTCATACAACACGTAGAAATCCATTATGCCGCATGCAGAACTCTTTAGGTATTTGATATATTGGATTATGTCATCGTCTAGTTGGTGGGTGACGAAGATCAGACAAGTATTGTGTGGTACTTTCATTTTTAATTTTTCTTTGACATCTTCAACAAATTCCATTTAAGTCCAAGCATTACATGTTTTCCCATGGTGTTGCTTGCTATCTCAGCTTTCCTTTGCCCAAGATGGTGGGCATATTAAGGATTTGTATCAAAAAGCTCGTTATGTTTTTTGGTCATCTTGAATATTTGAAGCGCAGGTGCGATCGTTTCAATCAAGCGCTTGTCATCGACGGTGATGTCCAAGGTGCCTGTCATCGTCCAGCCTTGAGGCAACCTTGCCCCATAACTGGTTACGAGCCCGCCTGGAAAAGTTATATCAACGTGATAGTTGCCGTTATTATCAGGAATTGTTGAAATGTTTGTAACTTTTCCATTTATATATCCGAACTCACTGTCTGGATAGCTGTCAATTCTGACTTTTGCGCTTTGTCCTACCTTGACTTTTCCGAATCCCGTAGCTGGCAATGTGGCATGTCCTATGATTTTGTGTCTGATGTTTTTATGGTTTTGTATGGTAATCTGCCCGGAAAGTGTCTCTGGGTAATGGAACAGGAATGTTCCTGCGAGCATTATGAACATGACGATGGCTATTACGGTGATGCCCCACCGAAGTATCCATGGGGGTACTTCCCCCATGATTTCCTGCACTTCATCGCTGCGCAACTCTATGCTATGTTCGTTTTTCATTTTCCAAGTTCAAGTTGGTTCTTCACCAAAGTATAGTATGCTCCATGTTTGGCAGTAAGCTGCTCATGCGTTCCCTGCTCTACGACTTCCCCATGGTCGAGGACTATTATGTTGTCGGCATGGCGCACGGTGCTGAGCCTGTGGGCCACTATGAGCACTGTTTTGCCTTTGTAGAACTCATGGAGGTTTTGCATGATGATTTTCTCGTTGTTGGCATCGAGGGAGTTGGTCGCCTCGTCGAGGAAGATGTATTCTGGGTCTTTGTACACGGCGCGGGCTATGAGTAACCTTTGTCTCTGTCCTTGGCTTATGCCACTTCCTTCCATGCCTATCTTGGTGTCGTATCCCATGGGGAGGGAGTTGATGAAGTCGCCGATGTTGGCCACATTGACGGCATGCCATAGCCTGTCAGTGTCTATCTCGTCGGAGCCGACTGCAATGTTGCGGGCTATGGTGTCAGAGAAGATGTAGCTCTCCTGCATAACCGTGCCGGTCTTGCTGCGCCATAGGTGTGGGTCTATCATGCGTAGAGGTGTAGAGCCTATCTTTATGTTTCCTCTGTTGGGTGTATAGAAGCCTTGTATGAGTTTTACGAGTGTTGTCTTACCGCTGCCGCTTGCGCCGACGATGGCGGTGACCTTGTGTTCAGGTATCGTAATGGTGACGTTTTTAAGGGCATAGTCCCGGTCAGCTCCGCTGTAGCTGAAGCATACTTTTTCTATGCTGATTGTCCTATTTTGTGGAAGACGGTGGAGCTTGGAGGTTATAGCGTAGTCTTCGTCACGTCGGCGGTGTATCTCGTTGAGCCTCTCGAGGCTTATCTTTGCATCCTGATAGTCTTGTGCGAAGTGTATGAAGTCATTGATGGGTGCTGTTACCTGCCCAATGATGTAGGTGAGTGACATCATCATGCCGAGTGTCATGTGTCCCTTAACGACGGATGTGGCAGCAATGAAGGAGATGATGATACCCGTACCCTGGGTGAAGAACAAGGAGCCCGCTTCCTGTATTTGGCCGATGGTGAGCGCCTTTACGCCAATTTTGAAGAGCCTGACCTGTATACGCTCCCATTCCCATCGCTTCTGCTTCTCGCAATTGTTGAGCTTTATTTCCTGCATGCCCTGAATGAGCTGTATGAGCTTGTTCTGCTCTCCTGCTGACTGATTGAAGCGTCTTATGTCAAGAATACGCCGGTATTTCATGAAAGAGAGGACCCATAGTACGTGCAGAGTGTTGCCGGCAATGGAGATGGCAAGAATGGCGATGTTGTAATAGGCGAGTATGACAGCGAACACAACGAAGTTGAATGCTGAGAAAACAATGTTGATGGAGTCGCCCATAAGAAACGACTTGATGCGTCCGTGGTCACCTATTCGTTGCATGATGTCGCCGGTGTTCTTGGTGTCGAAGTAGCGCAGCTGCAGCTTCATGAGTTTCATGAGGAAGTCAGAGATGAGCGATATGTCTATACGTGTGTTGACATGGAGCATTATCCAAGAGCGTATGAACCCAACGGCGAGTTGCGATAAGAATATCATAAGTTGTGCGACGAGTACGAGGGAAATGAAGCTGATATCGTGCCCCTGTATGCCAGTGTCCACCATTGTCTGGGTGAGGAACGGAAGTATCATCTGCAGGCCGCTTCCGACCACTATGCCCGTTATGAGCTGCGCGAATTGGCTCTTGTACGGCATAAGATAGCCTGCGAAGAATATGAGTCCGTGTCTGCTGCCACGCCGCTCGTCCTCCGTGTCGCTAAACTGCGGCCCGGGCTGTAATAGCAGTGCTATGCCGCTGTTTTTACTGCCATTCTTCCCTGACAGCCAGCATTTGAGGAACTCATCCTCATGGTATGAGAGCCTGCGCGACGCTGGATCTGCAATGTATACATCTGCTTTGCCACTATGGTGCCTTTTTATCTTGTAGCACACTACGAAATGGTTCTGGTTCCAATGGAGTATGCAGGGCAATTGCACTTCCTCGGCGAGCTGTGCAAAAGTTATGCGTACGCCTCTCGTGCGGAATCCTATATGCTCAGCGGCATCGCTGATACCAAGCATTGACACCCCCTCGCGGGTGATGAAACACCTCTCGCGGAGTGTTTGGAGGGTATACGACTTCCCGTAGTATCTCGCTATCATGCGTAGGCACGACGGCCCGCAGTCCATGGAGTCAAGCTGCGAATAATAAGGAAATGGTCTTGTCATGCTTTTGTGATAACCTTGCTTTGACATTTGTTCTCTATGCACCAGTGTATACCCCATAGGCCATTCAGTCCAAGTGTGTACATAGGCATGCTGTCAGTTTGCAGGTTGTTCCACAATTCGGATTTTTCCACCCGCTCCTTATAGTACGCCCACGAGTAGCAGAATGGTCTGACTAATCCATATTTGTTAACCTGCTCCATCATGAGGAATACCCCTGTTAGCCCGTCGGATAAAGCGAGCTGATTGGTCTTACAGTCTATATTTACGAGGCTGTCCTCGTCAATCTGATCTCTTAGTAAGGCGGCGTAGCGGTTCCACAGGCTGCCGAGTCCGCTGACTGCGGATTGTATGCGGACAACGGTGAAAAGTCTTACGAGTCTGTTGAAGCGCTGCACTGGCATGCATGAGTACAGTATATATATCAGCTCATTGCATATATGTGTTAGCCGGTCTTGGTAATATCCAAGTTCGGCGAGGGTGGCGATGGAATATAGGAAGAAGAACTCCGTCGTGAAGATGTTAACGGGTGCGCATTCTTTGAAGCCCTTGTCGGATATTTCGGAATATGTGTATTCCAAAAGTTCTGCAGCTTTGTGGGCAAATATTTCTTTCTTGTATTTTCCACGTATGCCGTATTTCAGATGGAGCACCATATAGAAGAGACCTTCCGCTGCCATGCCAGTCTCTACAGTCTGCTTGTAATTCAAGTCAAGGCTCCTGTAAATGAGTGCGTCGATGTCATCAAGTACGTAGTCGGGGTTGCCCTTCTTGTAAAACTCCAATATTAGGTCTACGGCGAATGCTATTCCGAGGATACCACGTGGAAACTCTATGGCAGTGTTCCTGCTGGCATTGGCGAACAAGTCGTCAATTAACATATTATAAACATGCGTATACATTTTATCAATGGTACTCTTTCTAGCATAATACAAGGCTAATCCAGCCTTGCCATAGAGTAATCCATATTCTTGGCTATCAAAATTACTATCTAGAAAAGCTATCAATTGTGTGTCTCTTTCTATGTACATGCCCATTTATTATTTGTTTGATGTTTTAGTCACGTCTGAATATGCAAACTTAGACTCTTGCAGTTGTAGCATGCAAAGATTATGATGTACCCTTGAGCGCATGCCTCCATTCTCATCCCTCGGATGGCATAGATGAAACATAGGTCCTTTTGAACGATGTATTTTATATCCCATCGCCTCCCAACGTTGTACTCTGTCCAAATCCTCTGGCCCCCATCCGTAGAAGTTCTCGTTTTCCTTCCCTGCCAAGATATACTTATCCTTGTTGATGATGAACCCACCGCCAACGAAGTTTTTCCCATACAACATGTTAAAGTAATCTTTATATTTTATCAGTTTACCGATGTCATGATTAGCTAGGTACTCGGATCTGAATATATAATCTGTATTAAGAAATTTGCCATTATATGGAAATGAGACATCATAATCTCCACTTCTTAATGCTTCTATAGATTCTTTAATTTGGCTTGCAGAGACAACTACATCAGCATCCCATACCGCTACATAAGGAGTGGTCACCCTATTAAGTGCGATGTTTATATAGTGAGTACGGAAGAATACCACGTCGCTGTCATTTTTAGATACATAATAGATATTACTGCCTTTAGGCAATAATTTTTTCGTCACATTCATATTTGATGTCAATGACTCAACAACCATGATATTACATTGAATTGCTTTTAAATAATGTACTACAGCCAATAAATTTTCCAAGCGAATGAGAGAGTCAATACGTATGGGAATAATAAAAGTGGTATCATGTAATGATATATCGGTAGCCATATTTATCATCAATTATAATTGTATCTTTAATAAAATCCGGTTTGAATGTTTTTCGGGTTATGATTGAAACGCCAGGAGATGGTGAGCAAGGCATAGCGCGGGATGCTGTTGTGCCAGGTCTCCGTGCGTCCTTGCCCGTTGACTGTGTACTGCGTGGTGGAGAGCTCGTGCAGAAGGTCGAAGCCCTGCACCTTGGTTATAAGCTTGCCTTTGAAGAAGCTGCGTGAGAGCTGTGCGTTCCACACCCAGTCGGTAGTGTTCATCTCACGCTGTTGCCAGCCACGGCGGGCGAACATGGTCATGTCGGTGGTTAGCTGCAACTTCCAGGGAAGGTTGAGCACGGTGTTGAAGCCGATGTTATAGTCGCCCGCGTTGATGTTCTCGAAGCCGTCACGATGGCTGCGGATGATGTTGTAGGTGCCGCCGCCATGAATGGTGAATGTGTAGTTGGAGTTGGGCCGGTAGTTAAACTTCAAGTTGCCACCCATGCGGTAGTTGTTGACGATACTACGGACGGGTACAAGTTCCTCCCCATGCCATGCGTCGCTTGACGTTGCCATGTCGACATTGTGGTTGTAGCCGAATGTCAGTTCGTTGTCAGTCGTGAACTTGTCATCCTTGCCGAATGCACGGGTGAGACCTATCGCACCATTGACATCCCAGTTGCCATTGACGCTCATGGGCTGCGTGGTGGAGATGCCCGTATTCTTGTCGAAGGAGAGCCCGTAGGCAACGGCGTTGTCGGTCTTGTGCCAGCCTGCCGAGAAGCGCAGCACGCTCTGGTGCTCGCCCTTGAACGACAGGCTGCCGTCTGCGTTGTAACGGTGAATATTCTTCAAACTCGGGTTGCCAACGCGGATATACAGAGGGTCGCTGTCGTCACGGTAGTCCACCATCGTCGTGAGGTCGGGCATGTCTGACTTCATCTCTGCCGTCAAGGTCCATGACACCCTATTCGAATGTTCTAGTTTTATGTACGGTTCGAAAAACGTAGCATCCCGAGAAACGTCATGTCGTCCTAAACGATAGTAATTGAGATTCGCGTTAAGCAGGCGTAAAGGCAAGTTAATAGTGACGTTGGCATGCAAGAGATTAGCATACCCTTTATAGGTTATATTAAACTTATGACCATTGTGCCACTCACGGAAGCAATAGCTGTTGCTTTCCTCCAGGACGTCCCTCAATGATTCCCTTGCCGATGGAAGCATGTCGAAACGGCTGCTGTCCCTGGCTGCTAGTTTATCGAGGCGATACAGCATGTTGTGCGTCTTATTGTAATTGTAGGTATATGTGTACACTGGCTTGAGACTGAAGTTGTGCCATTTCCAATCGTATTCCAATGAGGCGGAAATATCCCAGTTCTGGTGTGGAGCATCAAGATAATAGTCTCGGTAGTCTCGTGTCTGCTCTAAATCCGAATAATGCACGTCGCTCAGTATAAATGAATGTTGTTTCAGACGATTGTACTTAGCATTTATAACCATTTGCAGCATGTCTACTGCAAAGATTCGGAATCCATTACTGGACATGACATCCACATTCCATTCCTTAGTCTCGTCAGTACCTGCCGTTAAAGCCTGGTTAAGAAGAGACATACTGTCAGAAGTCTCCACAATCCCATTATTATGGCCATTGGTTTTAAGATAAGACGCTTTCAGCCAGTCGAAAGTGAAATAGCCTTTCTCCGTCCACATCACAGATTGGTTTGCTTCCCACCGATCAGTACTTCTACTGACATTGGAAAAATCATTGGAAAAAGAGTCTCCTCCGGGCAGAAAGGTGCGGCGGGAAGTGCGAGTCTCTTCATCGTTGCTTGTATGTGTATATATTACGCTCGAAGACGTCCATTTATCCAAATTCTCCCCGCCAAGGTACTTGGTATATGAAAGTCCTCCCGTTTTAGTCGACAACAAGCCTAGCGGCATATCCTGCGGATTCCAGTCTCCGTTTAGATCTGGCATCTCTTTGTCGTTCAGGTTATTCAGATTGGCAAATGCCAGCAGGCGCATGTTTTCGGAAAACCTCATGCCGAAACCATGTAACTTGTATCTATTATTTGTACCAACACCTGCCTCAATATTTCCCATATACCCTTTCGCATACTCTTTCTTCAGGCGTACGTCCATTACATATTGTTTGTCGCCCATGTCGCGCCCCATCATCTCCGATGCCTGTCCCGCCTTGTCGTACACCTTAATTTTGTTCACCGTGTAGGCAGGGAGGTTTTGGAGGGCAAGTTGTGCGTTGCCGTTGAAGAAGTCATGACCGTTGACAAGCAGGCTCTCCACGAAGCGCCCGTTGACGTATATCTGTCCGTCTTTCGTCAGCTTTGTACCGGGCAGCTCCTTGATAAGTGCGTCGAGCATGCTGCCCTCGGCTAGGTTGAAGGCATCGGCGTTGTAGACGATGGTATCGCCATGCATCACCATCTTCACCTTCGTCGCCTTCACGGTTACTTCCGGTAAATTTTGCCAGTCGCGGGCCATCTGTATGGTTTCGAGACTGATATCCTGCTCTCGGTTACTGACCAGCTTGAAATTCTTGTAGGCGGTCTTATACCCCGATGCCTCCATTTTCACGATATATTTGCCAACCTTTACCACGCCTGGATCGAAGGTAAAGGCTCCGAAGGTACGACCGGTATAGATGTTTGTATCTATCTTTGCTGTTTGAGTGGCCATCACCACACTATCCGCCGTCATTAGCGTTACTTTAGCAGCAACGCCGTTGTTAGTAACATTGTCATTAATATGACCTGTAACAACATGATAATAGCTCTGCGCCATCATCATTAAGGGCGTGAGTGCCAATACTGTTACAACACCTATACTTCGCATACCTTCTTAGATTAAATTTATTCTACTTAGAAGCATCAAACGCAAGACAAAGACGATACTAACCTAACATGGCGTACGCGTATCCCCTCCCCAACATAACAACTGCGGGAAAAGACCTGGCATCCATCTGCAAGTACCCTTATACTTGACTCCACTATATTCGTAATGGCAACTGTCACCACTACCCTTGCCAACACAACCTTTATCACCAGGACATGGATCGTCAGATCCTTTATTGTGGCTACCACTAAGAAGAGCACCACCAAGAACATTCTTCAACTCACTTCTTGACAATGGCTTGCCAAAGTCAGAAGGTACACTAATCTTAATTTTTTTCATAAAGCACAAATTTAATTGGTTATTAAATATAACAAGTCCGAAACGCTATACATTTTCGGAAGCTCATACCCATTGATAAATATCGTTGGAGTACCGATAATCCCCATATACACGCAAAAATCATACATTGCGCAAGCATTTGTCTCATTCCGTGACTTATCAGAACCATTTACTCCGTGACTTCTTTTGAAAGAAGTCATGTCCATATTGACATACCATTCTTTCATCACGTGACTCATATCCTCTCCTTTATTGTAAAGGCTCAGAAAAATATCCACGGGATAATCCTTGTAATGAGATTCTTTTGGATTAGCTGTAAAGATCATTTGAATGCATACGTCTACATGTTCGTCAACCAATTTCTGCAAAATTGGCTGAGCAGTAGCGCAGTGACCGCAATAAGGATTGCTAACTTCGATAATTCGTATACTACCGTTCGGATTGCCTAGCATTATGCCATAGCCATCAGTTGAAATATCAACCTTTTTCCCTTTATGCAGAAGTGACTTGAATACATCTGGATTATACTTAACCTGCTTGAAGGAACGCTCCCAATATTCCCCCTTATGAAAACTAAAACCATACTTCCAGGCTATAAGAAGCCATGACGAGGCCAAGCACAGACTGCAAGTTACGCATAGCACCGTACCTAGTGTTATCTCACGCCATTGGCCATATATATCGCCCAACAACGCCGTCACGAACAATGAGGCAATAACCGCAAGCACTGTCAGGCATAGCGGACACCACTGGCCCACCACACGTTTCTGATAGTAAAGTGAATATCCTATATAGGGCAGAGCCATCACGTGAACCCAGGCAAGAAGTGACACCACTCCGGTATCTAAGCACGATACTGTCAATGCTGACAGCGAGCCGACGAAATAGCCGCCGCCAATCACTGTCCAAGGGATGCCCCACAGCGTGGAACCCTTCGACGATATTACTGCGTCGCAGCTCACTCTGCCGCCACTGCCACAGAAACGGCGTACCACAGGGCTGTAGGCATCATACTCCTGGGCCAGCAACAGCCCTCCTACGCAACAGCCAACCAGTAGCAAACCACCATACACGCACGGTGACACCCATAACGATCCGGCAACAAGGAAATGCCACAGCACAGCCACTATAAAAAGTATAGGAAGAAACAGCACCATGCCAGCCGTCGTTACATATTCAGCTATCTCCTCACGCAGATGCTGCCAGTAGTCCTTTTCACCCGCGTCTTTCCCTGCCTCGAAGAACATTGCATAGCCCGTAAACATGGGCGAGAAGGAGTTCATAGGTATACTCTCTCTCTTATTATCATTGTATGGGTTTGTCCATGTCACAAAACCATTTGTAGCGTTTAGCACTAAGGCAAAACGCTTGTCCGAGCCATTATGGCCGTTTGCAACTTGCACGATGAATGGACAACTGACGTTTTCTAGTTTCTTCAATTCACATTTGTAGGCCTCAGTCCTTATACCATACTCGCATAGCACATCGTATATTGATAACATGCTCGGATAAAAAGGTTTTTGCCTCAAGCTACGCTGAAGCCACATGCTCGTGTAGCGTAAGCTCAAAAGCTCGCATACGAGGAAACAAACATCCTCAATATTGCCCGATGGTCGGAACATCCTGCTTAATACGCTCATCTCTCAATATCGTTTATCAAATTACACTTCAAACTTCCCTCATATAAGCCATACAGCGTATCTATCAGACTCCAGCCATAGTAAAACAGAAGATGATTGTCGGAGGGTTGTCTTTCCATAATTTCTCTTGAGATATTGAGCATATCTTCATATTCTATATTTTTTTTCTTAGCAAGTGTTATTTTTAATGGAAACTTAGCTTCTGTGATTTTTGTAGCTACTTGCATAAATGCGGACACGTTTTCTAAGCCTTCCATACCATTGGCAGTAATAAGGCCTCTATTTACTCTGCCTGCCATATTGTCCATAACAAACAACAAATCCTCAATTATCTCCTTCCTTTTGAAGTGGAGCTCTTTCAAATTGTGGTCTGGACATATCTGTTCTTTATCTGGCAAATATCCGTACTCGTGTATCTCAAGCTTCAGATTATGTTCAATTAGAAACTTTACCTGCTCACGTTGGTTCTCAGCTCTACCTGTTTTTACTGGGCGTGTGTGAACCATTGGCACACTATCAATAACAGCGATGTCCCTTTGATTGCTGCCTATAAGGCCTGACCAGCTGAACTCAACACCCCAGCCGCTCTCATTGGCATCGAATGTCCACAACACTTTTTTCAAAGCATCACGTGAGAAACACGGCATCATCATCTCCACAAAATTTGTGTAGCGAAGTATACTAAAATGCTCCATCAAAGTATGAGGATAAGAAAAATATGATTTTTTTAGTGCAGGTTGAGCTATTCTCAACCCATATTTTTCCATAGTGACGAACAATCTCTCTATCTCATCCTGAGTCGTCTGTATGTCGTCATCGGGGATGAAGAAATAGTCGTATTGTTCAAGAAACTGCGGGTTGTCCTTCAGATACCTGTACACAAGCCTAAGCTTCTGCCCACGGCTATACCACATATAGTCTGCCGTGTTGTAAAACTTTGAGAAAGACTGGTCATAGACTATCACGTGCAGGTCAAAACTTCTCTCTGTGCCGCATTCTGTCCATCTTCCGTGAATACTTTCACTTCCCGCTGCGGTGATGACGCAGTTACGCCTTAAAGGGGCATAGCTTTCCTTGCGCTTTACGGAATGGTAAATCATGCCGGCAACCGTTTTCTGTATCTTCAAAGGCAAATGGGAAAAAGTCTCCGCCGTGTAAATATCAGGCGCAATGTCGCGCAAGTCCTTTACGGTGAAGTTCTCGAAAGCCGCGATGGTCGGTATGGCGACCTCGTAATGGCCGCGCCATCCTGATTTCAACTTCTTATCCACAGCCCTGGCGAGTCTGTTCGACATTCGGTAAATTGGGTTGAACGAACGAAAGCGCTTACTATAGTCCACATTATCTCCGTTGGTATACAGAGACCACCACCACGACCAACCTGCGTCCTGCTTGTATGAAGTCACCCATGTCGCCAATAGGTCTGACGGGTCATTCTCGAACTTGTCAAAGAAATTCTTCCAATCTCCGACATACTCTGCATCGTCCTCTATAGTCCAATAGTAGTCGTAATCCGGATGCGATAGAAAAAACTTCAACACTGGGAAATGCGCGTTACCAGTTATGATGGTGTCGCCAATGGGCATATATCCCATATCATACAATATATCCGTCGTAAAGGTAAATAAATACCGGCCATATTCCGATAACTCTTCAGGTATTCCTATGTCACTATCGGGCATGTTATACAGCACGAAGAAGTCTGTATCCTCGTCCGCCACAGCAAGCATATCCCTAATTTTATCCTTTATATGCCTGTCGGAATGTGTCGTAAGCAATAGTACTACCTGTCTCATACTGTCATCTATCAGCAATTATACACGTTTGCAAGATTTTTCCCTTTCGTCTTTGTCTTGAAATACTCTAATGTCTTGCACAATCCATCCTCAAGCTCGACAATCGGATGCCATCCGCCGAGCAGTCTGCCTGCCAATGATATGTCGGGGCGGCGTCTGCATGGGTCATCCTTTGGCAAGGGTGTATGGATTAACCGCGAATGCGAACCAGTAAGCGCAATGACCATATCTGCCAGCTCGTTCACGCTCCGCTCGTCAGGGTTGCCAAGGTTGACAGGGCCTGTTACGTCCTTTGCTGTCGCCGTCATTCTCACCAATGCCTCAATAAGGTCATCAATATACATGAACGAGCGTGTTTGTGATCCGTCACCATAAATAGTTATCGGCAACCCAGAAAGTGCCTGGGTAATGAAGTTGGAAACGACGCGACCATCATCGGAGGCCATTCCCGGGCCATATGTGTTGAAGATCCTCACTATCTTGACATTGACTCCGTACTGACGATGATAGTCCATGCACAGACTCTCGGCGCAGCGCTTGCCCTCGTCGTAGCATGACCGTACGCCTACAGGATTGACATTGCCATTGTAATTTTCCGTCTGTGGGTGTACTTCCGGGTTTCCATACACCTCGCTCGTTGATGACTGTAATATCGGACAGCAGTTTGCCATTGCCAACTCCAGCATGTTGATGGTACCTATGACTGCCGTCTTGGTGGTGTGAATCGCATCTTTCTGATAATGTGCAGGAGAGGCGGGGCATGCAAGATTGTAAATCTCATCGGCATGAAGACTGAAAGGCAACGGCTCCGTGATATCATGACGGATGAACTCAAAGTCATCGCCAACCATAGACTGCACATTATCAAAACATCCGGTGGACAGGTTGTCTATGCAGACAACATGCCTTCCGTCACGCAGTAATCTCTTGCATAGGTTGGAGCCGATGAAACCGGCTCCACCGGCGACGACAGATATGTGCTTCTTATCTTGCATTAGCTCCTTAAATATCTATTGTTCCTACATAAGTTGATGTGCCTACTTGTATTCTAAACTGATATACCCCTTCGGAAAGTGTATTCAAATTTATATTGTTATAACTGTATGCACCGCATGTGCCATAAAGGACGGTTTGTCCAGCCTCGTTGTAGATACCATATTCGATTGAGTATGGACACTTTGTGTTGTCCAATGTCAATGTTCCTGTTTCCGAATCAAGCAAGACTTTCACTGGACATGCCTTATAGACGGGAATTCTATGCGGTGGGTTTTTATCACCAATTGTAATGTTATCTGAATATGACATTACAATCGGGATATAAGCACAGATAGAAGCGCTCATATTGAATTGTACTAACATTATTAATGCTGTAACAATGATTGTTTTTAGTAAATAGTTCATAAGTCGCATGTTTTTTGTTTGCTGCAAATTTATGGATAAAATAAATATTAGCAAAGGAAATGGCTTCCCAAGTCATCCCAATTTTACATATTTATGGCGCACCCGACAAACCCTGTGGAGTGCTGTGCAGATGCTAACCCAAAA
>ERZ1673734.1734-NODE-1734-length-13581-cov-226.562694_pt1 | contig 13581 bp, 23 predicted proteins | sample MGYA00580199_ERZ1673734 | MGnify/ENA primary metagenome ERZ1673734 (study PRJEB41218, sample SAMN15661742) | gut metagenome | host: Homo sapiens | place: Canada: London | collected 2015-08-20/2019-03-30 | study: EMG produced TPA metagenomics assembly of...
TATAGTACTCCCCGTTTTTCGACAGGGGGTTAAACTTCAATAATTTTTAGAACAAAGGGAGAAGCGGCGGAGGCCAACTCCTCCTCTTTGCCCCGACCTTGACAAGTCAAGGTTTTTGTTTTTTTCCACCACAAAATTAGTTCTTTTTCCATTATTGTCCAAATTTTTACGCGATTAATCCGTAGCTTCGGGCCGGAAGGACTTCTCCGACGCTCTGATGTGGGCGTTCGTAGTTGTAGAACTCGATGTAGTCGCTTATCCCCTGACGCAGCTCCACGACAGAGTCGGTCGGATTGATATAGACGTATTCCTGCTTGACAGTGCGCCAGAACCGTTCTATCCAGATGTTGTCCTTGCAGCGGCCCCGGCCATCCATGCTGATGAGGATTCCGTTCTCTTTCAGGAGGTCTTCCCATGCCTTTGTTGTATATTGCGAGCCCTGGTCGCTGTTGATGATCTCAGGCGCACCGAACTTGCGGATACTTTCTTTGAGCATCTCGTGCACGTTGTCGGCCGATAGGGTGTTGCTCAGTTTCCAGCCCACTATATAGCGGCTGTAGACGTCTATGATTGCATAGAGATACATGAAGCCGCCAATCATCCGGATGTAGGAGATGTCGGTGCTCCACACCTGATTGCGGCGGTTTATTTCCAGGTTGCGCAACAGGTAGGGATGTATGTGTCCGGCACTTCCTCCTTTCGAGAGGCACTTCCGCGGATAGATGGCCATAAGGTTCATCTTGCGCATAAGTCGGCGCACGCGCTTTTCGTTGACGGTATAGTCCTTCTCGCGGAGAACCATTGTCATGGTCTTCACGCCCGTCGTCGGATGGTCAAGGTAATACTCGTCTATTATCTCCATTATCCTCAGATTGAGACCGGATTCGCCCTTCGGCTTGTAATAGAGGTTGCTGCGGTTGAACTTCATGTACTTGCAGAATCTGTTGCGGCTCATGCCTGCGGGGCGTTTCATCTCAAGGTCCGCTATCTCACTTTGAGTCCGGCATCCTCGCAGGCTTTCGCAAAAAAATCGCAGTCGATTGTCAACTGTCCCACCTTTTTGAGAAGACGGTCTTTCTCGGCCGTCACCTTCTTGAGCTCGCTCTTGCTCTCCGTGTCTTTTACGAAGGCTTTGTCCGCGTTGTTAAGCAACTCGTTCTTCCATTCTGTAATTTTCGAGGGCGCTATGCCATATTTCTTGGCCAGCGACTCCAGTGGCTCCGTTTCCTTGAGCGCTTCCACGGCGACTTTCGCCTTGAAAGAAGCTGTAAATTTAGATTGTCTTGCCATTTTGATTTTCTTCTTTTTTACAAATATAGCGATTTCTCGTCATACCGCCATAATTGTGTCTGTCTGAAAATCGGGGAGTATTATAGGTACAGGCAATCCCATTTCGTTATACATAGGTGACGGATTGTCAATGTTGGCAATTCGCTTACAAGCATTGCGTAACAAGGCTTGGAATTTATCTATAGCTTCTTTTGTCTTGCGGAATGTTAAACGAGTGGAACCACGTTCGCTAAGAAGTACTATCTCTTTGTTGAATGGTGGCAATTCGTCTGAAAGTTTAATCCATTTCATACTGTACCTCCTTTCTTCACCATTTCGGGGTTGTCGTAGATGTTGCCAACAATCTCCACGTCGCCTTCATAATCGTTAACAACAACTCCGTATAACGACCATGTACTTGTGCTTACTGGGTCGGCATACACTACATCAAAACAGTAACCGCGAACACCATCAACAACATGACCAATAACTCTGCCATTATGTGCAAGAATGTCACCGCCATAAATCTCATGGTTGTTCTTGTCTCTTAGCCCAGTATTCATGCCGAGTGTCTTTTCTTGTATTGTAACGCAGCCATTCTCAAAGTCTGCATACTCAAAAATAGCAGGTTGTCTACCCATCCAAACCAAGTCACCATGTACCCAACGACCACTGCCTACGGCTTTACCACGAAAATCAATTGTTCTCATTGTCTGTTTCTTTCTTTTTTAGTTCTTTGATAAGTGTATCTGCGAAGCGTATAGCTTCACGGCAGCAGCCTTCGATAGTCTTATACTCAAAGCCGTTGATTGGCGAGTGGTCAGCTCTTGCCGCATTGCCATCGTCGGTGTAGATGGCAGGGAGCATGGTCTTTGCTATCTCGTAGCGGCGTTGTTCCCAGTTTACGTTACGGTCAGCTCGTCCCATGTAAGCCCAGAATAAATCAAGGTTCTTGTCATAGCTATTCTTTGAGTCGAGAATGAAACCGTTAAACTCTGCGACTACACGACTTCCTGATAGTTTGGCGGTGTGTAATACTAATTTGACAGCATCTTCAATGCTCGTCATAGATTTAATCTCAATTGTTTCCATAATTTATCTTCTACTTTTTCCCGGTAAAGGAATTACGTTGTATGTTTTGAAGCGATCCACAAGTCGGCCGTAGCCGTCATTGCGCTTGAACCGCTTTTCAAGTTCCTTGTTGTCAAGGTTTGTAGTCAGGTGGGCGAACTTGCCGAACTGCGTCCAAATCTCGTTACGAGCGTGAAGGAACTCATCTGTGAGCAACCCGGTGTCCATGCCGAAGAACGTGCGGTCCTGTATGCCGATGTCGTTGAGGCACACATTTTCGGGTTTGCACTGGAAGCCCTTACTTTCCTCCTCAAAGTAAGTGAAGCGGTCAAGGTTGTTGTGGATGGTGTAGTAGTTGACCATCTGTGTGACCGACACGTTGTGAAAGAAGCGAGGGTTCTTAGTGCGCCGTAGATACTCGCTGAAAATCTGCATGAGGAGCGTTTTGCCAACACCTACGCCGCCCTGTATAAGGAGGTTCTTGTGTAGCTTGTAGCCACGTTCGGGGAATACTTCTTCAGCCAGAGGGCAGTTATTGAAGTAGAGCAAGAGGAAGCGCAGCACCTGCTTGTTGTCGTCGTCAACGATGAACTTGCGGCGTTGAGGAGCCAGCACAACAGAGTTGGCGATATAGACAAGGAAGCTGGAGTGTGCACTATATACGTTAGGGTCGGCAAGGTTGTACGCCTGTGCTCTCGCCTTTTCGCTCTCTCGCCGTAGGTTGAGTGCGCATTGGTGCAGGGTGAGCCACGGTGCATCCTTCTCGCGTTCGTTCTTGCGAAGAACGGAAAGGACGGCAGCGTCCCAGTCTTTGTTGCCGGTAGGCTGACGGCCATACTTGGCAAGTTCTGCGATTAGGCATTGTGGATATTGAGCCATAGTTTCAGAGATTAAAGGTTAAACATCTTGCCCACCGAAGCCGCCATTGAACTCGTATGACGGAGGTGGCAGCTCTTGTGCGTCTTCCGGCTCGGCATGTGAAGTGTACGCCTTGCGCATCCACGAACAGAAGTGACGTTTGGCATCATTGATATTGTCGTGAGGTTTACCCTCATACTCGCAACGGCAGTGGTTGAGGAAGGAGTCGAGGCGTTTGCCAAGCTCGTCCTCGCGTATGTGGAACTGCATACATACCGGTTCGTTCCAAGAACGATCGGCACGCATTTCTTCAATCTCCTGTTCCAGCGTGAGCGTGTAGCCTGGTGTTACGTTGGGCTTGTCAGAAATGGCAGACGAGACAGCTCTATCCTTAGCAGGGCGACCGCCAAGTTTGCCGAACTTCTTGCCTTTCTTGCCGCCCTCAGAGCGTGCGTTGTTGGCATCCATCACTGGCTTGATAAGGATAAAGACACCCTTGGCAATGTCGGATAGTCCTTTAGGCTCCTTTCCGTTAAGGGCATACTCCACGATAGCCGGGTAAATCTCGGCCTGTACCTCGGAGGGCATACACTTGATAGCCTCAAGGAAACTGCGATAGAATATAAAACTGTCTCGTGCCATATAAATCAAACCTCTTTAATGCGGATGCCATGCACATGCAGCATGAGTTTCCGCTTGATGATATATTCCTTTGTTCTGACTCCCTTTGTGTCTTCCACGACGGTCTGCCCGGTAGCCTTGTCGGTATAAACGAAATCGGCTACATAAGAACAGGGGCGTTCGAGAAGAACACGTGTAGGACGATTTTTGAAATCTTTGCCACACTCGCCGTATTGTGCAGGTATCAACAGGTATGACACCTGCTCCCGAAGGTCGGAGATAAGTCCGGCACGCTGCATCATGCGTAGCTCGGCAGCTCGGTAGTGCTCCTTCTTGGATGCGTGGGAGCCTACGCGCTTGTTGCCGTACTTATTCCGGCCTTGGAAGGCATGATTATAGAACTTATCCATTAGCTGTGTTAGGCTTGTAACGGAAGATGTCCATAATCTTAGTCTCGTCGAGCGTAGCAATCTCGAAGTCCATGACAGAACCTTTCATGTGTTCAACAACGCAGATGTGTGCATTGTTGATGTCGGAGGCACTGACGATGAAGTGAGTAGCGGTCTTCTTCTTGCCAGACTTTTCATCAACGGTGATGAACACGAGTTTTGCCTTGAACCACTTGTCGGCAGTGGACAAACCATCCACAATCTCTGAGTAGTTGGTGCGCTTGATAGTGACCACATCGAAGTCGCCCGAAATGTACGGCTCCATTTCCTTTGTGATGCGTCCCTCAGCCTCGGCAAATGAGCACGCATCTACAAGGTACAACTCTGTGACTTTCTTAGACATTCCATTCGGCATAGTACGCTCGTAGCGTATGCAACATTCATATAGCATCATAATGTGGCCTCCTTTCCTTCGTTGATAGCCTTTACCAGTTCCTTGCTTGCACGGAGCTTGACAGACGTGTGTGCCGGGATAACCAGAGGCTTGCCGGTCTTGAAGTTGCGTGCTGTGCGCTCAGCTACCTCAACCGGGGTGAAGGTGCCGAAGCCACGGATAACAACCACTTCACCCTTGGCGAGTGTTTCCTTGATAACTCGGAGTGTGCCGTCGATGGCTTTCACTGTTGTTGAGAGGTGCAGTTTCTCAGATACTGATACCTCACGTGCCAATTCATTCTTTGTCATGATAGATAAAATTTAGTTTATAATGTTTTTGCTATATTGTTTTCGCCTGTCATAGGTATGCGCAGGTCGAGAACGTCTTTGTCTGTTGCGAGTCGCCACCGGCACTCTGTCAATTCATTCTTCTGTTCGTCGATGAATTTTTCGCTTACCTCCACCTTCAGCGCATGGATGAATGGGAAGATCTTGATGATGGCGTAACGCCCGGTTAGATTTTGGCTTATAACCTGTCTCATTTTATTTTCTTTTTTAATTTTTGGGTGAGTTGTCTAATACACCATGCACGGCATGAATTGCGCAGACCGTGCTGTTTATCGTAGAGAGCGGCCGCATCATCGAGATACTTGATAATGCGCTGCAGGTCGGTCTTACATAGGTCAGCCATCGTCGTCCGGATTGAGGAAGAGTGACGTAAGCTGGTCGAAGTACATTTCATCCTGTGGAATGTCGTCGTCGGTAGCCATTATCTGGTTGGCGATGGACTTCTTCTTGTGGATGATGGCATAGAGGGTGCGGTCGATGGTTCCACGGCCAAGGAGGTAGTAGCACGTCACGTTGTCCTTTTGTCCTATACGGTGTGCGCGGTCTTCGCATTGGCAACAGTCGGCATAAGTCCATGGGAACTCAACGAAAGCCACGTTTGACGATGCCGTGAGTGTGAGACCCACGCCGGCTGCCTTTATGGAGCAGACAATTAGCTGTGCTTTCCCGGACTGGAACGCATCGACGGCAGCTTGTTTCATCATCATGGAGTCGCGCCCGGTAACAGATACAGCCTTTGGAAACGCCTTTTTTATCTCGTCCACAATCTCATGCAGAGAGCAGAAGAGAATGAGTGGCTTTCCGTTGGCGAGGAATGTGCGCGTGAAGTCGATGGCTTGTTTCACCTTGCCTTTGGCAGAGAGCGAGCGCAGCGTCATGAACTTGACAAGAGCCTCCATGCGCATCTTGCGTCGTATGTCGATGTCGTCGCACTCGGTATATGTGCGCAGGTATTCTGCAAGGTCGGCTTCTGCAAGCATATACTCGTCGCGGTTGCTGATGTCAACGATAAGGTCGGTGCGCGTCTTGTCTGGTAGTTGGGTGAGTACTTTGGCCTTTTCGCGACGGATCATGCAGCGCGAGTAGAGTTCGGCAGAGAGCCGGTCAAGGTTGCGTGGAGCATCTTCTTCGTCTTTAGCTCGTCTCTCCTTACTTATTTCTCCACCGCCATACTCGGCAAGGAACTTGGCGCGTCCGCCAAACTCAGACAAGCGTCCCATTATGGAGAGCTGCGCTATGAGGTCGGCAGGACGATTGACAACTGGCGTACCAGACAGCAATATGCGATACTCCTTGCCCTCAGCAATGCCACGCGCGAAGATGGTCTGCTGTGCTGATGGGTCTTTCACGCGGTGGCTCTCGTCAATTATGATAGAGCGAAACAGTTTGATGTCGGGCGTAAAAACCACATCTTTCAGTCGGAACCCACCACGTGAGCCTCCCTTGATGTCCCACACGAAGTATTTGCGCAGAGACTCGTAGTTGACGACCGCCACCTGCTGCATGCCCATCCGGAGAAGATAAGGCCATGTGGTAAGCACGGAATTGTCGAGCACAAGGGCTTTCTTGTTGGTGAATTTCTCGAACTCGCGCTGCCAGTTGATTTTGAGCGAGGACGGACAGACCACAAGGCAAGGGTAAGCATTGGCACAGTCAACGACACCGATGCTTTGCAGCGTCTTTCCCAAGCCCGGCTCATCGCCGATTAAAAATCGGTGCCAGCGCAGCCCGGCAAGTATGCCCTCCTTCTGATAGTCGTAAGGCTCGACGCGAAGGTTATGTTTCAGAGTTTCAGCCATACGCATTGATTGTGTGTTTTGAAATCGTTATGTCGTAGCCATGTATGTATGCTTGCTTGCGCAAGTCGGCGCATGAGAGCATGCAATGGCGAGCTTCCTTTGAGCGAGCGGCCATGCTTGAAGAAGAACGTACCCCCCCCAACCATGCCACCGCATGTATATCCGTAAGAGCCAGAGAACACAGCGAACGGACACATACGTCTGAGGCGTTTGAGCAGCTGGATTTGTGCTGTCTGTGATAATTTCTTTTTCATACTTTGTCTGTTACATAAGGTTGAAAGCCCAATATTGGAAGGCAAGTTCTTCGTACTTCTCGCGTCCGCGATTGTAGATGTCGTCGCCACGGTTGATGAACTTCTTGAAAATGTTGCAGTTCTTTTTGCTGATTGCGTAGATGAAGTCGCGGTCGGAATGTGCGATGTCCATGTACCACGCCCGGCTACGGTCCCAGTCGAAGAAATCTACAGCGTTGTCGAACTCCGCTTGTGTTGAGGCGAATGTTGTTTTCAGATCGCCGCCGAAGTTAGCCATTGGCAACCACCAGTCCCATTTGCAGCGTGTGTCCAGATGGAAGGTAAATCCCCCATTGTTGAACTCCTGCTGCTTGTTGACCATGAAGCGTTGTGTATCGGCATGTTCGAGAACCTTAGCGAGGAATGGGTCTCGTCGTGCTTCTGCACGCAGTGCACGCTGCATTTCGCGAGCGTGGAGGAACTCCTCCTCAGAACATTGTTCGCCGTCGATGGTCATGTGCAGGAAGTCAACACGCGAGGGTTCGGTGATGATGGCATCGACGATAGACCCGAAGCGGAAAGCAGCCTCCTTGTCACCGAACTGCATGTGAGGGTGCAGCAGGTTCTTCAGTTCGGTGAGGTCAGAATTGCTGACCTCACTTCTCTGATAGTATTCGTCGGGGTTGTTAATCTTCGTCATAATAGTCGTAATCAGGTTCATATTCAACTTCGCCCTCACCGTCGCACACCTCGCAGATTTCCTTTTCGCCCTTGATGAAGTGCATTCGTTTTGCAATAGCCTCTTCTTCCGTTTCGGGAAGCATATTCCATGTTTCTTCGGAACATTCTGTTTTGTAGTCTGCCTCAAAGTCGTAGGCGTACCAATGATAGCCCTTGCCGCCACATGCAGCACATTCGACCATCGTAGGCTCTCGTTCATTCCAAGGTGCGCGTGGGTCGAACTCCGCACCGGCAGGATAATAACCACTTTCGTACATAACTTTTTATTTAGCTTTTACTTCCTCATCATAGGAAACTGATGTTGAACTGATGAACTCGGGGTGGTCCTTGTCGTTAGCCACCTTCTCGCAGAATGTAATTTGCTTCTTGAATATCTTGGCGAGGTCTTCGACCGACATAAACTGTCCCTCCTTGGACCACCACATAGATACGGCAGCGAGAACGCCCTGTGCGTCGTGGAAGTGAATACGTTTCTTGACAGAGGTCTTAGGTTGGTAGCCAGCCGGAGAAACAACCGCTTGCTGACCGAACAGGTTGCCAATCTCGGAAGCCTCGGCTTGCATCTTCTTCTTGGCTGCTTCCTCTTCCTCCTTGCGCTTGCGCTCAGCCTCGATACGTGCGGCTTCGGCTTGCTCACGTGCTTTCAGTTCAGCAGCCATGCGTGCCTTCTCTTTCTCGTTTGCCTTCTGTATACGTTCCAGCACTGCTTTCTTTGATGGCAGCATGTCGATGATAGAGTCACGGTATTCGGCTACCTCGAACTGGTACTGCTCACGGAACTGCTGCATGAGCTTGGAAAGGATGGAAGAACGAATGCCCGGCAGCTGGTCTCTCATGTCGGCAATTTCAGTCGGGATAAGGACTGTAGAGTTCAGCGTGTTTCCATAGTCAGCCGGAAGAGTGACGGGATATTCACGGATAGTCTTGCATTGTGCTTCGTAGTTTTCGAGGGTCAGACCGCTGTTGAGCTTTGTCAGCTCGTTTGTGGCATTGGTCGTATATACATTGAACTGACGCTTGAAGTCGTCCTCCACGTCCTGCTTGTAGCGGCTGAGAGCCTGTTCGCGCTGCTGACGGATAATCTCTTCACGGCGGCGGCGTTCTTCCTCTTCACGCTTTCGTGCTGCATAGGCATTACGCTCCTGCTGGATTTGATAAGGGATAGAACCGGTCTTGTTAGGATCGACAGAATTTTCCATGCCGGTGAACTCTGAACGTATCTGGTCGAATATCTTGGTGATGGCTGAACGGTTGGTGTTCATCTTTTTCACCGTGTTGCGAGCCTTGTTGATGTAGTTGGCGCACTGCATATCCAGTTCATCGTTCATGCCGTTGGCCTTGATTTGTGCAAGGAGTTTCTGGCCATACTCGGTGCAACGCTCGGACGAGGTTGTGTTGTCCTTGTAAATCTGTGGCGCGGATTGCGCTATCATCTGTACGTTTTCCTTGCGTACGATGGTGAGGTCTGTTGTCTGTTCGCTCATTGTTGTAAGTATTAAAGGGTTAGAATGTGTCGTCGTCGTTGTTGGCAGCAGGGTCAACGGTTACTCCTGCAGACGTGTCGGTCTGAGGTGCGAAGTCCTGCTTCTCTTGGATAATCTCGCCAGTGGCGGTGTCAACCTTCTCGCCATCACCGATAACGCCGTAGATGTCGCCAGTGATTTCTGTCTCGTCAACCTGCTGTGACTCCAACTGCGTAGCACGACCGACACGTGCCTTCGGATAGGTCTTGAAGGCGTGCTTGATGCACTTGGCAACGAGGAAGCCGGGGTCAATCTGTCCGCCTTGTGCAACGTAGAGCGCATTGGGTTTGCCGTTCTCCCACGTCTTGGTCTGATAATTGTACTTGCCGTTCTGACGAGCGGAGTAGTTGGAGAGTCGTGTCCAGTCTTCAGGCAGCATGACAGCATAGTCGATAGAACCATCGGCGCGAGTGATCTTCATGAAGCAAGCAACGATACGACCGGTGGTGTGGGGAAGACGGCATGTGTAGTTGACGAATTTTTGTCCGTCGCGTTCGCCATACTCGAAGCTGTCCTCTTCGTACACGATAACCGGGTTGTCGGCGTGGCGTATCTGGCCGCAGCGTGCACGAAGCACCAGCTCGCCATATCCGGACACGGTGAGCATGCAGTGTGTCTCGTACTTGTTTTTCTTCTGTCCGTTGTCATAGTAGCTGTCAACGGCGACGGAGCGAGCGAGGAGGTAGGCTTGCGCCTTGGTGCCGGGGTCGAGGGTGAGTCCGGAAATTGCCACGTCGAGGAAAGCTGTGAAGAGCGAGAACTTTGTGCACGTCTTGCGCACGTCCTCTTTCTCAGAAAGCAGACGGTTGAAGTTGCGTGACTCGCGCTCGTAGGCTGCTTCGCCTGATGTTCCGGTGGATGGTGTCCACATTGCCTCGTAAATCTGGATGAACTTGTCGCGTACATTGTCGTTGCGAACAATCCCAGTAGGTTCCATTGCGTTGATTTGCTCAACTGTAAGTCCTATCTTACTCATAGTGTTAAAAATTAAAAGATGAATATTATTTGTTTGTCTGTGAGCCGCAGGTGGGAGTCGAACCGCACTAATGCACTCCGTGAGCATATTTGAGCCTTGTACTTCGGCTGTAACACGCCTTCTGTGGTTCCCGTTGCGCCGGGATGCCCTTTCCGATTAAGCATTCTATCTGCGGCAGTTGAGGCTACTTTTCAAGGTAGTCTTGTTGTATCCTCTGCAATAGCCGCAGGTCGGCTGTACGGTATTCGACTTTGCCCGGACGCTTGTAGGCAAGGACTTTGCCCTGCTTGCGCCACCGCTCCACATTGCCACGACCGAACATCTGAAAAGCTTTGTTCTGGCTGATGAACTCGGGGTCGTTGGCATCCTGCTTAATCATGTGGACCACCTTTGCGGCCACATCATTGAGGAAGGTGGAGTAGCGTACGCACTTGTCGGGGAAGTTGAGGAAGTCCATTATAGTTCGCCCTCCTGTCGGCTCATTGGGTTTGGGGTCTCGTCGGCTTCATCGCACAGCTTGTCGAAGAACTGAAGCAACCAGTCATGCTTGCGCCACTTGTTGAAGAGAAAGATGGTGAGAGCAAGCAGCAGGAAACCGAGGGCCTTGTCGAGGATAAGGTGGAAGAGGTACGCGAAGAAACTGTTGTCTTGCTCCTCTCCGAAAAGGAAGAGTGTTCCTGCGCATCCGATGATAAGTAGGATGCAAACGCGGATGATAGAATATGCTTTATTCATTTTTTGTTGTTATTAGTGGTTGCACATGGTGGTGTCTTTGCGTACTCAACGTAACGGTTGAGGAACATGCAGAAACAGCCGTTGAGAGCATTGAAGGACTGTTTGCAGGAGGTGCAGAACTTATTAGACATTAGTTGTAGAGGTTTATGCCCAACTTGTTGAACGCCTCTTCTTCTGCAACGGATCCGCGCCAAGCGTCGAGATAATCGTTGATGGCTTTCTCGTTGTTGGCATCGGCCTTTTCGTTGTAGCCGAAGTCCTTGCAGAAGGCTGACCAGCTAATACGGTCGAGTTCTTCGTTAGACAATAGGGTTGAGGTGTTGCAGCTGATGAGGCTTGCAACAAGGAGTGCTGATGTGATGATTAACTTTTTCATGATGGAGTGGGTTTAATGTTACGAAATTCGGGTTGCTGTGATTGTGCGTTGCTCGCGGTTCGTCGTGGTGGTAAACTTCTTGTCCCACTGGAGTCCAAAGCTGACGCAAATCGACTTCAAGTAGCTTGAACGGCTAACCGATACTGTCAACTCTTCGCCGACTTCAAGGGCGTTCAACTGGCCCAAGAGCGATTTTTTTCGCTGATTTTTAGATGTTTCTGTCATTATTTCGATATTTATTTATAACTTTATACTGCAAAGGTAATCAAAACGATTGAATAACCAATCAATCTTGTTGAGGAATCTTGTGTTTTTAACATTTATTCAATAATAATGATTGATTATGAAGTTTGAAAAAGTTAACATCGGACTTCTTATTGAGCAGAAAATGAACGAGTTGAATATCAATAAGTCTGAAATGGCAAGACGAAGTGGTATTGCAAATCAAAACATCAACCGTGTTTTGGAACGTTCAAGTATTGATACGGACAAACTTGTGGCCATTAGTGAGGCTTTGGACTTCAATTTCTTTGATTGCTTTCGTTCAATCAAAGAACATAGTACCGCAACAGCCGACAATGGTGGTGTTGCAGTTGCAGGAAATGGCACGGCTCATCATTTCACAACAAATGCTTCATGCGAGGTTGCTGTATTACAAGAACGCATAAAGTCGTTGGAGGCCCTGCTTGCAGAGAAAGAAAGACTGATTAAGGTTTTAATGGAGCGAAGGAAATGAGATACATAGCCCATATTTGTGTTACGCTCATCCAGTGTGCTGTTATAAGCTTGGTGATTGCAGTCGCCTTTGGTGGCTTGCGTTATATTGGCTATTTGTTGTCATGGGTAGAAAAGCCAACTTTGCTTAATGTTATAGGAATGGCTATTTTGCTTTGGGTTATAATGGTCATTAAGGGATTGGTGTCTGTTTGTATGTTCATATACAGATGCCACAAAGACCCTGTATTCAAAAGAGCAGCCATACAAACAGGGATAAGTTGGAAAGACTACAAAAGATTACGGGGAAAATGAAAAAGAAGTATTTGGCATTTTCATTACTGGCAATTATCCTGTCCTCATGCAGTTCTGACAACGAGCAGGACAATAGAGAGGTGTATTTGAGTGATGGGTGCTTGTATACAGAGCCGACAACGGTTCTGCCGGGAGAGACTTTCAGCATACCACAAGTGTTGCTTGATGCACTGAAACCAGAGCAGAAGGCCGTGGTGAGTGAAGTTACAAAAGACACACTCGACTTAAAAACCACGATAACAGACTACCGCCTGGTATTAAGGGACCTGTCTGCCGAACTGACTGTGAACACACAAGCCAAGATGCAAGTGAGAGAAATGCGCAAGACGGCGAGCTACTATGTATTCAAGGCTGGTCTGTATGACGTAAACGGAACTGCTGTTGAAGTCAGAGCCGATGGCATATACTTGGTGGGGAATGGAGACCAAGTGTTGAAACTGGAGAATTATCGCTTCATCAAAAGTTCAGAGAACGAGGTTGTATCTTCAAGCGATTTCACTAAGCAATATACGACAATAGCCAAAGGTGAGGCTTTTGGAAACACCTTCATGGTAAGTAAGGCTGACACGACATACAGGTGTAGCCGAATATCAGATAAGAAAATTCGGCTGGATATGGTATCTCCAGAGCAATGGGAGTGTACGACCTTGGATAAGCAATGATGTGTATGGGGAAGTATACTGTTTCTGACGAAGAAATGCAAGACTGCATCAAACAGATAAAGGCAATCTTGCATATTGAAGACGATGATCCAAACTTTCTTGGAGAACTGAAAGACGCAGCGCAGGAGGTTTGGCAAGATAATCCCGGCATCACGTTTGAGGAATGGAGGCACACGCTCATTGAGCAGTATCCTGCCGAAATCGTGGATGCACTGGGGATAGATGAGAAAGAAGTGGACTCGCAGCTTTTTGAGTTATGGAAAGAAATAAACGTAAATAAGGCGTTTTAAGCGTCTGTTTTCGTCAAAACAATAAAACCCTCATCCGAACCTGCAAAGTTCGTCAGAGGGGCAAAATAACGGCTCAGGACGGCATTGTGATGCCGGAGTCAGAGTCGCACAAACAAATGAGATTAGCACGATAAGATTAGTTAATTCACCTCTTTTGATAGAGACGCTTACAAATTCTTCAAAAGTCCCTCATAATGAGAGGGTGAAATCAGCGGCGCAGGCTGCT
>ERZ1673734.1748-NODE-1748-length-13469-cov-13.837409_pt1 | contig 13469 bp, 18 predicted proteins | sample MGYA00580199_ERZ1673734 | MGnify/ENA primary metagenome ERZ1673734 (study PRJEB41218, sample SAMN15661742) | gut metagenome | host: Homo sapiens | place: Canada: London | collected 2015-08-20/2019-03-30 | study: EMG produced TPA metagenomics assembly of...
CTACTGATAAACCCGGCAAACAGGTTGGCCACCTCCTGGCGAAACAACACCGCGTCGTCGTAGTTGTCCAGACTGCGCAAGCGTTTGAGCACCGGCGCTAATCGCGGCACCCCGCGCAACTGGCCGGGCTCGACCGGTTCAAAGATGTGCAGCACCTGCTCGGCTGGGATCCGCACCAACTGGTTATAACCCGCGTTCAACGACGAGGCATCGCGAGGATGCACACGGTACATGTGATACGCGACACGCTGGTGAGCCGGGTTGAACTCGATCCCGGCGCGGATGCTGTTGCCGTTTTTGGCCGTTTCAAACTTGTCATGGGGCACAAACTCGGGGGCCAGTACCTGAAGCTGCAACGGTACCGCCAGATCCTCGTCCTGGCCCCGTGGCCGCAAGCGCACAAAGCATTCACCGGCGGTTTCGACGGTGCGGGCAATCAACGCCTGCTGCCCGTAGAAGTCGGTCAGGCCATCGGCGTCCGACTCGTCTACCCAGTCTTCCCACAGCTCTTGCTGCAATTTGCGCAGGGCGTCGTCCTCGATCTTGGGTCGAGGGGTAATGCCGGTACCGATCAGGTTGCTGACGCGCTTGTCGATGACGTTGAACGCGTAAGGATCATTGCGTACTGCAGCCCGTGAACGGGAGCGCAGATTGCGCAAAGCCGGGGTGTTAATGCTGTTAATGCCGGTATCGGGCGCGTCCCAACTGGCCGAACGTCTGCCCTCACCGGCCCCTTCGTAACTGGCTTTGATCCGCTCGGGCAGCAAGAAGCCGTTGCGGGTCAGGGTTGGATAGTGGCGAGCCATTAGAGTCCCTTGCCCCCGTGGTAAAGCCTTACCACTTTGGAACGTGGCCCGGCAGAGGCGACCAGTGACGTGCGGATCTGGTCGCGGGCCTTGAGCAGTTCATCCACCGTTCGGTACTCCACGGTGCGATCGGCATAGCGCACGGTTTTCTCGCCGCGCGCGATGGCCGACTCAACCGCATCGAGGTGCTTTTGCGTAAAGGACATAGGTCAGCGTCTCTTGAGGTAGCCGCTGCTGGAGCTGCGACGTTGAGGGGGTCGAGCAACCGGCTGCGGTGGTGCGGCCGGGGTTGGTGCGGGAACAGGAGCAACCGGCTGTTGCACCGGTGGAGGCTCAGTTGCAGCGGTGACGGCAATACGCTCGACTACGGGCGGCTTTTCATCGAAGAGCCCGGCCTGTGCCAGGACTTGGCGAATGCGCTCCCAGTCATGTTCCTTGTAGCGGTTCAGGCCCAGGTAATGCGCCATCGCCAGGTTGTACACCATCAGGTCGAGCGCTTCGTTGCGCTCAGCTTTGCCTTTGACCCACTCGATACGCTTGTAGCCCTTGATGTAACGCGCCACCTTGCGCTCAGCCACACACTGATCGAAGAACTCGTCCGGCAAGTCATTGGCAAAGTGAAGCGCCCCGGGGCCGTCTTCAAACGGGTAGCGGTTGTAAATCCAGTCTTTGGCGGTGTCGGTACCGACAAACCACAGCTCGGCACCGTTGCGTTCGGTCTGGCCTTTCCAGGTCACGTCTACCATCGAAGGGCGTTGCGCGATCACCGGCCTGCCCGGCTTGCTCGCCCCCTTGATGGCAAAGATGTTGCGCCACCGGCGAAGGCGGCAGAACTGATAAACCTCATCTGTGTGGTGCCCCCCGGAGTCGACAGCCGTGGCCAAAATCCCAAGGCCAACGCCACACGGGTGCGGGTAACGCACCTTGAGTTTGTCATCGAGCACAGCCCACGTTCGATCATCCGCCGGGTCACCCCAGATCACCTGGTAATCGATGACCCAGCGCTCCATGCCAACACCCCAGCCCATCACCATCAGTTCCAGACGGTTGGCTTGCACGTCGACCGATGCGGTGAGCATCAGTACCCGATAGGCCATAGAGCCTAGGCCGTAGGTTTCACGGCCGGCACGCTCTTTCAGGACTTCGGCTTTGGTCTGCTCCTGGGCGCTGTCCCAGACCTTGGCCAAACGGGTGTTGTAGAACACCTGCATGGGCTCAAGGTCGCCCCGGTTTTGCGCCTTCTTGGCCTTTTCAAATTGCTTGGCCAGCGAGCGCCAATCCGTCCAGCCGAGTGGTGCATACAACGCGTTAAGATGAAAACCTATGGTTTCGCCATCACCAGGTGCGTGCGATCGCCACTCGCCCCCAGCCAGCATCAGCCCCTTGTGGTGTTCCTCTATCAGCACATCACACTCTGGCCCGGCGCACTGGTAATGCACTACGTTGAAGTCGGCCGAGTAATGCAGGTTTTCCCACTCAAGAATCTGCATGTGACCGCAGTGCGGGCATGGCACGTAGTAGTAACGCTGATCGCTGGCCTCAAACAGATCAGCGATACGCGAAGCACCCTTAATCGTGGGCGAACTGGAGAAGTAAAACTTGGCGTTTCGCCCGAACGTACTGCCCCGGGTTTCGGCCAGCTCGATCGGATCGCCCTCTTCGCCCACGTCTACATCCCAACGGTCGATCTCATCGCCATAGATGTAGCGTGCCGACAACTCGGCCAAGTTGGCCGCCGAGCCTGCAGTGGTGACGTACAACGAGCCTCCCTCAAACTCCTTGGTGTCCATCGTGTTGCGCGAGTCACGCGATCGGTTGGGAGCGACACGCTCAGACAGGACCGGCGTGGCCTTGATGGTCTTGCTGATACGCGACGACACTCGTTTGGCCAGGCTGAGACTCGGCAGCAAGGTCAGGATGTTGGACGGCACCATATGGATCAGGCCACCAATCCAGTTCAACGCGATCTGGGTTTTCATCAACTGCGAGGCCACCATCGTGACCACACGTTTGCAAGGGTGAGCAGGCGACAGACAGCGCATGGGCTCGCGGGCATAAGGCGTTCGCGAAGTGCGATATTTACCGGGCTCAGCGGCACCGGTGTCACGCGGGATACGCATGTACTCGTCGGCCCATTGGTCGACCCACAACGAAGGGTCAGGCCGTAGCCCACGGAAATACGCCTCGCGGTACACCTCTGCACCGTTCGGGATTTCCGTGTGCATGGATTAGCTCTTGTTGTTGAGGGCCGTGATTAAGTCAGCAGTTGACATGCGCTCAGCGTCCTCGAGCGAGGCGCGGATAGCGTCAGTCAAACGGCGTTCGATTTCCCAGGGATCGGTCATGGCCGCCAGTTCCGGCGCCAGTTGCGGGGGCATGCCCAGCAACTGATCGCGCAGCAGGCGACCTGCGTTGAAGGCGCCGGTTTTGACTGCCTCCAACTCGACCTGTGAACCCTGGACCTTGTGAAATTCAGCTTCAGCCAACTGCGCCAGGTAGTACTCGCGATGGGCGCGGGCCTTCTGGAAGTCTGGCAGTTTGCTTGCCGGGATGATCGCTGGCTGTGGCGCAGCCGTTGAAGTCGGCTCGACCTCGGGCGACAGTTGGCTACGGACGCCGCGTTGAATCCGATCCTGCTGGTGTCGAGCTGTGACGGCGGCCTTACTAGGGTCGGCAGATTCATCCAACAGTGCTTCGGTGGCTTCCAGCTCGACCTTGCCATCCTCGGTTAACACCAGCCGATCCTGATTGGCCAATTTTGAAACGTACGATTTTGCCCAGCCGCGTCTCGCCGCAAACTCGGTTTTACTGATTACCGTCATGATGAAGTGTCCTGTTCACCTAATGAATACGGGAGTTCACCTGTTCACCCCAGTTCACTAAGCTGGTGAACTGTTCGCTAACGCTTTCCCGCGGGTTTCCTGCCCCGTACCCGTGGAAAATACCCAGGGTCCCCGGCAGGATTTGAGAGACGAGAGTTATTCTGATTGGTCCGAACGGGGTGGAATTTCACAAACCCCGAGGCGCTTGGCTGCCCAGCGCTCGTAAAGGCCGATGGCGACGTCTGCCCCGGCCATCGCCGTGAGGCAACCCACCGCCGATGACGCCCAGATCGACACGCCGTTGGCATGCAACAACATCATCGTGGACAGCCCGCAGCCGATACAGGCACCTGACCGCAACGCCAGGCGCCGCACCAGTGACCAACCCCGGGCGCCATCCTTGTCCGCTCGCCACATCTCACCCGACACCCCACCGATCAAGGACAGTGCAATCACCAGCCAGATCGGCATATCAGCTAACGCTTGTTGCTCTGTTGTCATTGCCTGCCCCTAAACGCAAAAAACCCGGCGCAATGGCCGGGTTTAGTGGTGGGTGTCGGCCGCTCTCTGCGTCCGCACCTATCGAAGATGACTACTTTTTACAGGTGGATTCTCATGGCAGCAAGCCGCTTTTAATGCCATCGGTGAATAAGTGGGTTACACAGGGCGAACGTCTGGCGAATGTCGGTGAACACATCAACTCGGCTAGCTCTTTTTAGGGATGTCTAACCTGTCCCACTATTCAAAGACTAGGTAGGACAGCTGAGAGCCCCGAAATTAAAGGCTTTGCCCTACTGTCCTACTTCTTTATTACTTTCTCCCGTATAGAGAGATATTTATAGAAGCACGCATGCGCGTGAAGCGCGTGTATTGCTGCCCGCTACGCTCACATGTGCGAGGGGCGAATAATGGTGGGACAGTAGGACAGGTGAGGAACTGCGTGGGCTGTAGCTGTCCTACCTTGCCATCAGACAGTAGGACACAGTGGGACCAAAACCGTCGAGAGTGCTTACAGCACACCATTACGCTGCTTTTCCCATCAACAGCCCCTCAATGTGTTGATGCGCCTCATGTAGTCTCCTGTAATAGGTCGGTGCACTGCAACCGCAGTACAGCATTTTTTGCGACAAGAAGCTGTCGTAGTTGCAATAGTGCTCACGCACAACCACTGATAGCTGCGGTGGCAAGTGCTTGTTAACGATAAGCTCAATATCCGCCGACTCATCAAGCAGTACCCTGCTCCCACGTGTCCCTCGAATCAGCTCGCCCTTGGTTTCCATCAGCATGGCAATCATGTTGCCGCTGCAAGAACCTTCGGGTGCTTCACTGTGCAAGTCCTCAGCCCAGAGCTTGAGCAATGTATCAATACGTTTAATCAAAGCAAGGCTCCTCGATTCTCTCCACCTGTAATGCCGAGTAGCCGCCCCAATTATCCGGTTTCTTGTAAGCCCAGGGACGCAGCCCGCTTTTAGGCAGGGCTGGCAAACGAACGCGACGCCATCCGAGCCGATGCATGATTGCACCTACGCGCATCTGTTCAGGTTTTCCCCAGTGGCCGAAGTCGAGCTTCAACGCGCTGGCTAGTACGTCGCTTCCGGTAGTGGTTTCCCCGATCTGTGACTCCTCAAGCCAATCAAGAATTGGGCCCTCCCACTCGTCTACAACAAAACGCTCTTCCTGGGCCTCGGTGAACATGGCCTCCTCTTCACGCTGTACCCACCAGATCTCTTCAGCCTGATAGCAGAACATCGCCTCAGCCCAAAGCTGATCACGCATTTCCCGCAGCTTTTCCAGCTCGACCTTGGTGCAGGCCACGGGCCAATAACGGCGGTTTCCCGTGGCGTCTTTGAGGTATTCGTCCTGGTTGGTGGTACCCACGAAAACACACTGGCGTGGCACGTCATTTGTTCTGCGGCCGTAGCTCTCGCGGTAGGTGTCGGTCGAGGCAGAGAAAAACTGTTTAGCCTTGGTGCTCTCGGCCTTGTTGAAGCTGTCCAGTTCACCCAGCTCAATGATCCATTTGCCACGGATAGCCTGAAAACCATCCTTATCTCCCAGGGAAAATGGCGTATCCATAAACCAATCACCACCGAGGATGCCCATTGCTGTGGACTTACCTGCACCCTGCCCGCCTTCAAGGATCATTACCGAATCCGCCTTGCAACCCGGGCGCATTACCCGCGCAACCGCAGAGATCAACCAGCGCTTTCCGACCTTTGCGCTGTAGCTGCTTTTACGCACGCCCATGATTGTGTGCAACCAAGTGTCCAGACGTGGAACACGATCCCACTCCATATGATGCAGATAGTTGCGCACGGGATGAAACGAGTTGTCGTGGGCCACCACACTGACAGCTTCAAGCACACTGGATGCTTTCACGCGAAGGTTGTATTGCTGACCCAACCACTTCATTACGCGAATGTCATCGATGTCACTCCAGTCGCCGGTGCCCCCGCCATAGGGAGGTGTTTTCAGCTTCACGATTTTTGAACTGAACGCACAAAAATTAATAACCCCGGACCATCGCTCATCATTGCCAAGGATGAGTTCAACATTCTGCATATGCGCAATGAGTGTTCCGTTTTCAGTCCGTGCCAGTTGATCTTTCCAACCACCTGCCGAAGGAGGCTTGACGACCTCCAACACTTGGCGGCGAACAGCGTCCAACCCTTCGGCACAATGCAGATCATTAAAGTCGGTCCACTTGATCTCGCGTTCCCCCGAGAACACCGGACCAACAACTTGGCCGCCAACGATCAGGGCTGCATTGCGGCCCTTCTCTTCACCCGGGTTCCAAGGTTCACCATTGGGACGCTTGGTCTTCCAGTCATCGTCGCGGCACACGATCAAGGTACGACCCGGGAAACGCTCACGCATGACCTTTGCCACCGCGCTCAAATTGCCCGCGTCGAAAGCGATGGCCACCGTTAGCGAGGTGGCCATATGCAGGCTTGCGCCGGTGGCGTAGCCCTCACACACCAGCACCGGTTTCCCCGGATCAGGGTGCGGGCCTATCAGGTGGAAGGCACCTTCTTTGGACATGCCATAGGGCCAATAGGACTTGTCACGGTCGGTATCGGGTTGTTTATCGGGGTAGATAACCTGCAGGCCGACGATTTGATCCCGTTCATTACTCATTGGCACCAGTACCGCACCGGAGCGCGGGGCGTAACGCACACCTAGGGCTACAATCTGCTTGCGGTCCAGATAGGCGCTTCTTCCTTTCTCCGGCATGCGATTGAACAGGCCTGATGCACGATTGGCAGCCCTGCGGGCAGCGTTCGCTGCAATCTCTGCCGCGCGACGTTTGCCCTCATCTTGACGAGCACGCATCACGTCGCGCTCCTCCTGGCTCATGCGCCCGGCCTTGACCTTAATCTTGTTGCTGCCGCCCGAACGCCAGTCACCGAAGCTGCCGAAAATCAACGTCTCGTTTTTCTCGGTACGGTGCTCATGAATGACGTACCAGCCGTTTTTTTCTTTGCCCTTATCCTGCGTGGTTTTGCAACGAGTCAGCTTACCGAACGTGAGTGGTTGTTCAGGCTCAAGGCCGTTATCAGCGAATTGACCGAGAACTTCATCGAGCATAACGAGTACCTATTTCTTCGTTCAGTTGCTGGCACCCGGCACAGCGCGTGCAACTGGTGACCGCCAAGCGACGAGCCAGAGGAATGGTCGAGTCGCAATCTTCACAGAACTCATAAGACTCAAACACCGGCTGCGCTTTGCGCGCTGCCAGCGCTAGGTCGATGCGCTCCTGCACCAGGTCATTAGCAAAATCTGCGATATCAGCCACGGTCAGCACCCCGCGTGGTCGAGTTGACGTAGCAAGCGCGGTTGTACAGGCCCAGCAAACCTTGAATACCGCGAAACACCTGCAGGCGAATTTCGGCCAGCTCTCTGTCGCAGACAACGCCGTCGCCAATACTCTTAGCCCAGGCGTCGGCGAGGTCGGCCACTTGCCTGAAGTACATCGCAATACCCATGGTCAGCGTCTCGGGCATATCGTCGGTATAGGCTTCGGCCAGTTCATGCCAGATCGTATCGCCCACCAACGCATGCACCGCATCAAGGATGCGGCGGTCTTTGGTCAGCTCCAGAATTTCGGCGAATTCGTGAATATTCACCGTGTGGCCGGGATGGTTAGGAGATAGCTTGTGCTGCAACGTGGTGGAGTTGCGGCCAGTGGTAGCAGCGATGGCAGCAGCGCCACCCGGATAGTCACGGGCTGCGTGATACAGCGCTAAATCGAGCGTGAGAATTTCACTCTGCGCTCGCTGAGTGCAACTAAGAGCAATACGGCTCATGGCATTAATCCTTAATGTTGCCAGTGCCGCGCGGCGTGCTGTGGTGGTACATTTGCCGCGTGGCTTGAAAGGGCCCAAAAGCCGGCCAGGTCCGCAAGACCAAAACCGGCACCGTGCCGAGGCAAGCGATCCGTCGCTCACCTCTGGCGCAACAGCTGCCAGATCTGTGGTGGAGAAGGCAGCAACCCAAAGCTTCCGAGCCTTGGAAAGCGCGGTTAAGGGAGGCGGAATTGCATGTGGTGTGCCCGCCTACCGTCACTGCGACCCGACGACACTGTGGTGGTGTGTGCCGGGAGGAACTGGGCGACCTATTTGGTCGCCTTTTTTCCTTCTAAACTATGCTGCAGCCTTTTGGGGCGAGGATGCTTCAAGCAACCATGCAGCTTCAAATGAGTGACCTTTTTTCTGTGCCGCTATTGCCAGTAACTCGGCATAACGGGTTTCACCTGTGTAATCAGTCCGAGGCAAACATGCCGCTAGACGCCATTTATTCAGCGCCTGGTAGCTACGCTCACACACCTTGGCTGCGGCACCGATGCCACCTACAGCTTCAAACGCGAACGCAATAGCATTCGGAAAATTCGCGGGGTTCAGCATGGCAAGCTCCACTTATCAACTCGCGGTTGATATTAAACATCAACTGACAATTGCGCAAGCTCTATGAGAGTCTCAACCTATGGTTGATAAAGACGAATTACGCGCAGAGTTCAGCTCGCGCCTACACGAAGCACTCGACGACGCCGGCATCCGTAGCCGTGGACGCGGAGTGGACATTCACAAGCGCCTGAAAAGCGTGGGGGTTCACAAAACCACCCAAGCCATCAGCAAGTGGCTGAATGGCGAGGCTATGGCAGAAGCAGACAGTATGGTTGCCCTGTGCGATTGGCTGAAAGTGCGCCGTGAATGGCTGGAGTACGGGGTTCTGCCTAAAGAACAGACCACTGAAAGCGTTACTAAACAGTTCCAGGTAGGCGAAGAAAGTAACGTCAGCGGTATGACAAAACGATTCGGTAAGGTTCCACTTTTATCGTGGGTGCAGGCAGGGGCTTGGTGTGAAGCCATCTGCAACTTTGAGCCTTTCGACGCTGACGCATGGATATCCTGCCCGGTGCCTATCAGCCAAAGCGGCTATGCACTGAAGGTGCTGGGTGACTCGATGACTAACCCAGGGCCAGGCAGAAGCTATCCAACGGGCTGCATCATCTTTGTTGATCCAGAAGCGCAGTCTAATAACGGTGATCGAGTGGTCGCACGGGTACCGCGCACCAATGAAGTGACCTTCAAGGTGCTAGATTCCGATGCAGGACGTGTTTACCTGCGGCCAATCAATCCGCAATATCCAATCATTGATATTACGGAAGAGACGCAGATTTGTGGAAAAGTTGTGGGGTCGTTTACTCCTGAGTAAACGACGCAGACTCACTATTCATCTGTGAAGTTGAAGTTGCTCGTCATATCAATTCGACTAATCATGCGCTTAAGAGGGATACCTCGCCTTCTACTTGTATAGTAATCTACCAACTCAACTATACGTTTGGAGTTGCGACGAGAAACTTCTGATGATGCCTCATTGTCGCTTTCCAACTTAAGCCTCTTTAATTGCTCCCTAGCCCAGCCCGTACCGCTCTCGGACTTGCAAGCAATAACCAGTGCATGAATATCCTGCTTAATGTATTGAGTCTCATCACCACCCACTATCACCTTACAAATCAGATCAATCAACTCATCTCCATCCGTCTCCGGCTTAGAAAAGTTAGAGTACTCAGCAGGATATGCATCTTTTACGAACAATAGAAAAACCATAAACTCTGGATAAACATAGTTGTTTTTCTGCACAGTCAACAAAATCAGCTTAATTTTCGAAAACAGTTGCTCAATTGTTCTGAGTGACATTTTTTGCCCTAAGGCAATAACTTTAATTACGGAAATCAAGTCTCTGTATTCATTTCCTGCACTGCTCCCTATATCGGATTCAAAGTGCTTCCCGAGGTCAAACTGCTCGGCCAGAAACCCAATATATGGTTCTACATCAGCGGAAGGTAGACTAAACTCAACATCTATGAAACGCTTCAAGTAGCCAACAGCATCAAACTCGGCGCCATAAACAGCTTTTACACTATGTGCCAATTGAGTTTTATCCAGAGCCAGAACAAATACCAACCCTTCAATATCAAGAAGATGTTTAATTCTCTCCAGCAACTCGATAGCATAGGTAGGTCGACACCTATCCAACTCATCAATGAATATATATAACTTCTCCGCACCTCCACCTTCAACACTGAGAACCTTCGCTATATTCTCTTTAAATTCAACTATTGCAAATTTACTCTTTGAGTAATTATCAATCACATCTTTGGAGAGTGCTTCTGCAAGCTTAGACGCCTCATCCTCAACTATTTTATCCGCATCAACTAGGCCAACAGTCGCTAGCTTTACAGCTATTGGAACCCCCCTTCTTAGAATATGTGCGCCGGCCTTTTTAGCCTGTTCCCAAGCTTTATTTTTCTTCTTGTCCCCTCCTATAAAACTAGCAACATTTAAATTAATCTCACCTAAAAAGGCTAGTAGCGGATCTGCAGCAAAATCTGTTTCCCACGCACTGAAATAGATAGATTTTTTAGTCTCAAGTTCAAGATTTGCATGCAACATCCGAAGATAAGTTGTTTTTCCTGCCCCCCAAGGGGCATTAACAGAAAGAACTACGGGAGAATCAATATTTTTCAATAATTCAGTTAAATTACCAACACTTTCCTTTCGTTGTAGCTTGTCATTCTCGAAAATATTCGCTGAGGTGACCTCTATAGCTTTCCGTTTGAGTTTCAATTTCCAATCCTTGTGTAATCTAGATAATTAGATATAAGTTATTTATCATTTTATAGATCATCTTTGCGACTCTATCACTTGCATAAGGTGTGTAGCCATCATGGCAAGACCAAAACGAAAAACAACCACCGGTTGACATTGATCAACCACTGATTGATATTTGTCTCTCTCTACCACCACAGAGCGAGTCAACACCATGCACACCACAGCAACCCTGCACGTCCACCCAGCGTGCGCCAGTAACCGTCGTTTGATCGAGCAACTGCAAGCCACCACTGGCTGCCTGGTTATCCTCCACAACCATAAGCCCCGGCTGGTTCCACAGAGCGACCGCCCTGCCCCGTTCGATCCAAACAACGGAGGGCATGCGGCATGAACCGGTTTTCTTTGGCTGATAAAACCCTTCGCCTGCTGGCCGCGCAGGTCAATTTGAACGGCACGTTTCACCACTCGTGCAGCTTCAAAAATACCAACCTTCCGCTGATTTTTGTGCTGCAGGTTGAGCGCGGCTCCTCCGGCACGCTTTTCACCATTGTTTCCGGCGATGAGAAGCACAGCCTGACCGTGTACGACCCCGACAAAGACACACACCTGGTACTCGCTGAATTTATTGAGTCCATCGCCACTGGCCGCATGGATACAGCAGAGCCGGCAACACCACGCGTGCACGCTGAATCTGTCGACCGCGGCCAACTACTGGATGCCAACCAACAAGAGCAGCTGCACCATCTGGTGCGCAAAGGCGGCGCGTTGCTGCTAGATGTTGGTCTGGATGAGGCTGTCAGCCTAGCAGTGCATCGCACGCAGAGCCGTAAAGGCATCACGGCGATTCTGTTCGCCGGGGATAGTTGCCCGCGCACTCAGTGCTTTACGTCTTATGGCGACGACCAGCAAAGCTTTAACCGGCTGCTGCAGTCGCTCGAGCACTTGGTAGCGTCGGCAGCTCCTGCCGCGCTCGCAGCTTAGGGAGGTGTTATGGAACGCACCCTAGCCAAAGCCGCTGCGTGCCTGGGCACTACCCGGCCAAAACTGATCAAGTTGATGCGCGAAAAAGGTTTGCTCAACGAGCGTAACTTGCCAGCCTTCCCGGTTCGGGACCGTGAGTATTTGCGGATAAAGGACAGCAACTGGTTCCACGCCGAACTCGGCATGCAGTACAGCCAATCAACCCGGGTGCGTCAGCCCGGTATCGCTTGGCTGGCCGAACAGTTGGGCCTGGCTCTTCCAGTAATTCCGGCAGACCACCGTGACGTGGCCTAGGGAATACGCTCGGCAGATCGTGGCCATGCCGACACGCGAGGAGCGCAATGCTGCGCTCCTTGAAGTGCCAGAACATTTGCGCGAGCTGACCAAGCGCCACTGCCTGAATGCCTGGAACCACCCGGCACGTCACCCACCCAAACCGAGCTCGCCAGCCCATGAGTAATGCGAACCAAAGCCCACTACGACTGCTCCCAGCACCGGACCCGGCCACCGTTGAACTGCTTTATCGCAACTTCGGTGATGTGCTGATCCCCCTCGACAAGCTGCGCGTGCAGTATTTCCGCCATCTAAACGAGCAGTCGTTTGCAGCAGAAATCTTAAACGGCCGTATTCAATTGCCAGTAACCATGCTGCACAGCAGCCGCAAAGCGCCGAAGTTCGCTCACATCCGCCACGTTGCCGCGCTGATTGATATTCGCGCCTACAAGGCTGACGAGGAGCTGGCCAGACCGCAAAGCGACACACCGGATAAAGACGACTAGCCAAGCGCTGCCACCACCGGCGCCGCACCAGGAGCACACCACATGACCCCGACCCAAATCAGTGCGCTGATCTTTTTGATATTGAGCGTGGCCCTGCTCTATTGGCTCGGCTACCGCAACGGCCTGGCCGATGGCCGCAAGCATCAACCCGAACCCAGCACCCGGAGAAAAGCGGCATGACACACTCACTGACCAACCGCTTGCCCCCGCCCGCTTTGCTCTGCAACACCAGTGGGATCGACACGCCTGTAAAAAACAGTCTCTGCTGCGCAGCAGCAGGCATTACTAAAGCTTTTCGCGCCACTGCGGGGGTGCTTATACCCCACATAAAGCTGCGCGAGGCAGCCCACCTTGATGCCCCGCTAAACGCTCTAAATCGCCCGCCCGCGCAGCCTGTGGTGGGGTATACGCACCTAGGCACCGCTATTAAAGGGGCTGACCATGCGTAAAGAGCTGATCAAAATTAGCGAATACCAACGCCGCCGCTGGGGTGAGAACGGGACACCGCTCTGCTCGCAAGCCATCCGCAATTACATCCGCAACGGAAAGCTGCCGGGCGAGCAGATAGGCTCGCTTTGGTATGTGGACTGGAACGCACTGAACATAGCTGACGGCAACGATCTGGTCGCTATGGTGCTAAGAGGAGTTGCCTAATGGCTCCACGGCCACGCAATAGTGCGAACAAACACCTGCCGCAGAACCTGTACTTTGATCCACGCCGCTCGACCTACCGCTACCGTCGCCCCAGCGACGGTAAGTGGTTTCAATTCGGCACCGATCGGATCAGGGCAATCGATGCCGCAAAACAGCTCAACCTGGCCTTTATGCAAGGCGCTGATCTGGTCCGCTCTGTCATGGGCAATCCATCGGGCTCATTTGCGGGTTTTCTGGATAAATACGAAGCCGAGATCTTGCCTCCCCGCGAGTTGGCCAAGGGTACGCTCGGACTGTACGCCGTTCACTTCA
>ERZ1673734.1754-NODE-1754-length-13428-cov-6.791819_pt1 | contig 13428 bp, 10 predicted proteins | sample MGYA00580199_ERZ1673734 | MGnify/ENA primary metagenome ERZ1673734 (study PRJEB41218, sample SAMN15661742) | gut metagenome | host: Homo sapiens | place: Canada: London | collected 2015-08-20/2019-03-30 | study: EMG produced TPA metagenomics assembly of...
GCTTGCTGGGTAAAGAGTCGCCATCGGCTACTGAGATTGAGCTGATCAAGTCCCGCACAAATATCGGTGGCGCGATTGATAATTTGCAGCTCGATATCGAGATCAAACCCCACTACTTTCCGCTAGTAGGCGAGTATGTAGCTCGCCGATTCAAAGCTACCCACGAGGTAAGTGTTGCCTCCTCACCTCTAGGACTGACAAGTTTCGCTTGGGGCGGTGAATATCTTGAATTGTCAAAACTAGAGCTTCCACAAGATCTGCTTGGTAAAGATTTAACACTTGTTGCTGGCGATGCAGGTAATTTTACACTGCTAGGTGAAGACGATGGAGTGCTTGTAAAAGGTAAAGTAGGCCAAGACAACACACAAAACGGCGTGAAAATTCATGTTGAAACACTTCAAGCGAACAGCGGCACTAAATTTAATGTAACGCGCAATTCTCGCCTAACAACAATTTTAAACTACCAAAAAGTCTTAGATGTCGCCGAAAAAGGCAAAGAATCAGGAATGATTGGAGTTGCACTGGAAAGTGTAGACCCGACAACAGCAATTAAAACTTTAAACGAAGTTGCACGCCTATATGTGCAGCAAAATATAGATCGAACTTCAGCTGAGGCAGCGCAAAGCTTAGGCTTCCTGAGAGACCAACTCCCTCAGGTGAGAAAGGATCTAGAAAAATCTGAAAATGCACTGAATGCGTTCCAGATTAGAAGTAAATCAATTGACATCAGTCTAGAAGCTAAAGCTATTCTGGACCAGATAGTCGCATTGGATACCAGCATTTCGACTCTGAAATTAGAGCGTGCTGAAATGGATCGAAAGTTTACTCCTCAACATCCGGCTTACAGAGCGCTGATGGGGCAATTGGCTGAATTGACCAGTAAACAAAATCGTTTGGCTAAACAAGTAGAAGGTTTACCAAGTACGCAGCAAGAATTACTAAGTTTGACTCGTGATCTGAAAGTTAGCACTGAGATTTATACCCAACTCCTGAATAAGTCTCAGGAACTGGATGTAATGCGTGCTGGGACGGTTGGAAACGTGCGTTTAATTGACTCAGCGGATGTGGATCTCGAGCATCCGGTAAAGCCTCAAAAATCTCTGATTGTATTGATAGCGACATTATTTGGTGCATTTTTAGCTATTGCATATGTTCTATTTCGTAAAGCTCTCAACCGCGGCGTGGAAAATCCCGACGACATTGAAAAACTCGGCTTACCTGTCTATGCATCGATCCCATTCAGTTCGCTGCAAAAAGTCGAAGACGACAAAAGTCCTGGAGGTCGTGGAACTCGTGTTACACCACTACTAGCAAGTAGCCATCCAACTGATCTAGCTGTTGAAGGCTTGCGCAGCCTTCGCACAAGTTTGCACTTTGCAATGCTTGAGGCTGAAAATAATAGGCTGATGATTTCCGGTCCTAGCCCTAAAGTTGGTAAATCATTTGTTTCAGCAAACTTAGCTGCAGTAATAGCACAATCTGGTCAGCGTGTGCTGTTGGTGGACGTAGATATGCGTAAAGGCTATATCCATAAAATGTTTGGCATTCCTGTAGAAAATGGTTTATCAGATATTTTGGCTAGAACTTGCGACCTTAATACCGCAACTCATAAAACAGAAGTAGAAGGATTATTTGTCATTGGTCGGGGCCAAATCCCACCTAACCCTTCCGAACTTCTGATGCATAAGAACTTCACAGAATTCTTAAATACTGTTAGTGCTGATTATGACCTTGTAATTCTGGATACACCTCCATTCTTGGCAGTGACAGACGCGGCCATTGTTGGTAGACAATCAGGAACCAATATGATTGTGACACGATTTGAGTTGAATCCAGCTCGTGAGATCGAGCTAACTATCCGCCGATTCCAACAAAGCGGTATCGAATTGAAAGGTGCAATTTTTAATGGCGTTGAAAAGCGCGCTTCGGCCAAATATGGATATGGGGGATACGGTTATTACAACTACGAATACAAATCTGACAAAACCTAACAACTGACTTCTTCAAGATTTTCAAAACGCCCTAGTAACACTAGGGCGTTCTATCTATTCAAAAAAACTTAGTTAAATACATTACTGTAGCTATATATACGCTCTCAAGGATTAGCGAAAAATCTTGGGGCGGTAGCATGTCTAAAAACATATTTTTATATTTAAATGACGCCAGAAAATAGCACCGCACAAAAAAGCAAAGCGATAAACTCTGTGAAACTTAAAAATTTATGGCGTCAGGTTAATGAACATTAAAAAAGCACTGAAAGCGTTATCGTCACTATGGCTAGGTTCCATCTTGGCGGCATTTTTGGCATTTATCACCCAAGTTATTACTGCACGATTGCTGGGTCCAAACGAGTACGGTATTTTATCAGCTGCTTTATCAGCGGCTACATTGATAGCACCTCTTGCCGGTTTCGGCATTCCACAATTATGGCTAAAAATATTTGGTGTAGAAGGATATGCAGGAGCCAGGTGGATTTCAGCATCTTTCAAATTTATTAAAATATCTTTTAGCGTTACGATCGGACTCACAATAGCTTGGGCTTTGTTAGGGCCACACAACGTTGAAACCACTATAATTTTATTCGTTCTGACCTTCCATATTGGGCATCAATTATTTACAGAAATTACAAGCTCTAAACTGCAGTTAGAAGAAAGATATCAATTGCTTAGTTTAATCCAAATAATCCCACATCTGTTAAGACTTCTAGCAATTCTGACTGTATCTTTTTTAGCAGCATCATCTATTAACGCTCTGACAATAGCTCTTATTTATGCCGGGGCAGCAATACCTACTGTATTATTTGGCATGTCTGAAATGGCAAGGCTAAAGAAAGGAAAACTTCTATTAAAAGGGCATGAAAAAAACAACAGTCCTTCGAGCTATACCACACCGACATCAACACAGGTTTTTTTTGATTCCTTACCCTTTGGTATGGCGGCAACTTTTCATTTAATAATGTTTCAAGTCAATATTATTCTCATAAGTTACATTGCCACCCCTAAAGAAGCTGGTCTATATAACGTCGCATTTGCAATCATGACTGCCGTGTATTTAACGCCTAGCGTGATATACCAAAAGTTTTTGCTGCCTAAAATACATAGATGGTCAATTCACGACAGATCGAAGTTTATAGCCATTTACAAGAAAGGCAATATTGCAATGTTGATACTGGGTGTTATGACCATGGTTGCAGTTGCTGTTTTAGCACCATGGGGGATACCACTTATTTTTGGTGAGAAATATCAAGAAGCAGTACCCGTACTCCAAGTCCTGTCCCTATGTACACCATTAAGATTTTTAGCTAGCAGTGTAGGCGTAACGCTTGTAACTCAAGAACATATGAAGTTAAAAGTTTACCTTATGGGGATAGCCGCAACATTCAACACTATTACCAGTATCATTTTCATTAAACAGTTAGGCCTAACAGGCGCTGCAATATCAACAGTATTATCTGACTTACTTCTTCTATGCCTGTATTACTATTTCGCACAGAAAAAAGTTTTCAGCCATGACAAATCAAATTCATTAGAAACCACGATATGAATACCGACATAACTGAAGATCAAATCGCATCAACCGAAAGCTTTTTATACGACAACAACATTTGGTTTAAAAAAGATTACAACATTAAATATGACACCTTTTTCAAAACTGGAGGTGTAGTTAAGATCTTTATAACACCACGTTGCGCAAAAGAACTATCCGAAGCTGTAACATATTTATACAACAGCAAAATAAAATATAAAATTATTGGCTTCACTTCAAATATTATTTTGTTTGATGAAATCGAGTACTCCATACTTATATCAACGTGCAATATCAAAAATATATCCATAGGAGAGGGTTACGTTGATGTGGGGTGCGGATATTCTCTTCAAGATTTTGTAAGGGTAGCTATCATAAACGGTGTTGTAGGATATGAAGGTTTAGAAGGAATACCTGGCAGTATCGGCGGTGGGGTATTCATGAATGCCGGTGCATACGGGTACGAAATAGCAACAAATATAATCTCTATCGATTATATTGAAGAAGATGGAAAGCAGAAGACAATAAGCAAAGAGCAATGCGGTTTCGCATATAGAAAGTCCTTTTTCAAAAGTAGCAATAATATAATTACAAGCGTTCGTTTTAAGTTTAACAGAAGCGTCAACAACAAGAACATTGTTGAACGTGTCGAACGATATCATATTGCACGGCACTCATATCAAGAATTTTCATATCCGAACCTTGGTAGTATGTTTTCGGTAAATAAAGATTTCTACCGTGAACTTATAAAAAACGAAAGCAAATCGTTTCTGATGCTTTATTATATTTTGAAAATTCTTACTAAGAATCCAATCAGTAAATTCATAAACAGAAAAAGCCCAAACAGCTCAGCATTAATCTGGCTTATTTCTAAAAAAATGAAACAATCAAATTATTCCCCGTCTAAAAAAGGGATGAATATATTAATCAACAGTGGACAACTCAGCACTAAAGAGTCATTTGACTATATAGTTGAGATAAAAAACAAACTGGGCGATGAGTTCCATATTGAAAACGAGTCAATTCTAGGCCCCGTATATAAAATCCGACCAGAGTTCGTGCCACTCTTCCAAAGCATAAAACAGAACTTAATGACAACAGAAAAGGAATTGAGCAAATGAAAATCGGGCTTATAACAATTCAAAACTCTTGTAATTACGGGGCCGTCCTGCAAACATTTGCAGCGCAAGAATCATTCAGAAAATACGGCCATGTCGAAATTATAAACTACCAAAATACTCATACAGATAAGACAACTAAAAAGCTGAGATTCGGTACAACACCTCGAGATGTATTAAGGTTCGGAAAAGATTTTTTAAGGCTGCTCCCAAAAATCAGATCACTAAAAAAATTCAACCTTTTTTTCAATAATCACTACAAATTGTCTGGAGCGCCAACGCAAGATTTATCATCGATAAAAGACAAATATGATTACTACGTCTGCGGCAGCGATCAAATATGGAATCCGCAGATAATTAGCGAAGCAGGAACGATTGATAGTAATTATTTTCTTGGTTTTACACAGTCGAAAAATAAGATTTCATATGCATCTAGTAAAGGCTCGTATAATTACACTCCGGATGAAGGCAAAGTAGTTTGCTCGCTATTGAAAGACTTTAAAAATGTTTCTGTTCGCGAGTCAGACACGGCCAAATATCTGAACGTAGAACTACAACGCCCTGTAGAGCATGTTCTAGATCCAACATTGCTTCTAAGCAAACCCGAATGGCTAGACTGCTTAAAAATAAAAAAAAGTCAGCCTCATAAAAAATATATATTAGTTTATGTATTGCGCAAAAACAAAATTCTTTCTCAAACAGTACAAGCAGTAGCGAAAAAATTAAACTTAGACATAATAGTGATTGATCAAGATCCATTTACTACAATGCGCTGCAACAAACACATCAATGATGCCGGCCCAGTTGAATTCATAGAACTATTCAGTAATGCCTCGTTTGTTATTACAAACTCATTTCATGGGTGCGCTTTTTCAGTAAACTTCAATGTTCCATTTATTATTACCCCACCACCAACTGGGTTAAATCGAATAATGAGTTTATTGGAAGAAGTGGGAGCTGAAAATCGCGCAATCAAAACTAAGGATGAAGCAGTCAGCCTGGCAAACACTCCGATAAATTTCGAGCCAATAAATATTAAATTGCAAGCGATACGCTTAAAATCCCAGCAATATATTGAGAACTCATTAACATCTGCTACGCACTCAAGCAACCAATAGATTTATAAACTATAAATTTTCAACTATATAGAATTTAAAAAGCTAAGTCGAAAAACGAAAGAATTAATTACACGTCTAAACCTGGATTTAGCTATGCTATATGCAAATCGAAAATTGCTAGCACTATTTTTTTTGATTGTACTAATTGGGGCAACCCCTCCAATATTAGTTATTTTATCGCCTATTAAAAGCTTTGCTATTGGATGCTTGATTACAGCATCCCTTGGCATTTTAATGGCGCTCCGAAACATTAATAAAATCAAGAAAATCAAGCCGCGAACTTTACTATTAATAGCAGTCATTATTTTCTACATCGGTTTGCAACATTCATTCGTAGGTGTCTGGCAAGAGAAATCCTACTCTTCAATTTTGCCACTCATAATTATCATTATCTCAGCATATTTACTTTCGCAAGAGATTGCGCGACTGAATGACAGACTTATCCTTAAGGCTTTCAGGTGGAGTTACTACGTATTTTCTTGTATAGGCATTATTAATATAATCACTGGATACAGCATTGGTAAATCATTGGGTTACACACATGCGCAACCAATATTCCCGTTTTTAGAACCTAGCCATTATTCTCTTTACTTTGGCCCACTCGCTTTTATATATATAACACTAGAAAAGCAGCCAATGAAAAAAGGCCTAGGACTAGCCTTAATCATCGCGTTAAGCCTAACAATACCTAATACAACCCTCTTAACATATGCATGCCTATCAATTCTAATGATGGTATATAGCTTTCGCGTAAAGATTCTATTTTTAATACTTCCAGTCTTTATTGCTTTGACTATTTATGGCACAAACGCTGTACTTTCTAATGAGTACTTTTCAAAACGTCTTAGCGTTTCCTCAGATAGTGGCCAAAACACAACAACATTGGTTTACTTACAGGGCATGCAGGATGCAATAAATTCATTCTCCATAACTAATGGCTTAGGGTTAGGCTTTCAAATGCTTGGAACTCAACCCCCTTCTGATTATGCCTATACAATCGCTAAATTAATGTCTGATGTAAATGGCGAACTGAACCGCCAGGACGGTGGTTTTCTGGCCGCGAAAATAATAGCCGAATTTGGTATTTTAGGCTTATTCGTAGTGCTAGCATTCACCGTTCTATGCGCAAAGTCATTTATAAACATACGAGACTTATCGAAGAAAAACGCTAGAGAGTCGAATACAAAAGAAATAATATTCAGCTGTATAGTGGCTACTTTCTGCATTGAAATGTTCATACGTGGGTACGGCTACTTTTCGCCTGGTCTCTATATATTTTTAATTTCGGTATTCTATTTGGATGCTTTAAATAAATCCAAGCGAAGAGAAATACCGATTAAAGAAAAACATAGCGCGACGATAAACAAACAAGCATTAAATAAGCACTATTCGTCCAGCACGATTATAGAAGCCAAATGAAATGAATATAATTATTGCTAATGACTATGCCACAGTAAATGGTGGCTCGGCTCAAGTTGCTGTTGTTAGCGCTCGGGCTCTCGCAGATGCCGGGCATCGTATCTATTTCGTTTTTTCTGCCGGATCACCTGCGTTAGAATTAAATCACAAAAATATTACTTTGATAGATCTAGAACAATTTGATTTATTGACTAACCCAAACAAATTGAACGCAGCTATTATTGGTGTTTGGAATAGCAACATCGGCAGCAAGACAAAAAAACTGCTAGCCAATTTTTCAAATAAAGACACGATAATACATATCCACTCTTGGGTTAAGTCTTTATCAAACAGTTTTTTGCACACCGTCATAAAAAGCAAATTCCCATATGTCATAACACTGCACGACTACTTTACCGTCTGCCCCAACGGTGGTTTTTTCAATTATCAAACTAAAAAAATATGCACTTTAAAACCAATGTCAGTGCAGTGCTTAAAAAGCAATTGTGATGCCAGAAGCTACTCTCAGAAAATATGGCGCTTTTCTCGACAAGCTGTAACATATAAATTAGGTATACCTAAAAAAGTCTCTAATTACATTTACGTTTCTGACTTTAGCCTAAAACTATTGACTCCTTATTTTTCAGACTCTTCAACATTATGGAATGTGCCCAATCCTATAGATATCAAAAGACTTCCAGCAGCAACGCCTGATCAAAATGAACACTTTACCTTTGTAGGACGGCTAGCGCTTGAAAAAGGAGTAGAGTTATTTGCTAGAGCTTCAGAAATAGCTGGTGCAAAAGCACGCTTCGTGGGCTCAGGCGAAATGGAAGATGATTTAAAACGAATCAATCCTACTGCTGATTTTACAGGATGGGCGAATAGAGAAACTGTTACTCGATATATTAAACAGTCCCGAGCAGTAGTTGTCCCTTCTTTGCTTTATGAAACTCAAGGTATGGTAGTGGCAGAATCAGCCGCCTTAGGGGTTCCTTGTATAGTAGCTGATACTTGCGCAGGAAGAGATTTTGTAGTTGATGGTGTGACAGGACTCTGGTTCAAAGGTGGTGATAGCTCCTCTCTAGCTGTGGCTGTTGAGAAGTTAAAAAACGATCCAGCGCTTGCTGAAAAGCTTGGCAAGAATGCCTATGATCGTTATTGGGCACAGCCACCTAATATTAACGCACATGTTGATGCACTGATATCTTGCTACACATCAATAATCTCAACTTCAGTCACCAATTCTTAAAATTTAAATTCACGCCTTACACTATTCAGAATAGCTTTTCTAAATAGAACTCACATTATACAAAGCAAGCTAGCAATAGCGGCATGACTTATACCTTTGGAGTTACTAATGAAAAATGCCGTAATATTCGGTGGCACTGGGTTTATTGGTGTTTTTTTTGCAAAGCTTCTTTTAGAAAAAAATGAAGTCGACAAAGTATACCTCTTCGATATTGAAACCCCTGAGGTAAAGACAAGTGCATTTAGACAAAAGCTAATTACTTCAGACTCTCGAATCGAAGTAATAGTTGGCGATGTACGCAAGCCTATAGAATGGAAACCTGGTTGCGATGTGAACTTAGTCGCTAATTTTGCAGCTGTTCATAGAGAACCTGGGCATGAAGATTTTGAATACTATCAAACCAATCTTCTTGGGGCCGAAAATGTATGCGCTTGGGCGGAAATAAATAACTGCTCTAAAATTGTCTTCACCAGTTCAATTTCACCATATGGACCCAGTGAGCACGAAAAAGATGAAAATAGTCTACCCGTGCCAGCCACTGCCTATGGCGGATCGAAATTAGCCGCAGAAAAAATCCACCAAATCTGGCAAGCTCGGGATTCAAATAACAGACAGCTTGTTATTACACGTCCAGGAGTTGTGTTTGGGCCTGGAGAAGGCGGCAACGTATCACGTTTGATCAAAGCTGTATTAAAGCGATACTTTGTGTATACCGGAAACCAAAACACTCGAAAAGCCGGAACTTATGTAAAAGAATTATGCAATGCGATTCTATGGACATTTGCACAACAGGATAAAACAAGCGTTCGCGTTAGTTTATTTAACATGTCTATGAATCCTGGCCCATCAATTAAAGAGTATGTAGATGCTGTATGCAAAGTTGCCCACGTAAAACGCTATGTGCCAAGCATACCTTATTCACTTCTGATCACTGCAGCCCATTCTATTGATCTAATTGCAAAACCGCTGAGCATTAAGCATCCCTTTAGCCCTGTGCGCATACGAAAACTAGCCAGATCAAATAATATCCTTCCAAATTTTCTAGTCGAAAATGGATATACCTATGAGTATAGTCTGGAAAGCGCTTTTATAGACTGGAAAAAAGACTGCCCCGAAGAGTGGTTTTAAAGGATATAAATCATGATCGAGCCGAAAATCGCCTGCATTGTTCCGACTTACAATGGTAAGAATGATCTAAACCGTCTTCTTGACTCATTAACAACTCAAACTCAAAAATTCGACTTATATATCGTAGACTCTAGCTCTAAAGATGGAACTTTTGAGCTTGCTCAATCCAGATGCGAGAATGTATTAAGCATTTCGAGCAAGGACTTCAATCATGGTGGCACACGCCAACTTATGATTGATCGCAATCCAGATTACGATATTTACGTATTTTTAACTCAGGATGCTTATTTAGAAGACCCTGAAGCAATACAAAGAATCGTTTCGCCTTTCAGAGATGCCGACGTAGCGGCTGTATGTGGTCGACAGCTTCCACATTTAGACGCAAATCCTCTAGCTCAGCACGCGCGATCTTTTAATTATCCCCCTGTCACTAAGATTAAATCCTTATCCGACTCTTCGCAGCTCGGAATAAAAACGGCTTTCATGTCAAATTCTTTTGCGGCTTACCGCAGAATAGCAATGTTAGAAGTGAACGGCTTTCCAAGGCATGTAATTTTTGCTGAAGATATGTACACCACTGCAAAAATGCTAATTGCAGGTTGGAAAGTCACATACCAAGGAGATGCTTGCTGTCGTCACTCTCACAACTATTCACTCATAGAAGAGTTCCAACGTTATTTTGACATGGGCGTTTTCCATGCTAGGGAACCATGGATTAGGGAAACATTTGGTGGCACTGGAGGGGAAGGATTAAATTACGTAAAATCCGAACTATCTTATCTCGGACTTACTCGAGTTTATCTATGGCCTAGCGCAATAATACGCAATGCTTTAAAGCTTTTTGCTTATAAACTTGGGCAGAAAGAAAGCCTAATGCCTATAAAACTAAAAAAGAAACTAGGTATGTATAAACGTTATTGGGATAGTCCATACGCGGAGATAGTTTGATGCGCATTCTTGTGACCGGCGGCGCAGGCTTTATCGGTTCTGCCGTGATACGACACTTGATAGAAAATACCTCAGCCGAAGTAGCAAACCTTGACAAGCTAACTTACGCTGGAAACTTAGAATCTCTAAGTCTGATAACAAACTCTCCTCGATATAATTTTTATCAAGTAGACATATGCGATAGCAACGAATTAGACACAGTGCTCGCACAGTTCCGACCAGATAAGATTATGCACTTAGCAGCAGAGTCGCATGTAGACAGATCCATTGAAGGTCCTTCAGATTTCATTAGTACCAATATTCTAGGAACTTATAACCTTTTGGAAGCCACACGTCGTTTCTGGAACGGGCTTCCATTAGATGCTAAAAAAAATTTTCGCTTTCATCATATTTCGACAGACGAAGTTTATGGAGACCTAGAAGGTACAACAGACTTATTTACAGAAACTACACCTTATTCTCCAAGTTCGCCTTACTCTGCATCAAAGGCAAGTTCCGATCATCTAGTCCGAGCCTGGCAACGTACATATGGCCTGCCAGTGCTGGTCACCAACTGTTCTAATAACTACGGCCCCTATCACTTTCCTGAGAAACTCATTCCTCATGTAATTCTTAATGCTTTAGCAGGAAAAGCACTACCGGTTTATGGTGACGGATCACAGATTCGTGATTGGCTATATGTAGATGACCACGCTAGGGCTCTAGTTGAAGTAGTGACCAAAGGAATTATAGGTGAAACATATAACATCGGTGGTCATAACGAAAAGCGCAACCTAGAAGTAGTTGAAGCTATCTGTGAACTTCTTGACGAACTTGCACCAATTGAATCAAAAGAAAAAACAACCTTTTCTTTTAAGGAGCTAATAACTTTTGTAAAAGATCGACCCGGTCATGATCGTCGCTATGCTATTGACGCTTCAAAAATAGAGCGCGACTTAGGGTGGAAACCACATGAAACTTTTGAAACTGGACTGCGCAAAACAGTCACATGGTATCTTGAAAATCCAGAATGGTGGGGAAGAGTATTGAGTGGCGATTATCGTTTAAATCGTCTTGGCGATGTAGCTTTATAAATTTTAAAATATACAGATTCAGATTATCGAGCAGACGACAAACGATTAACCCTTAAGGACGCAAAAATGAAAGGTATCATCCTAGCGGGCGGTTCAGGAACGCGCTTACATCCAATAACACGTGGCGTTTCAAAACAATTGTTGCCTGTTTACGACAAGCCGATGATTTATTATCCCCTATCGGTACTTATGCTCGCAGGAATTCGGGAAGTTCTAATCATATCAACTCCCGAAGACTTGCCTAACTTCCGGAAGTTATTGGGTGATGGTACTGAGTTCGGCATCGAACTAAGCTATGCCGAACAACCTTCGCCCGACGGGCTAGCACAAGCCTTTTTGATCGGTGAAGAGTTTATTGGCGACAGTAATGTTTGCCTTATCTTGGGCGACAATATTTTTTATGGCTACGGTTTCAGCGCCATGCTCCAGGCAGCTGCAAGCCGCCCTTCAGGAGCCGTTGTATTTGGCTATCACGTCAGTGACCCAGAGCGCTTTGGTGTAGTGGAGTTCGACTCCAGTGGTAAAGCTATTTCCATTGAAGAGAAGCCGCGACAGCCAAAATCTAACTATGCCGTTACTGGCTTGTATTTCTATGACAACTCTGTAGTCGAAATTGCCAAGCAGGTGAAACGTTCGGCGCGCGGCGAATTAGAAATCACCGATGTGAACAATGCCTATTTACAACGCGGCGATTTGCACGTGAGCCTGTTGGGGCGCGGGTTTGCATGGTTAGACACAGGCACTCACGACTCGTTAATGGAAGCCAGCCATTTCGTGCATACGATCGAGGCACGCCAAGGCCTAAAAGTCGCCTGCTTAGAAGAAATTGCTTATCACCAGGGTTGGCTATCTGCTGATCAACTGGCTAACCAGGCCGAGGCCTTAAGCAAAACAGGTTACGGACAATACCTGCAACGCTTGCTCAAGCAGGAAGATGCAAAGTGAATGTCATCGAAACCGCATTGGCCGGTGTTCTGATCATTGAGCCCAAGGTTTTTGGTGATCAACGTGGCTTTTTCTTGGAAGGTTTTCAGACCGAACGTTATCGCGACGCGGGCATCACACTGCCTTTCGTGCAAGACAATCATTCGCGCTCGCAACACGGTGTACTGCGTGGTTTACACTTTCAGCGCACTCGACCGCAGGGCAAGCTGGTGAGTGTCAGCCGAGGCTCTGTGTATGACGTAGCCGTGGATATAAATCCGGAATCACCGACCTGCGGCCAGTTCGTAGGCATTGAATTAAACGATGAAAATCATCGCCAACTGTGGATACCACCAGGCTATGCCCATGGTTTTTGTGTGCTCAGCGAAACAGCTGACTTTCATTACAAATGTACAGACTTGTACTACCCGGAAGATGAAGGTGGTCTAATCTGGAATGACCCTGAAGTCAAAATCCCTTGGCCAGTTGACGCACCAAAACTTTCCGCAAAAGATCAGTGCAATCCTACATTGCTTCAATTGTTAGCCAAGTAGGTCTGATCAAAGGGCGATGACTAATCAGCTTATCTCGAAGGGGGAAATAGTTTGAGATTGCAGGACAACTGCTTATGGCTCATAGCTTTAGGCCAATTTCGTGATGACATGACACCTACTGTGAAAGAGCAATGCCTTAGTCAAGTCTTCATTGCACACTAGTCACATCCAAAGCGGGTATGTTATAAATCGTCAGCTCATTAGACCTCTATACACGGGTACTCTTGAGCCGGTATTGTAAATAAAATGCTTCTGTAGTCATTCGAACTGATCTATTGGCGCATTCTTCGCGCTCCAATGCCCAAGGCCAGTGGCTCACGACTACAGCCGCATCGCCCAGTATCACAGCCAATACAGCTGATTCATCAAAAGGATTTTCCAATGAACAAA
>ERZ1673734.1760-NODE-1760-length-13381-cov-9.613162_pt1 | contig 13381 bp, 21 predicted proteins | sample MGYA00580199_ERZ1673734 | MGnify/ENA primary metagenome ERZ1673734 (study PRJEB41218, sample SAMN15661742) | gut metagenome | host: Homo sapiens | place: Canada: London | collected 2015-08-20/2019-03-30 | study: EMG produced TPA metagenomics assembly of...
GGACATTCCACGGGGGAAAGAGGACATTCCACGGGGGAAAGAGGACATTCCACGGGGAAGCGAAAATCTGAAAAGCCTTGCTATCACTGGCTTTTTCGGCTCTCCGAAAATCCCAATATATTATCAATAGATAATCAATTGATAATTAAGCCGCATTCGCCGCCGATGCCTACGGCGGCGGCTATGCTATAATATCTATGGGGAACCTATAGAGAAGAACCCGCCGGGAGCTTTCTTCTTATAGGCAGAAAGAGAGGACTATTGCAATGATAGATAGAGTAGCGGAATGCGTACACCCGGAAGCGGGAAGCTGTAGGGGCTGTAATTGGAGCTATGAGCCGAGTTTGTTTGACGGCGGGTGCAAGCTTCATTATGAGCGAGAAGCTGACGGCATGGAGGGCTTAAAATCTCCGCCGCCACCTGAGACGGGCAACGAAGCGGAGCGCCACGCAAACGAGCGCAAAATCAAAAGGGGAATATAACCCCGGAGAGGGAACCGAGGATGAACCGAGAAGAAGCAAGGCAATACATACAGGAAAGAGCTGCTGACCATCTCCAGCCGGACAATAGCCGAAAGGGCTTTATCTGCCCGATCTGCGGGAGTGGGAGCGGCAAGAACGGAACAGGCATAACCACGAAAGACAATGTGCATTTCACCTGCTGGGCGGGGTGCTTCACGAATGAGGACATTATAGACATCATCGGCAGGGAGTACCAGCTTACCGACTATAACAGCAAGCTACAGAAAGCCGCCGAGCTGTTCGGTATCACAGTAGAGAGCGGCTATAGCCGGAGCAGTGCGGCAGAGGACTTTAGAGAGCTGTACCAGAATCAAGCCGGAAATGCACGATATACACAACAAGACTTACACAATACACAATACACAACAGAGCCGGACTATACCGCTTTCTTCTTACAGGCGGCAGAGCGTATAGGGGACACGGATTATCACAGAGGAATCAGCCCCGCCACCCTCTCCCGTTTCAAGGTTGGCTATGTGGCGGAATGGAGACACCCGAAAGCACCGAATGCACCAGCTTCTCCCCGTCTGATTATCCCGACCAGCAAGCAGAGCTACTTAGCACGGGACACCAGAGCGGAGCTTACCGAAGAGCAGAAGAAATACAGCAAAAGCAAAGTAGGGAAAGTGCGGATATTCAATAGCCGTGCATTGCGGGAAGCTCAAAAGCCGATCTTCATTGTTGAGGGAGAAATAGACGCACTCAGCATTATTGATGTTGGCGGGGAAGCCGTGGCACTGGGAAGCACCGCAAATAAGAGGGCTTTAATTGGCATGCTGGAGAACGAGAAACCCGCTCAGCCGCTTATTATTGCGATGGACAATGACGAAGCCGGAAGCAAGGCGAACAGAGAGCTTGCAGAGGGCTTAGAACGGCTCAGAATCCCTTTTTACAGGCTTGATATATCCCAGCCATACAAGGACGCTAACGAAGCTCTGAACGCCGATAGAGACGCATTCAGAGCGGCAGTAGAGCAGGCGGAAAACATCGAAGCGGAGACGCTGGAAGCCGAGCGGGAACAGCTCAGACGGGAAGCGGCGGTTTATTCCTTGCCGGACTTCATCAAGAAGATCGAGCAGAGCAAGAGAACTTCTTTCATCCCGACAGGCTTTAGCTCCCTTGATGATCTGTTAGACGGTGGGCTATATGCCGGGCTTTATGTGGTGGGGGCTATCAGTTCTTTAGGCAAGACAACATTCTGCTTGCAGATAGCCGACCAAATCGCCCAGAGCGGGCAGGATGTGCTTATATTCTCGCTGGAAATGGCAAGGGACGAGCTTATAGCAAAGAGCGTGAGCCGCCTTACCTTGCTTGAGGATATGCGCCAGAACGGCAGTACAGCCCACGCAAAGACCACAAGGGGCATTATGACCGGCACACGGTATGCAGACTATAGCCAGACGGAAAAGAGCCTTATACAAGCTTCTGTGACCGCCTACGGCAACTATGCAAAGAATATCTACATAACCGAAGGGATGGGCAATGTCGGGGTAGAAGATATTCGGGATAAGGTGCAAAAGCATATCAAGATCACCGGAAAAGCTCCCGTTGTCCTGATTGACTATCTCCAGATCATCGCCCCGGCGGATATGCGGGCAACAGACAAGCAGAACACAGATAAAGCCGTGCTGGAGCTGAAGCGCCTAAGCCGGGACTATGGTATTCCTGTTATAGGCATTTCCAGCTTCAACCGAGATAACTATACCGCCCCTGTCAATCTGGCAAGCTTCAAAGAGAGCGGCGCAATTGAATATAGCTCTGATGTGCTGATCGGCTTACAGTATTCCGGCATGGACTACCAAGAGGGCGAAGCCGATAAAGCAAGAGAGAAGCGGCTTAGAGAGCTGATGAAGAGCGTTATAGCAGATGGAAAGAACGGCAAGCCGCAGAAAATCCAAGTAAAGATACTCAAGAACCGAAACGGAAGCAAGGGGGATACCCTCTTAGACTTCTACCCGATGTTCAACTACTTCACCGTGCCGAGCGGAGAGGGGGGCAATAATGGAAGCTGGAGCAAATCAGAGGGTAACTACAGATAGCGGAATCGTGCTTGACTTTGCCGGTCTGTTTGGTGACTGCGTAGAGCAGAAAAGACCCTCTAAAATGCCCTCAGAGACGATTTTAGAGGGTGGGCAGTATAAAACCATTACCGAGCATAAAAAAAACCGTAGAAACGCCGTCAGAGGACTTAGAAGGGCAACAGGCAAAAGGGCTATATCTGCAAGCCCAGCGAGAAGCCGCCGAGAAGCAAAGAACGCTTGATATTTTCCGGGAGTACCAAGAGAACATCAAGCGGAGCGGGCAACTGCAAACAGAGATATTAAAGGGCGTGAAAGCCGGTGAGAGCGTCTACAATCTCTTCTTAAAGGCAGTCAAGGCTATTTCCCTTATGACCTCTAACAGCCTGTTTTACAGCCAAATAGAGGCCGATACACGGGTGATATATGGCGAGGGACTACAGGAACAAGCCCCGCTCCAATGTGAGCTTGCAGAGGTGCAGAAGCGGCTTGCAAGGCTGAGAGAAACACAGGCGGAAGAGCTGGAGAACGACAGCCGGGAGCGGATCGGCAGAGCCATACAAGCGCACGAAGCGAAAATAGCCCAGCTTCAAGGGAAGATAGACCGGGCAAACAACAGCATATAAGAAGAGCGGAGAGCCGTAACAGCTCCCCGCTCTTCTTATATTCTCCGAAGAGCGCACTTACTCACCACCCAGAGGGCGGGCAAGTGCTTCCCGGAAATTGGCACACAATTTCCCTGCTTGCTATAGTGTGAGACGGGCAGGGGGCTTATTCCGTACCTTCTACATTCTCTAAGAAATAGTTCGGCTGGCAGTTCAGCAAGTCGCAAATTTGGGCGATATTTGCCCAGCTTATAGGTTTGTTTTCTCTAAGCTTCTGGATCGTGCTTTCTGCAAGAATTTTCTCTTTTCTCAGCCTGTTTGTGTTGTAGCCCTTATCCTTTAGAGCTTGCAGAACATCAATTTTATATACAAGCGGCATATTTCGGCTCCTTTCTGAGTTAGTGGGGGCGGCGTATTTTTAAGCCCTCTCCTACCACTTTACCATTGTTATAGCCTAAAAAGTACACGAAATCAAGAGTAATATTGCACGAAAAACAGAGTATTTTCTTGTGCAACTTTGCACGAAAAAAAGTGTAGAAACTTATTGACATTACACGAATAAAAGTGTATACTATAGTCACAGTCAAGGGAAACAAAGCCCAGAGCGAAAGCGGACGAAGTACCGAAAGGGAACCAAGAACGCCACATAAGAGCAGGAACGGATAAGGGAGATTGAGACTGCGAGAGAGCATAGATGCTTAACGCCACCTGCCGCCGGGCTTCCCAAGACCAAATAAAAAACCTCTCCCGCCACGCCGTAGGAAGCAAACGAGAGAGGAAACCACAAAGGGCTTACGCTTATTATAGCACAGCCCGCAACGAAAAGAAAGGGGCTTACACAATGAGCACTAACGAAATGACAAACAAGATCAGAGAGCTTAAGGAGCTTAAGGCAATGGCTGAGGAGCTGGCGGCAGAGATCACCGCTATTGAGGACTGCATCAAAGCCGAAATGACGGTGAGAAACACCGATGAAATGACGGTGGATGTCTATAAAATCCGCTGGACTAAGGTACTGAGCAACCGCTTTGACAGCTCCGCTTTCAAAAAGGCTATGCCGGAGCTTCACGCACAGTTCACGAAGCAGACGGAGATCCGCCGCTTTACTATCGCTTAAAGGATACGGGACGGAGCCGGGGACAAGCTCCCCGCTCCCCATCCCTGTAATAGAAAGGAGCTAACCGCTATGACGGCAAAACAAGAGATTTTAACGATGTGGGAGCAGGTAGACGAGAGCGGAAAACAGCTTATTTTTGATATGCTGGCGTGTACTGTAGCTTTTGGGGATTCCTTTTTAGAGGAAATGAAGGAGCTGATAGCCAGAGGGGACAAGGACAAAATAAGGGGCGCTTTGGCAAAGTGGACAGCCCTTACAAAAGAGAGGAGCAAAGAGCAAAGGGCATAAAGCCGGGGCTATTTACATCAAGAACGAGAATTTAGAGAGGAGCTTTTGAATATGTGGAAATACCCGATTAAGAGTGATAAAAGCGGCTATGTGTCGCTGAAAGAAGCCTATCAATGGTGCAATCAATCTTTCTTTGACGGCTTTACAGCCGCCCTCTGCGAGACACCGGAAGAGTTTGAAGCGCTCGAAGTGGCGGACAGGATCGCTATTTGCATGGCGGCGGCTGAAAAGTGCGCTATATTAAGACGAGAAACGCCACCACAGCCCGATTTTATCGGGGGGGGGTACACAGTAGCCCTAATTCCTTACAGGCTAATACAGAGCCTTGTAGCGTGTGAGAGGGGGCTTAGAGTATGACAGGGAAAGTCCCCATTCAACAGCTTATTACACCGGCTGAAGCTATGGAGCTGTTCAGGTATGCCGGTATTCAGGAGATGCACATAGCGAAAGACCTGCACGACTTCTACAGGACGCAGAAAGGGAGATACAGCGACAGCCTATGGGACATGATGAGCCTGTTATCTTTCGTCTATGACACCGGGAGAGTACAGGGCATGAGAGAAGAAAGAGCCAAGCGAAAGGAGCGTTACAATGGGTAAAATTATCGACTTCGGACAGCTCAGAAACGAGCAGGAACCGGCTTTAGCCGTGGAACGGACAGAGAGCTTTTACAGCACGGCAAGGGAGCTGAGCGACTTTATAGCCGCGCTCCCCCTTAGCCGGGAAGAAAACGACAGGCTTATAGCCCTAATCATTCAGCAGGTGCAGGACGGAGAGCAAGGCGCATTTGCTCAGGGCTTGCGGATCGGCAAAGAGTTTGCCGGATGGGAAGAGAACGAATAAAGAAAGACCCGCTCAAGAGTGACAAGCTCCGGAGCGGGTTTATTCTTATCTGGAAGCGGGTACAACCGCCAGATCACAGCCAAGAGCGGCGGCAACCTTTAAGAGGGTATCAAGCTGGGGTGTGGCTTTCTTGCTCTCCAGCCGGGCTATAACGGATTGCGTCAGGCAAGCGGCTTGCGCTAATTCCTTTTGCGTCATGCCCTGATTATGCCGCTGTTCAATCAGCAGATCAATGATATTAGCGCAGTTCTCAGGCACCGAGCGCACCCCCTACAGGAACGCTATCAATATAGCAACCGTCCGGGCAAAGGTCAACCTTATTGCTCCATACCTTGCCGCTGTCAATGTTCGGGTCAATGTCCCACGCTATGCAATGGGTATCATCCACATAGACCCGGCGGAAGTTCTCCATCTTGATAAACGGCTCAAATACCGTGCCTTTCTTAAGGAGCGGGCGCATATCGTAAAGCCGCTTTTCGCCGTTGTCAAAGCTGATCGTCAATGTGAAGTCGTTGTTTGGAACGACCCCGGTAATTCTCTTCTTACCGGCGGCGAAGTATTCCGCCGTCTTGCGGTCAAAGCCTTTAGAAAGATAATATTCTACTGTGTTCGCCATGTTCTCACCTCCGGGAAGAGCCGCTTATTTCAGCGGCTCGATTGCGAATAGCTCTTGCTGTTCTCTTGCAAGCTCCCAGTTTTCCCGCAGCTCTTCTTGATGAAAAGCCGCCCAGCCCAAGAGCATTTTTAACTGTTTGGAAGGCATTGTTCCTTCCAAGACTTCCAGCTCCTCAATAGAAACGAGGATTTCAGACCCGCCATAGAATGCGTGGAAGTGGGGCGGCATGTGATCCCTCCAATAGATACAAACCTTGATACCCCGGAACATTGAAATTGTCGGCATTTGCTCATCTCCTTTACTGTGATTATAGTATAGCATATTCGCTATTAAAAGTCAATAGCATATTCGCTATTTTCTAAATATTTTCCCCGTTTCCGCTCTGATTATTCAATTCTGCAAAACTATGAAAAACTATGAAAAAGAGGTTGACAACCAACCGCAAATATGCTATAATGAGGACAATGGAAAAGGTGTATACACAATTACACATACACAATTACAGAAAGGAGCGGGAAGAGTGAACGAGCTTACCATAGCAGGCGGCACAGAAATAGTAGAACAGCAGACAATTAACGCCGATCTATTCGCCCACTGGACTTCCTATATAGACGCAAAGCCAAAGACCATAGAGACATACAGCAAGGCGATAAAGCAGTTCTTCTTGTATCTCTCAGAGAACGGAATCAGACAGCCGCAGAGAGAGGATATTATAGCCTATCGGGATCACCTGAAGCAGAGCCACAAACCGACTACGGTGCAGAGCTATCTAATGGCGGTGAAGCTGTTCTTTCAATGGACAGCGCAAGAGCGGATATATCCGAATGTGGCGGAGCGGGTAAAGGGTGCTAAACTGGACAGCGACCACAAGAAAGACTATCTCACGCCGAAGCAGGTAACAAGACTGCTGAACACAGTAGACCGCTCCACCCTTAAAGGCTTGAGAGATTATGCTATCCTTGCGCTGATGGTCACAAGCGGCTTGCGTGATATTGAGGTATCAAGAGCCAACATAGAGGATATGCGGACGGTGGCTGACTTCACAGTCCTTTACATTCAAGGCAAGGGACACGAAGAAAAGACCGACTATGTGAAGCTTGCCGAGCCTGTAGAAGAAGCCGTGCGGGATTACCTAAAAGCACGGGGAGAGAAGGACGCTAAAGAGCCGCTATTCGGTTCTATTGCCAACAGAAACAGCGGCGGACGGATGACCACCAGAAGCATAAGCAGAATAGCTAAGGAACACTTGATAGCCGCAGGGCTTGAAAGCGACCGGCTTACCGCTCACAGTCTGAGACACACAACCGCCACGCTTAACCTGTTGAACGGCGGCACAGTAGAAGAAACACAACAGCTTCTACGCCACACCAATATAAGCACCACGCTTATTTACTCTCATGCGCTGGATCGGGCAAAGAACAACAGCGAAGAGCGGGTAGCTAAAGCTATTTTCGGATAAGCACATACACAATTCATCATACACAAATACACAAGCAGAAAGGGGCATACACAATGGCGAATACAGCCTTTAACTATGAGATTGTCGAGCATATCGCCACGCTGAGCGAAAACGGCGGTACAACGAAAGAGTTTAACCGGGTAGCATACAACGGAAGCCCGGCAAAGTATGACTTGCGGAGCTGGAAGCGAGAGGGCGGGGAAGAGAAGCTTCTTAAAGGGCTTACCCTGACCGCTGAAGAAGTAACAGCTCTCAAAGATGCTCTGAACAGCAGAGCCGACATATAAGGGGGCATAGCTATGACAAAGTGTATAGCGGTTATAAACCAGAAAGGCGGGGTAGGAAAGTCAACGACCGCCGAAAACCTCGCCGCAGGGCTTTCTATTAAAGGCTATAAGACGCTTGCAATTGACCTTGACGCACAAGCGAACCTTACATACACCGCAGGAGCAAAGACAACGGGAGCCACGGCTTTAGGCGTTCTTACCGGGGAAGTAAAAGCGGAAGATGCCATACAGCACACAGCTTGCGGAGATGTGATAGCCGCCAATAAAGCACTCGCCGGGGCGGATGCTTTTATAGCGGACACCGGCAAGGAGTACAGGCTTAAAGAAGCTCTGGAGAGCATAAAGGGGCGGTATGATTATATCATCGTGGACACGCCCCCTGCTCTGGGTATTCTGACCGTGAACGCTCTTACCGCTTGCGACAGCGTTATAATTCCCGCTCAAGCGGATATTTACAGCTTACAAGGGATAGAACAGCTTGCGGAAACTATGAAGCCTGTAAAGAAGTATTGCAACCCGGCTTTAAGGATAGAGGGCATTCTTCTTACACGGTATAGCCCCCGCTCTGTTCTTAGCCGAGAAGTGGCAGAGCTTGCAGAACAGCTTGCGGCTAAGCTTAACACTAAGCTTTTCAAAGCTACGATCCGTGAAGCAATCGCAGTGAAAGAAGCGCAGATTAGCCAGCAGAGCTTATACAGCTATGCGCCGAAAGCCAAAGTAACAGAGGACTATACCTCCCTCATTGACGAGCTTATAAGCTGATCTGCACGATCTTAGCGAGCAGACCGTTTGTACTCCCACAATGACAAACGGTACACAACTAAGGCTTTCGCCTTAAACCAATCAAAGGAGAGGAGCTATCATCATGGCAAAGAAAAGCTTTAAGGATAATCCGGCTTTACAATTCATATCGTCAGCGGAAGAAGAGCGGGCAGAACCGGAGAGGGAAAAGCCGACAGGTAAAGCCCCGGACGGGTACAAAGTCAATCCGCTTTATGTAGAAACCAAAAGCCGCCGCTTACAGCTCGTTCTACAGCCCAGCTTATACGAGCGGGTAAAGAAGAGAGCGACAAACAGCGGGCTTTCAGTAAATGAATACATTCATCAGATTTTAGACGAAGCGACAAGAGAGGAGTAATAGACAATGGCGAATGAAGCGAGAGTGAAAGAGCTTGAAGAGCTTAAGGTTTATACCCTCACTGAAATTGAGCCAATCTTAGGCGTGACGCACAGGACGCTTTTAACCTATATCAAAGACGGACGGCTTAAGGGCGTGAAGATCGGCGGAAAGTGGAAGGTCAGCGGGGAAAACCTGAGGAAGTTTATCAATGGGGAAGGCTGATAGCGTCCATCTTAAAGGCTTGATTATTTCAGCCGTCTTTATTGCCCATTGTCCGAAAATTACTATTAGCGGACAATAAAACTATGAAACCACAGACCACCTTTTAGCCGTTGCCTGTATAGGAGTATGCGGCTATCAGCATACACAAATACACAGCCGCTATTACACAACATCAGAGAGGGGGCTACCACTTGAAGCCACAGGAAATCAAAAAAGAATATGTGAGGTTACGGGCAGAGGGTAAAAGCTACAGCGTTATAGCTGAACAGCTCCACATCTCTAAATCAACCTGCACGAAGTGGGAGCGGGAATTGTCCGCTCAGATAAACGAGCTGAAACGGGCTGAATTTCAGGAGCTTTGCGAAAGCTACGGCATGACCAAAGAAGCCCGTATTAAGAAACTGGGGGACACGCTGGAGAAGATAGAGGACGCTATAGCAAAAGCAGACTTTAGCACAGTAGACCCGGCGAAGCTCTTAGATTTCAAGCTCAAATATACAGAAGCCCTAAAAGGCGAATACATCGGCACAAAGCCCGCCGCCGAGCTGGGCGCAAACATCAACGCACAAGACATTGTTACCGCTCTGGGCGATCTGCTTAACCGTGTTCGTGCCGGTGAAGTAACAGACGAACAGGCAAGCCGGGAAAGTGCCGTGCTGGCTAACCTCTTAAAGGCTTATGACACGGTAGAGGTAAAAGCTAAGCTTGACGAGCTGGAAGCGATTATAGGAGGTAGGCAATAATGGCGGATATAAAGCGGCTCTTGAATAAGAAAGGCTGGACGGGTAAAGAGCTGGGTATTCTTGAGCTTACCAACATGGCTACCCTCTTCCGCCAGAGAATAAGCGGAAACCAAACCCCCGCGCCGTTAGTGACTAAGGGGCAGTTTCAAAAAATGCTTAGTTCGATCACGGACAGCACACAGGGAAGAATCTATAACGGCTATATCTCTATCCACGAGTGGCTTTCCCTGTTCTATAACATCGCTCTTACCAATGAACAGCAAGCACAGCTCCGCTTTAAGTCTCTCTCTTCCTATATCATCGAAGCGAGTATAGCGGAAGATACCTACAGCTATATTGAAAGCCTGCCGGTCATTATGACCGAAAAGCAGTATAACGAAGCTGTAGAAGAGGGGCGGCGGCAATGGCTGAAAGAAGAGGACGGCACACCCAGAGGGGACAGCATTTTAGCTCTCATCTTCCGGGCGTTTGAGTATTACGCCGAAAAGCTGGAGAAAGAGCCGACCAAAGCAAATCCGCTAAAGCCTATAAGAAAGAAATATCTGTCCCAGACCGTGAAAAGCCCGTTTATCCTCTCCCGCTTCAATGAAGCCACAGAGAATGGCTATTATGTCTTAGAGGACGGGCGCAGAAGCGACCAAATGACCGATGAGGAATGGGAAGAAGCTGTAACCACTCCGAAAATGGGGCAGGCATTAAAAGAAATGCACGAAGCCGAGCTGATCCAGCCGGGCTTTATGGGTATCACGGCGGAAGAAATAGCCACACAACGGCTTATTGATAGAGCCAATATTATTTATAACGGCGGCACAAATTGGGATGCAGACAAGGCGCAGGAAAAGAAGGACTATGAAGCCGGGCTTGCTATGCCCGCTAAGTTTGTGCTATACGATGAGCCGCCCGCAGACCTTACGAAATGGGACTTTCTTTCTGACAGTTGCGCCGTCTACGAGGTCTATAGCTCTTCTCTGGGCGGGATGGCAGAAACGCCGGACGAATATATAGCCGAAGCAGAGGACTTTATAGCCGAGTTCAAGGAGCTTGTAGAGCTTCTGCTTAAGGACATTGACAGCAAATTCTTTAAGGGCGAGCCGGGGCTATCTGCTCTTCCTGTAGAGAAGTGGGAAACCACAGTATTTGACTGGGAACAGCTCTATGAAAAAGACTTTTACGGCTTTAGAGCAGAAACCGACCGAACGGACATTATATGGGACGGTAATTGGCGGGCGCAAACGAACGGTATAGCCATTCTCAAGCCTACCTCATTCAGCGAAAAGCGGCTTGACGAAAACGGCTACTATGTTCCGCCACAGATAAGAAAAACGCTGAACGAGCACAGTTTGGAAGCTTTCTTTTCGGATGCGGACGGATACGCCGACCGAGCGGACGAGATCGAAGAGGGGCGGGAAGCTCTGCTTGACAGCTATTATTTCATTATGGGCTACAACACCGCTATTGATATGATAGCGAGCTTCTACGAAGTGCCGGAGCTATCAGCATTCAAACTTAACCTTGAGGGGATCACAACCAAAATAGACGCTCTCAATAGCTTAGTCCCTATGCTTTATATGCGGATCAAAGACACTCAGTACGAGGATCAAGAGCTAAAGGAGCGAAAGCTTCAGGTGCTGAAAGACTTCTTCCCGCCGCTGGATTATAAGAGCCTTACTATCCCGCAGGAGAATATAGACCGGGTAAAACAGCTCTTTGAGGACTTCCAAGCCTTTAAGGGAGAGGAAAGCATATCTGATCTTATGTTCTACAGGAAAGTCCCGTCTGATGACGAAGAAGGGGGCGATGCGGATGAATAAAACCAAGCTTACAGCCTTACCGAATGTTCAGCCGATAGCCCCATTCAGACCGGAAGAAAACAATTTCTACAATGTTCCGAATAGCACGGCGTCAAATCTCATTTTAGAGGTCATGGGCGCCGGGGACAGCATAGCGGACTTGCCAGCACGGAAGCGACAGATAAACCACAATACCGCTATAGAAGTGCTGGAGGACGGGCGCAAGCGGCAAATCTCCCTTGTAAACGAGAAAGCGCAGGTCACTATAGAGCTTGCGGACATTGACAAGCTTGCAGGCAGTAACAAACCGGCTAAAAAACTGTTTGTTCTCGCCCTGATAAAGGCAAATGAGCAAGCCATCTATAACGGTCAGCTCACGAAGGATTATATCAGCTTCCCGCTTCAGGAGCTTGTAGACATCGGCTTTTATAAGTCTCTCCGAAGCGCACGGACGGGCTTTAATTCCGGTATGGACACGCTCACCAGCCTTAAGGTGAAAGGACAAATCCAGCAGACAAAGAAGCGGGAGAGTTCTATAGCGGCTCTTGAAGTTCTCTTTACCGGCGCAAGAATAGAAAAAGGACAGTGTACCGTTTTCTTCAATAACCGAATCAACTGGAGCTTCATAGCGCAGTATTTCACCATTCTACCACGCTACTATTTCAAGCTCTCCAACCGTGCAAGCGATCTGCTTTATTATATTTTCTTCCTTGCAAGACAGCATACATGGGATATAGAGACACAAGGCTACTTCACGATCAGCTTCCGGGCAATTCAGCACCGGCTACAGCTTCCCAGCGAGAAAGGGCTTAATAACCCGCTCCGGGACATCAGAGAGCCGATAGAGAATGCTATAGAGCAAATCGAAATAGAGCACAGCGGACTATATCACAATATGGAGTTTGCGCTTCTGCCCGTCTATGACGATGCCGCACCAATAGCGGACTATCTGGACAACGGCTATCTCAAAGTTTCTCTTAGCGGAGCTTTTGCAACTACCTTTATAGCAATTAGCAAAGAGACGGCAAAGCAAATCGAAACAGCACAGAAGCGGCGGGAGCGAATCGCAGAGAAAGCTATAGCGATCAATACAGCAAAAAAGCTTGAGGAAGGAGGCGGGGAAAATGCGTAGAGTGGACAGGCTTTTACTCAAGATACAGGAAGCACAACGCCTTGACGAAATGCAGTTAGCTGTTGCCCTCATCGGCAAACGGACTGAAAGCGGGAAGTGGAAAGTATACGCCGATCTATGGGACGGGAAATTCGGCGGCAAAACCGAGCGGCTTACAATGGAGTTTGATACTCTGGAAGAAGCGCAAAAGGCAGTAGCAGAGGTTGAAGCCGTACATACCCCAACAGGAAAGCGGATAAGCTCCGCTTCCGGCGCAGTCTGTATTATTGACGATATAGCATGGGCTGAATAAAGCTTAGGAGCGGGGGCTTATGCTCTCGCTCCTCTTTGATTTTGAAGAATAGCAAGCACAGCAAGTGTAGATACACATTGCGAATTTACCCGATTTAGAGTGGGGGAATAGCAAGCAAATCCGGCGAGTACCCACACCGAAAACCAAGAGGGACATTTTACGGGGGAACAGCATCTTGTTTTCTGCACCGTGCGCCCGCTCTATCTGTGGTATTTGCCTGTAAAAAGGAAACTTGTCAACTCCGCTCGAAAGGGACATTCCACGGGGGAAAGAGGACATTCCACGGGGGAAAGAGGACATTCCACGGGGGAAAGAGGACATTCCACGG